>ENA-OQDF01000591-OQDF01000591.1-human-gut-metagenome-genome-assembly--contig:-NODE-591-length-15069-cov-1.701513_pt1 | contig 15069 bp, 17 predicted proteins | sample MGYA00242769_ERZ504597 | MGnify/ENA primary metagenome ERZ504597 (study PRJEB26092, sample SAMD00036305) | human gut metagenome | host: Homo sapiens | study: EMG produced TPA metagenomics assembly of...
CACTCAAAGTGTCCCTCATATATGGCTTCAAGCACCATTTCTTACTACCTCTTGAACCAATTTGTCTTCAAAAGACGGTATTCCTAGCGGACGCATCTTCCCATTCTTTTTCGGAATGTAAGTTCTCTTTGCAGGATTGGGACTATAAGTCTCATCCTTTATACTCTCTATGAGTTTGTTTATCCTATCAATGCTCATTTCATCCTCAGTTTTGCCATCTGTGCCGGGTGTCATGTTGCCCGGCTTTGCATACATACGTTGGTAGGCGACAAAGAACATCTGTTCATTGAATAGAATACGGTAAAGCCTTTCGTATTTATACTCGGGCTCATTGCTGTGTCCAGCTAAAATGTTTAATACTTGCTCTGGATTTCTCATACGTCTCTCACGTTTTCCGTTGTTTGTATTAAAGTTACAGACTACTTCCCTTCGCCATGTACAAGGCTTTCCCTTGCTCAGACTACTACGGAAGTTCCGTTACCATATCGGATATTCAAAAGCTTTCTTTATAGCTGTTTGTTCCAGCGTTCCGACTTAGGTAATCCCCAGTTAGTTCTCTTAATAACTATTAGCACGACATACTGTCGGATGCGACTTCGTTCTTGTCCGCTTATTGCGGCTGTGTCATAGTCGGTTCTTTATGCTCTGCACTAACGCACAAAATAGGCAGAGTACTATGAAACAACGTATGTATAATAGTCTTCCGTTGTTGCAAGATTTGGTACCACTGAACTATCATTCAACCAATCAAGGCTTCATCCTTATGTATGTCTTTTCGTCTTGCCCCTCAGTCGCCACCTGACTATTAGTGGACTTGGAGCTTTAATCAGTATGCTACACTCTCCATCGGGTTTCCCTTTTGGATAAACTGATTGACGATAGGACTATATCGAACCCAATCCTAACTTCTTGCTAAAGAAGTATTTATTAAGCGACCATTCTGGGCGCACTCGCATAGATTTGCGTAGTCTCAATGTTCGTATGCCCCAAAATACGGCTGACACTCTCGATTGGCATCCCTTTGCTGAGAGCCAGGGTCGCAAATCCGTGCCTTGAGCAATGAAAGCTGATTTTCTTGGTGATGCCGCATTCCTTTATCATCTTTCCCATACGCTTGCATATTGACCAATAGTTGAGATTGGGGAATACAAGATTGTTTTCCTGAAAAGCCTTGTAACGCTCGATTATCTGCAAGGGAATATCCAGCAGCTTCACCTGAAACGGTACACCCGTCTTGTGTCGTTTGGAAATAATCCATTTCTCACCGTTCACTTCCACAATCTGGTCGTTGCTTAATTCCTTTATATCCACGAATGAGAGGGCGGTAAAACTGGCGAAAACAAAAATATCACGGAGATAGGAGTTCTTGGGGTCTTTGAACTGAAATTCCATCAATGTTTTTAACTCATTCTCCGTCAGATATTCACGCTCTTTCGTGTTCGGGCTTATATGGAACTGGGCAAACGGATTCCTCGGTATATGTCCGTTGAAATGCGCCCGCATCACCACACCTTTCAGCCACATGCAGTTTTCCCATATCGAACCGTTGTGCAGTCCGGCTTCATTGAAAAGGAACACGGCGAACTCCTTGATGAAGTCGGGCGTAAGTTCAGGCATGGAGATGTCGTTCCGCTTGTAATGTGACCTGATGAATGCCGCCACATGGTTTCTTGCCCGTACCTTGCCATATAGGTAGCCCTGACCCTGTCTTTTCCGACACGCTTCTTGAACACTTCATTTTCCTTGTCGAAAGCACCGAGCAACGTTTCATACTCACCGCCCAATCCCTGATAGGCATTGCGTACCATTTCTGCCGTTACATAGGTTCACGGTCGGATATACGCTGGTAATGCTTGATGATTTGAGCCTTGATGTTGTCAAGGGCAAGATTGGTTTCCCTCGCTTCCATACTCTTGCCCTTTGCCTTGTTCCCTTTGGCATCCCAAAGCTCTTTCGGGATAGTCCGCTTGCAGCTGAACTGTGCTACCGTACCATTGATTGTAACTCGTCCCATGATGGGGACAATTCCGTTCTTTTCCTTACTGCCGTTCACGTAGAACAGCACCTTGAATGTGCTTCTTGCCATACTCGTTTCTTTTTGGTTGCAAAACTATAAATCAACGAGTTACCTATTGATAAGCAAAACTGCGCAGAACGCCGCAAAATGAAACAGGAACTGTTAAATCTGCACTTCATCGGGTAATGATTAGGAAACCGTTCTTTTGCTTTAATCTGCTTTAAGACGGTTTTCAACTGTCTGCCCAACTTCTGCGTTTTTCCTCTAACTCCCTAATTATCAAATCCTGTTGCGTTAATCTGCTGCAATTCGGCGGATATTCCGAAGTTTTTCCGTAATTTAGGAATAGCGCTCGGCAATGGTTTGTATAGGGGTGGCAGAATTGGAGGACATGGAGGTAAGAGAGGCAGCAGTTCGTTTGGACGTGCTGGTGGACATGCAGTCAGAGGGTTGGCTACTGTTTTAAACAATATTAAACAATATGGACTTGTATCAAGTTTAGGCATTGATAGACTGCCTGATACACAAAAGCCGAAAACGCCACATGATTTCAAGGAATTGCTTTTGCACGAGATCATTGGAGACAATGATTCTACAATGGATGATGCAGCAGCAACTTATGCAATGGATAAAGTGCTGAATGATATTTTGTCAGATTGTAAAGACGGACAAGAAATTGAAGATAAACTTCAGAATGCAACAGATGACGATCTTCATGAATGGATTATAACATTTGAAATTGAATACATACTGGAATATTCTGCAGAATTATTTCAAAGCCACATATTTGACAAAGGGAGTAATCCCGAAGAAATAAAGAAGGACATGAGAGGTTGGCTTCATAACGAACTAGATGAGAAGTTAAGCAAAGAACTAACTCAAATCGACTTCAATAGCCGAGAAGGAAAAGAATACCTGGATTCTTTAACATCAGAAATATTGGATATATGGAAACAAGAATAAACATTAATTATACTCCGTCAAAAACAAGCGAAGTTTTTGGCCTTTTTACTCTTTCATTTCAAGGAAGTGACGGAAAAATTCATTCTGTCAACACAAAGTTTAATCCCAAACAGTTATGGGAGTTTTCACGAGATACATCATCTGTTGCTTTTGATTTATTAGTTTTATCCATGATTGTATATAATGTGGACAGAGCTGTACTGCGTTTGTCTAATTCAGATGATGGATGGAAACGAAACTTGATATTATTGAATGTTCCTGTAATAATATTGAGGATATGAATAAAGGTCGTGAAGCTTTTAATAAAGCAATCAATTTCTTACGGGCGACAATTGGGATATTCACTTATACAGGCAGATTCATACTCGTATAATCCAACTAAAAAGTAAAGGAATATGATCCTCAGTTTTTTGAAAAGGTTGCATTGTTTTCAGGAGGTTTAGACTCATTGATTGGATTTATAGATGAGGCCAGCACTCTCTCTGTTGATAAAAAGATACTACTTGTTTCACATATGGAACTCGGCAAAGAGCATAGTGATCAAAAGCATTTTAGAATATTGACAGGGAAAACAATATTCTTTCGAATAAATACGAACAAGTGTTGCTGAACGCAGGGCTTAAACCTCATTTTTGGAATATTAAAACTCCAACAGAGAGTACATTCCGCTCACGTTCCTTATTATTTTTTGCAGCAGGAATATATATTGCAAACAAAATATCCCCACAATGTCAATTGATAGTTCCAGAGAATGGAACTATATCAATAAATATACCTCTTGATAGTGGAAGAAGGAGTTCATGCAGTACTCGAACTACGCATCCTACTTTTATCAAACGCATACAGGAGGCTTTATATGCTATAGGTATATCAAACTCAATATACAACCCATATCGATTAAAATCAAAAGCAGACATGGTTCTTGAGTGCTGTCAAGATACTTCGAAAAAGGCAATTTTAGAATCATTAGTTGACTTATCATGCTCTTGTGCAAAACGTGGTCACAATGTTTTTTTGGGACAAAAGCGGAATAGAAATACGCAATGCCAAAATCAAACATTGTGGTATGTGTTTGCCATGCTTATATAGAAGAGTCGCACTAGATACAATAGGTCTAGATAATGAGGCATTGCTTGGCACTGATGTACTTCATGGCATTAAATTTAATCTTGACAATAAACATCAAAAAAGGAATAGGGATTTTAACGCTCTTCTGTATTTCCTAAAAAATAGAATGAATGAACGTACAATTCGCCAAGAACTATTCTTTAATGGAATTATAGAAAAGCAAGAGTTAGATGAATATACATCATTAGCCTTACACTCATACAGACAAGTTATAAATTGGCTTAAGAAAAAGCTACAAAAGAAATACAAATAAGAGCAGGAATATGATTATAGACACCCATTGTCATTTTGACATGATGCCAAATCCTGAACAGTATCTCAAACAACAAGAGGTAAAAAAGAATATCTCGATAGGAATGACAAATCTACCAAGTCATTTTTTATTGGGCTATGAGCATGTAAGACAATATAAGTTTTCACGTCTGGCTTTAGGATTTCATCCATTATATGCAAGCAAAAATAAAAGTGAATTACGCTATTCAGCCAGTGTTTAGATAAAACTAGCTATATCGGTGAAATCGGTCTAGATTTTAGTAACGAAGGACTAAAAACTAAAAATGATCAAGTTTTCGTTTTAGAGGAAGTATTGCAGCTATTAAGTAAAAAAATAAAATAGTAAGTGTCCATTCCAGACGAGCTGAAAAAGTCTTGTTCGAAATGCTGATTACCTATGGCATTAAGAATGTAATATTCCATTGGTATTCAGGTCCTCTCTCTCTAATTCCTAAGATAGTAGAACATGGATATTATTTTTCTGTCAACGAAAAAATGACAAAGACTAATAGTGGAATAGAAATAATTAAGCGCATACCACGTAATCTTATTCTAACAGAAACAGATGCCCCTTTTAATAAAGTTTGCTCAATCAGTAATACTTTAACAAATATAGGTTTGGGAGAAAGTGTCATTTATGATAATTTTAGCCGCCTTATATCTACTATTAGAAGATAGTTAGGCACTAAAAATATTTTGTGTAATGGAAATACGGGAACCAAGTTTGAGTCTCGTATTTCCAGATACACAAAATAAGCCACTTACCCATAAGGCAATTCTCATTCTCTACAAGCCGTTCTATTTCCCACCACGAAAGAATCCCAAGCCGTACAGGGGGCTTTCTTCAGGTGAAAATGCATCATATGAAAACAGAACATACTGTCAATATGTTCTTCATCTCGTTTCTTTTCAAGGAATTCATACAATTTAGCTAAAGCTGCCATAGTAATTTTACATCTAGCTGTTAGCACTCATATACTGCTTCCACCGTTCTTTTAGCAGTACTGGAATAGGACTTTCCATCACATATTTGTCTATAGCTGCATTATGAGTAATAACATGTAAAAACGTGGCTTTATCATCCTCATAGAGGTTATTACCATCAAAGTAAGATGCCAGCATATTAACAACAACACGATCACCCAAGCCAGAATCAATTATCCAAAGAGCCTTTTTATCAGAAACACCTCGTTTAACCATATCAGGCCAAAGTTGCATCAAAGTTGATTCAATCTGATAGGTTTCTTCGATGTATGACACGACAGCTTGCGCCTTCACAGCTATAATTTTTTGAATAAAGTCAACATAGAGTGCTGCTTGTTCTGCCGAGCATCTGCACTCAGCGGCAATCTCCACATATTGTTTTCCACATATCCAACACGTAAGAATTCTCTCTGCTAATGTTAAATCTTTATGTATTCTGAACAATGGTTTCGACTTCGAAACATTTTTCAAATCAAATTTTACTGATTCCAAAGCATATACTGTTTCCATCATCAGGTGAATCCAACTATCATCCACAGGGCTGTGTATTTCAAAATCTTCAGTCGTCTTATCAGCAAATAGTCGTTTTAACATTTTATAGTCAGCAAGAGGCAACCCTATATGCAAATACTTGTCATATTCATTATTAGACAGAGTCTTTCGTAAATGCTCATAGCGGATAGTAAAGATCTTTTTAACTTCTTTCTTTGTCTCTTTATCACCTAAATAATATGCAAGAGAATCTTCTATTATATTATCCAAATTAATATCAATAAGCTCCGTATCATCCTTATTGAGGTTGATCAACGTATCTATCTGTTCTGCTACGCCTTCTGATTCTAAAAAGTATTGATTTCTTCATCGGTTACTAATCCACTATTACGTATTTGTTGTACTATGTAATAAAGTGCCCCATTTGTTCGTTCCACATTCACCTCATTTTTAATTACTTGAATTACTCTTTCAATAGGTTCTGTGTTTTTACTCTTAATAGGTAGCAGGATAAGACCATATGACTCTTTACCGGCTCTACCTACTCTTCCTACAATATTCTTCAAGTCTCTCAACTCAAGAGTATTTTTGAAAGTTCCGTCAGTAGGGTTTGTTATATTTGCAAGCACCGCGGTCTTAATGGGCATATTGATACCCTCAGAAAGTGTCTTTGTACAGACCACAAGTTGTAGAGACTTCTTTGCTATAGCAGTTTCTATCAATTCCCTCATGTCCTGAGGCATTTGTCCATGGTGATATGCAAATCCTTTTTTACACATTGAGTAAGACGATGGTCATCGCCAAATTGATACGTACAGTATTCAGCAACTTTAGATAGCCAATTCATATCCTGAACGAAAGAGAATGGCCTCTTGAATACGGACTCACTAAGCATATTTAAGAGTTCTTCCGCATGTTTTATACAACCACGAGGGCCATCCTTCATTGAACAATAAAGCATTACTGGTCCCGCTTCCATTGCCTTTAGGGATAGAGCACAACTCAATGACCTTTGTGTTGTACCAACCAGTTTTGCCTGCCTATCATTTAAAAAGTCATTAACTTTTACCGACCAGTCGTCTATTGCATCATTAGCGTATTGAACTATGATATGACCATCTGTTTCCGTCGCCAATGCAAATCGTATTTTACACGGTCTATATGTACTGTTTCCCACTTCGCCAATTGTTCCACCAAGCCATTGATTTATATCAGAGATATTAGGTATAATTGCAGAGATAAAAAGGAATCTAATATGTTTATTTCTCTTCAAGCGAGTCAATAACAACTCGTAGTTTACACCTCGGCTCCTATCTTCTAACAGTTGTCCTTCATCACATACCACCAAAGTATATCCTTCCGTGAGGTCATCTATTGAACCTTCCAACGTTGTGAAAGTTTCTGGGGTAGCTATGAGTAATTTGGCATTCTCAATTGTCTCCTCTTCAGCAGATGTAGTACAACCACCATAAGCTGCACGAAAATCAAAGCTGAATTTATACGAAAGCCTACCATAGCGTTCTTTTAACTCACGACTTAACGACCGCAATGGAGCTAAGTATAATATTTTTGCATCTGGATTATTTTTTAATTCTTGAAATACCAATAACTCAGTAAGAAAAGTCTTACCTGCACTTGTCGGCATCTTGAGGCTAAACGAGCGTGTATAGTCTAAAAGCCTTTACTTATGGCATCTTCTTGTGATGGCAACAACGTATAAATATGATTTTTTACAGAGTATGCTATATATTCTCCCCAAATTTCTTTACCGCCATGAGGAATTAATATCTTCCATAGATTACTCTCACGAAAGCGTTTCATCACCCATACAACTACTTGTGTATCAAAAAATCATCCAAGCCAAGATAAATATTGTGTTCTATTTTCTCTCGTAACCTATCATCTATAACATTTAGTGCACCTTCATCCCCTGTCAACATATATTTTTTCAATAGCAAACAAGTTCATTCTCTTTATTTGCATACTTCTCAGACCCGGCCATTATGCTGTAGAGCAATTGCGCAGATTCATTTTCAAATTCATATCCCTTCGCCCTCCAAATAAATAGTTGCGACAATGCATTATATTCACATAGATAGTAAATAGCTGCAATATAAAGAAGGTTGTTATTACGGTTTACACCATCAAAATTTCCTGCTGTTGTTTTTTCAGAATAAACCAATAAGCCTGTTACTATCCGCAACAGACGTTCTTTCTTATCTTCCAATGTTAGTTCTCTATTCCGCATCGTAAAGAACATCCTATTCAATAAGGAGATATAGAAATCATCACTTTTATTTACAAATTGGTATAACACTTGTTGCTCAATCCTGTAAATATTGAGTAATTCGTACGCATTTGCATCATTAATCCACTCTTCTAATATGTCTGCCATCAGTTATTCGGAATATTGAGGTAAGTTGATTATATATGTTCTTCAAATCAGCAATAGGAAGCAAATACACAGGGATATTAGTGTTTGCTGCCTGCAATACCTTATTAAGTTTGCAATATGATCATTCGCTTGGGTTGACTCAACTATTGCTATCGCAAAATGCTTTTTAATATAAGGATAGTTTACGGGATCACCAAACCGTCGAACTTGATCTGCCAAAGCGTATTCATCATCTCGCTCATATTGTGACACAAGATAAGGTATTGTTTTTGCGGCACGTTCTGTTTTGTCTTTAATAGCATCGCTTAAGGCATCCGTCAAAGAACTATGACCTTCTTTCATTGGCGAGGTCCACACTTTAGATTCAATCGTGTACATCTTGTCATCAGGGCAGGCACTGTCTTCATCTACACGCCTGAGGAGGATAACATCTACCAAATGACTAGGCATGTCAGGGTGCTCTTTCCACCTGATTTTCATTGGGCGTATATTTGCATCACTAGCAACGTCTCTGTCCAAAGATAATATGATAGAATCTCGCCAAAATCACCTGCTTTATTTGATGCCTTTTGAGGCAGTCGTCGTTCTATAGCATCTTTTCTTGTAGCTGTTTTGGACTCAGCTACAATTCTTTCAAGTTTTTCTTCGCTGATATATGCTTCCCGAAAACGCCGTACACAATCCTGTACAAAAGCTATAGAATCACCTGTAAAATCATATATCTCAAGCCCCGCGCTCGCACTCAAAATGCTGTTTTTAGTAAGTATGAAATCAAGTTTACCATTATTGCACTTTATTATTTAGAAATCAATGACTACATATAACTTATTAATGATATGTCATCGGATTAAAAACACTATCAAAGACTTTTCTTTCTCTTCCTCCTTCACATACTATTTCTAGGTCAACTGATCCGATAACTTTTGAATAGTAATTACGCTAATGCTGGTTTCTTTTTTCTTCTCCGTAATCGTCAATCTTGGTTGCATTCGCACAGCATTAATAATTTTAGTATAACTAGGTATTCGGCAAATTAGAGTAGTCGTTTCATACCTTATTCTTTTTTTGATGCCCTTTCCCTTTGTTTAAGACTTAAATCCTGTAATGCTTTTCCCATTGCATCTTCTTTTGCAAGCAGAAGAAGATCATCATCTAGCTGAAGCGCATAAAGCACCCTAAGATAAATGCCTATTGCCACCGTTGGTACACCTTTCTCTATGCGTGAAACTGTCAGAGGTGAACAGGTGGCACGTTCGGCGACTTGGGCAATACTAAGATTCCTGCGTAATCTGGCCAGCCTGATCTGTTCTCCTACTATCTGCATCTTCTGCTCCAACTTTCTTGGCAACTTGGTACCCATCGTACTTTTCGTCATAGCTCAACATATCATATAATATGCAAATATAGTAGTTTTGCTTTATTTTATGATATGTTACAGAGATAATTTTTGAATTTATTCCTGTTGAAATCTGCTTTGGTCACATTATTGGGCGTTGTTGGAGATATTAAATGCTACTATATTATTCATAAGGCTGATATTTTACAGATAACAAACAATATATCGTTTATAGAAAGATAGCAATAATTTGAACAGAAAAGAAATAATACTTCCTTTTCTGTTCAGAATATTGCTACTTAGGCTATTTTTAAAATAGCGACTGCTGTCACATAAGTCTGTTGTTTATAACAATCACCGACAAACTGACCACACAGCAACTTGAACTGCCTCAAGGCTCTTATAACCGGAGAAAAGGCCATCAGTCCGACTGAAGTGATGCATCGCTATCAAATCTCTTCAACAACCTAAATATCCCGTTCAAAGGCTGCTCTTATCAAGAATGATATATTGGATAATAAGGCTTGTGAAATCTTGTTCCAGACCCCGATTTATGCCTATTGGTTGAAGACTAAGTACTTCGCAAAATAATCATAATGTGGCTTTTGGTTTTAGAGCCATTTTTGTACCTTTTCTCATCAAAAAACGCCATTTTTCACAAGTTTTTGTACCGCATATTTTGATATTCAAGAAATTACACTTACTTTTACTTTCCAAAATGGAGGTACAAGCCGAGAATGGTGCTAAAAATCACTAACTTACACATTCTCAAATACTTGCCAACCTGCTGGTTGTACCTTTTAGAGCGCTATACTATTGATAATCAATGACGTACACATACTGCATCGGCAAATAACCAAATGAAAACAAAATCATAAAAAGAGAAAATATAAAGTCGTAAAATGAGTTAAATCAGTCACTTCAAAGCATTACTCCATTTTCTTTTTCACTCGTATTTTCTCTTGTTATAATTATTTTTCAGTTTTTTGTCCCCCATTTGCCCCTCAAGTCGCACACGGGAGACAATTTATGTCCCTCAATGCAATTTGAAGACTTATTCCTATCAAATTAGGCAAAATCATAGACAATTATCATTTCATAAAGCTGTTTGGATCTCTTATTTGTGAATACATACAAATGTTATAATAATGATATACAGCTAAATACAAACAAAATATCTATAGATAAAGTTACTACAAATGATATTCCGTTTAGAATGTTAGAAAAAATATTCTCGTTAATTATTTCAGCAACTCTAGAAGTTGTTATCAACGAACACCAAGTTTATTGAAATTATCCTCGATATGCTAATAGAATCTTACACCATTACTCTATAACTTATTATTTCGTTGTTGAATACTATTCTTGATCTCCACCTAATGAAACTGATGGAAGATATCTCATCCAATCCATCATATTAGAAAGATTTCTTATTCTTTCATCTATCGTAGGGAATTCTATTGCATCGAACAATGCCTGTTAGTTAGAATTTGATTAAGTCATATTTGAAATATCAGAATTATGCAAATTATCGGCACTATTTCGAATCAGTGCCGATAATTTGCATGTTACTGACTAACCAAACGGATTGCCAGATGTGCGTTAACACATGAAATATGACATTAGTCTACCTTCACCCTCTCCTCTTCCTGCCATTCAGCAAACGAGACAATCTCTTTGTATTGCTCAGCAGTCAGAGATGATCCGCCATCTTCACTACATTCGTATTCCCGGTAGCTCATAAACGGAGCCTTCCTCCTGATAGCCCATATAGTTATGGTATGAATAAGGAACCAACCTGACATAATCTTCTTCCTCAAGAATCTTCAGAAGCTTGTCGGCATCGTGGATTATTAATGGAACACCGGACTTATACAGAGCTGTGGCAACTTCAATGGCGAGACCGGCATTCGCAGAATAACTGTTGGAAACGACAATCACCCATCCTGACCGTTCTGTATCTGATGCAAAGATATTCAGGCGGGAAAGCCCCAGTTCTCCATAATGATCCTTGGCAAACCAGATGAAATCATCCGGACTATCAATATCGTACTGCTCATCAATTTTTGCAAACTTCATCCGATTATAATAAGCTACGCCATGCAATTCATTAGGGCCATAAGTCTGTTCAGTCTGGTTGTATTTACTGACAGGCAAATTTCTGTAGAACGACTCATACACTTCGTGCGCTATACGGAAATATTTGCAATATTGTCGTATTGTCATAGTCTCTAATGGAGGCACAGAACGTCCGTTCACGGAATCTTCCAAAGCTTTTATGGAAGTTTCCCTGTCTTTCGACTCAATCCTGAATCGCGGCTCTATCCTGTTAAAATCCTTCCGTGCTATCTTTCCTGTCCGTTGCTGATATGGAAGATTGCCGGCTACATATTCATTGAAGCCATCAGCATCGGCAATAACGGCATCCACCAGTCTGCGCAGATAGGCAAAAATACGGGTAATAGTTTCCCTGCGCCATTCATCGTTATAGTATTCATTATTATCCGAAACATACGAAGAATAATTTGAAACAACGAAACGGGTATATTTCCGGTCTGTAAACCGGATTGCCCTTCCCTCCATGTATATGGAAGAAGCGACATGAAACCAGCGTGTTTCCATCGGGTTGAATGAATGCCAATCCCGAAAAAAATCTTCTTTATTTTCATACTTTCCCGAATCAAACCCATTCATAAGATGCTCGTTCTGGAAAACATATCCCATCTGATTGGATAATACTTTGGTTCCACCAATCTCTGCATCAATATTCGTATGTGAATGACCGTATATCCAGGCATCAATCCGGTTGTTGCTTATCAAGTCCCCATAGTCACTCGCAAAGGCACTGTTCAGCACCAAATCTTTGTGGCAAGGTGCAACTACCTGAAAAGTGGGCATAGGTACAGATCACTCATGTATTGTATTCTCATTTCTTTGATAGTTCAACCTGTTTCTCTATGATTGCCTTTACCCGTGCGAATGAAACCGGAGTGAAGTCGTTATTGTCAACTCCCACATCATACTGTGTAGAGAAAAGCATTTGAAGGCGAGGCTTATCTTTTCCGGTGTTATTCCTGCTTGTATGCACATGGCCGAAAAGCTGCCAAGTATCATCGTATGAGCCGCTATAGCAAAGGAACGGGCAATGATTCAGATAAATCTTCTGTTTATCCACCTCGATGTACATCTGCATCGTGATCAGTTCGAAATATTTTGTATAATTCTGCCTCAAGTTCTTCATGTCATGATTACCGGCTATGAGATAGATTTTCCCATTCAACCTTTTGAGTATCTTTGTCCATTCAGCAGAGCCACCAAGACAGAAGTCGCCAAGATGAAATACGATATTATCCGGACCGACCACACGGTTCCAGTTGGCAATAAGTGTTTCATTCATGTGTTCTACATCCTTGAATGGTCTGCTACAGAACCTGATGATATTGGTATGATTGAAGTGGGTATCGGATGTAAAGAACACCCCGCTTCCGTTGAATTTGTAATCCATAATCTTCTTTTTTATGCACATCACTGCGCTGGTTAATAAAACTGAAGTTTTCAATGCCCATGGACGGAAATGACGGAGTAGAGCACATAATGCGAACGTCACCAATGGGCAAAAACAAAGCCGTTGAAAAATTTAGTAAGGACTTTTCAACGGCTTCAATTTATCTTTTTAATAGGAATACCTGCATCTAATGTACTCCTACCTGTCTATAAAACGTTCGCTGGAAAGTGTTTTTGAATTTACCGAATGACTCAATGCCTAAAGTATGAACATACGGCATACGCTCAAAGCATACTGTGCTTCGACATAATGTGTTTACTAATATGTTCACTCTATTCTGCAGCATTGTAATTTGCTAATTGTTTTTATTCAATTGTGAGTGCAAAAATACTGAATTTTCTTGAGAACCAATTAACTATTCGCTAACTTTTTGAATGACCTGTCTAGTTGCTGTATTCTTTCGAACTTTTCTCATAAGGTTACTGATTATAGGTTAGGAACTGCACCAAATTTACCGAACTTGTATGCTTTTTGGAGAGAACTGATTCTATTCAATCCTTTGAAATCTGTCAGAGGATAAAGTACACTTGATCCATCTGTATTCTTTTCCGTAAACCAGATATTATCTTTTCTAAGCAAATCTTCCCCTCTGTACGAAAGCGCAAAGGGGAAGATGTTTAATTACTTTCTCATCAATTTCTCAACTCCTTGCCAATCATATCCCCAGTAAACTTTACCGTCACCGGCAAAGTTCCAAACATTCATCACTTCACGAAGCCTGCAAGGGGGTTCCTTACCTACACGAATATATTGCTTGGACTTACTACGGAAAAGACGATTGCACATTTGTTTGTCTTTCTTTTGTGATTTACAGCACGCAATGGTACTGGCAGGAGTTTTCTTTCTACTTCTACTCATTGTTTGTAAGATTTTTGAGCCTATAACAGTGTACGGCTCTATTAAACACTTACAAACCATCAAGAACTGTTTTACCTTTCAACATCTTTTCTTTCTTTTCATTAAACATCTAATATTCTGATTCTTTGGTAATACGCAAAATCTCTTGCTTATATCCTTTGCGGTCGTACTCCTCCCCTCTACACATCCAACAACTACATGGAGTTCCCGTAGTTTTATAAACCTGCGCCCATTTATCCTTTGCCAATTCAAACCAATGAGGATGCTCATAACAACTACCATCTTCACGAATAATGCAAAATTACGATAAATATTGGCAATTATATCAGATGGGGTATATTATCATAATAAACAAAGATTGAAATAAAGCAATTCCAATAAAAGCACTACCTTTGTAAACAACAAGCATTCTGTAACATCCATGCAAAAAAGTAACTGCAACAACTGCCCTCTAAGGAAAAAATACGATAAAAGCCCTCAGTCATTAATGGGACGCTTTTGGCGTTGGCACATAAACTTCTGCCCAGGTTGGAAAGGATATTTCAAATCTCTTTCGCCTGACGAGCAAAACGAGATTAGAAAGAAGTATAACTTGATAAATACAATAAATAATGAAAAAGAAATTCTATTCGTCTTGTTAAAAGACTTTGCCGACTGGGAAGGGGCTTATATCGCTCCAAACCTCAATGCAGGTGTTGAACCCGGAAGTGAAAGCAAATATATAGTTAAAACCGTATCTGTCAGGAAAGAGCCGGTTGTATCGATCGGAGGATTCAAGGTGCTGCCCGGCTATGGAATCAATGACATTCCGGCCGATTATGCAGGGATCGTATTAATAGGTGGCATGAGCTGGTTCACCCCGGAAGCCGAAGCCATTGTTCCTCTGGTAAAAGAGCCATCGAGAAGAAGAGGCTGGTAGCCGGAATTTGTAACGCCTCCGTCTTTCTTGGCAGGCACGGTTTCTTGAACCATGTAAATCATACCAGTAACGGATTGGATTACCTCAAACAATTCGCTGGGCCAAATTATACAGGTGAAAGCCTTTATATAAATGAACC
>ENA-OQDF01000592-OQDF01000592.1-human-gut-metagenome-genome-assembly--contig:-NODE-592-length-15055-cov-1.270297_pt1 | contig 15055 bp, 28 predicted proteins | sample MGYA00242769_ERZ504597 | MGnify/ENA primary metagenome ERZ504597 (study PRJEB26092, sample SAMD00036305) | human gut metagenome | host: Homo sapiens | study: EMG produced TPA metagenomics assembly of...
CATTACGGTTATCACCGGAAAAATGCTCGGCCCGCAAACGCCATTTAGGACTCAGGCTGTATTCCAGGCGATAATTGTTGTCGCCTATCGGTATCCGCCGTACGTAGCTCCAGCCGCTCTTGCCCCAATAATGCGTATATCCGGTGCCGAAGCGCCATTGTACGTCATCCAGGATAACCTCCGCCTCGCCGAAAATCTCATCGCGCGGCGAAATCATTTTACCAAGATGGGCCTTGCCGGAAAGGTTTTCCTTATTGCGGCCGATGTCGCCATAGCCCTCAAACCAGATTTTATAATCATCCGATTCAATCATAATATTTACGCCGAGATCAGCACCGGGCGTAATTTTAACCTCCGGGCGAAGCTGATAATTTTTTACTTCCGGCTCAGTCATGAGCTTCTCTAAAAGCTGCTGCTCCAGCTCCTGGCGATGCCTTTGCACATAAGCAACAGGCAAACCGCGCAGCTTGTCACATTCGCCGGCATATTTGTACTTCAGCTTCATCAAAAGCACATTGGGAATAGCCTCGCTGCGCAATTCATAGCTGATATTACGTACAGCTGGCCTACGGGATAGATAACAACCTGCACTACCGTGCGTCCGTCCTCCTGCAGCACATCCACCGCCGGCTTAAATTCCGGCAGCTGTGCCTGCACCTCGCTGCGTACCAGCTTGCGCAGTACGCCGCCGGCCCAGTCACCGGCATCCACCGACGCACCGCTGATAGCCTGCTCCAGCTGAGCATGCAGCGCAGGAATACGCTGCTCGAGCAGCGCCGCCGTCTGTGGCTCTACTCCAGAAAACTGCAATCGATAAGCGGCTTTTCGATAACCTTATTCCAAGGACGTGCGTACAGCTTCACCTGTGTAGTTTCGCCTACATCCAGCTTAACATCGGTAAGCTCGTAGCCGGTGAATACCCTGTCGCCGATTTCCGTCAGCAGCGGGCATAGTCCTCCCCGGCCGCGCAATCATTGCCGTATCCTTATCAATAAACAGCTGGTCCGCCACCACCTGCATGCTGCTGCTCATCTTCTGCAGCAGCAATTGGCTGGTGCCGCCGTTAGTATCTATAACTTGTACTTCTACACTGTTAACCGGTGCAGAAAAAGCATGCTGCAATGGCAAGATGCTTGTCATTGCAGCACAGAACAGAATCTTATTCAGCTTCATAGCCTAAATATTCTCCGCAAAATCAGAACTGTCCACCAAAGCTGAAGTGGAACTTGCCACCATCCTCGCCGTAGCCATAGTCCAGCTTAACCGGTCCCAGCGGAGAGTTGATACGCAGACCTACGCCGTAGCTGTTCTTGAGCAGTCCCATATCAAATTCATCCTCATGGCGTTTATCCCATGCATAACCGTTATCGGTAAAGAGTACGCCCTGAACTTTCTTGACAATCGGGAAGCGGTATTCTAGAGTTGCCTTCAGCATGCTGTTGCCGCGGAACTGGTCATCCTCATAGCCACGCAGGGTGTCACTGCCGCCCATGGTGAAGCGTTGAGACAATGGCATATCGCCGCTGGCATAGCCTGCGCCCAGGTTCAATGCCCAAACGCTTTCGCCGCCTGCACGGAAAGTAATAGCGCCAGTCAGCTGGTCCATTTGGTGAAGTCAAAGTCACCGCCCATGCCGCCGGCCCATTCTACGCTGTAGCCGATGCGCTTGCCTTCATGCGGATCATAGATGTTATCGCGGGAATCATATACGCGGCCGAAGGTAATACTGCGGGTAACACCAAAGTTTTCCTTACGGCGCTCTGCAGCAGTCTTAGGCATCCAGGATTCATATTTACTACTTTGATTGAATTTATCCTCGTAGTATTGATTCTCATCGCCTTCGTAGCCGTCAGCTTCGCCCTTATAAATATCATCACGGTTTTAATCGTAATGTAGTTGCTGATAAATTCATTATGGGTTCTGCGGCTGAAGGTAATTTCCTGACCGCGACGTTTTTTGTCGTAGCGGGCAATTTCGTCACCGTCAATATTGTAGTCGGCATATTCGTTGGTGATATCGTAAAGGTTAATGGTAGCACTGGTTTCTTTATCATCCAGCCAGGGGCGGGTATAGCTGAAGTCATAGTTCTTGTTATCCTCGCCGCCGAACTCCCAGCGCAGGTTAATCTTGTCACCAATACCACGGAAGTTCTTATCGCCGATGGAAACCATGCCTACAAAGCCGTCGGCATTGCTGTAGCCTGCGCCGATACCGAAGGTACCGGTGTTCATTTCAACTACGGAAATTTCTACTTCAACACCGTTAGGCTCACGGCCCGGGTTCAGCTTAATATTAACGTCTTCAAAATAACCCAGGTTATATACGCGCTGCATGCTGCGGCGGGCAGCCTTGGCATTGAACGGCTCGCCTTTTTTAGCTTCATTTCACGGGTAACAACATAATCCTTGGTTTTTACGTTGCCCTTAACCTTGAAGCCTTCAACAATACCTTCGTTGACAGCAACCTTCAGAGTACCGTCCTTTTCCATATGCACGTCGGTAACACGCGCCAGGATGTAGCCGTTGGAACGGTATTCCTCTTCCAGCTTCTGTACGCATTTATTAATATCCTTCAGGTTGGCAATTTTGCCCTGCTCCAGGTCAAAGAAGCTTGCAACCTTCTGCTTGTTCAGTACAGTGTTGCCTTCAACTTCGGTCTTTTGGTATACAGGGTTTTCCATAACATGGTAAATTACCTGTACGCCTTCAGGTACCGTCTTGAATTCCGGACGCAGGTCATAGAACCAGCCAGATCATAAATAGCGCTCAAATCCTCGCTCAGGCCTGCTTCGGTAAACTGCATGCCGGGTTTGGTTTCAGAGCAGCGGCAATTTCAGCCTCAGGCACAGTAACATTACCCTCAATAATCTGCTTGGTAATGGTCTTGCCAATGTAAGGAGCCAGCTTGTTTTCCTCCTGATGGGATGACGGTGCAGTCTGCGTTACAGAGGTATCAGCACCCATAGCAGGTGTCTGAATTTCTTGGGCATAGACAGGTGCGGCCAGCATCATTGCTGTCAGGCCCACTGTCAGAGGCCGCCATAATTTTTGTTTCTTCAATTGATATTCCTCCTCATATTTCATTTAGAGTTACTCAACTCAACTCGCGCTGACTGCACTAATTTGTGCATATCGGCTTTAGATATAGTAACACGGTCGGGAGCGCCTTGTTTCTCCTGTACCGGTGTATCCTTAGCTTGCTGTTTCTGTATAACTGCAGTCTTAGGCACCGCAGCCCGCACCGGTATTTTCTGCTCCGGCTTGACCACAGGTGCTGCCACAGGCGGCGGCAACGCGGCCTGCGCCTTCGCGCGGTAATGGTTTCTGGCAAAGCACCAGCCGCCGAACCGGCAACTACCAGCAAAACAGCTGCACAGACTGCCAGAACCTGCCGGTTCCAGCTCCAGGGACGGTCCTTCTTCCGACGCAGATTTTCAGCTCAGCCTCCGCCAGCATCAAATCAAGCTCGCCCCGTATATCCTTATTATCCATAAAGCTTTGCTCCGCCTTATCCAGACTGCTCTTTATGCAGCGGATGCGTTGAAACAATGTACGGCTTGACTGCGTCATGCTTTTACCCCTTTCTGTGCATAATTGTTTTTAATAACTATGTCTTATATAATCGTCTGCTGCCTTGAGTTTTCACAAGTCATTTCAGATGATTACAACAGATTTAGTAAAGCTAACTTGCGTTTTCGCTTTTTTTCGTTTATTTATCAGCCTAAATACTATTTCTTATTAAATTCATGTATAAAGCGGGAAAGCATGCCGCGGATACGGCGCACACCCTGCTTCTGCAGACGGTAAACATGACCGAGGCTTACATCAATAGCATCGGCAACTGCCTGCGCCGGCCTGTCCTCCAGATACATTCCCTGCAGCACCTGCTGCTCCTTCAGCGCAGGCGGTCCATCGCCTGCGCCACCTTTTCGCAGAGCAGATGCTGTTCCGTCACCTCGCTGGGAGATGCCAGCTCCGACGGCAGAGCATCACTTAAGGTAAAGCCCTTGGACAGTTCACTGTCCAGATAAAGCATGCCCTTATCCGTGCTGTGTCTCAGATAATCTACCATGCTTCCTCTAATACGGTATGAGGCAAACAGGCTGAAGGCTACCTGACGCTTATAATCATAACTTTCCGCCGCTTCCAGCAGCCCCACCATGCCTTCCTGAATCAGCTCCATTGTATCGGCCTCAGGCAGCCTGAAGCCCGACGCAATTTTGAAAACCAACGGCTGGTAAGCTGTCATCAGGCGCTGATGCGCTGCTTCGTCACCGGCAGCGTCACGCCGCCAAAGCTCCAGCTCTTCTTCCGGCTCCAGCAGCGAAGTCTTGCGCAGTTCTTCCAGATATCCTTGCAGCATCTGTTCACCTCCTCTCGTAAATTATTCTTTGCTTAGAACGAAATCTTATATTCCAAGCCATACCAGTCCTTCGGATCCTTCGACATATCGTAGCTGCGTGAATAAGTGATATTCATGTGCTTACTGATATCGTACTGTCCGAAAATGCTTCTGTCAACAGCATCAAAGCTTGTTGTATAACCAAGCATAAAATTATCATTAAGATATTTGCTTACTAAAACATTATACTGGTTTTTCTCATCTGCCGTCAACTCTTTATTCCGGTCGTAAGCGCTTTCAAAGCCGATACCGGAGCGTGTTTTGCCGGTATAGATACGGAACTGGTCAAGTCCCAATGTCTGTTTGACAAACATCTCCACGTCACCCAGCACTGTCATCTGCAGGCCGACAGTCATCAGATTTGCCATATCATCACCGGTAACCTCGTTACTGCCTGCACTTTCACGCTGCAGCGTCAGCATACGTACAATCGTATTTTGTGTCAGCGGCGGATCACTTGTCAGCTGCAAATCCATTTCGCTTACAGGACCGTTAATCTTCATAAAGATATTATAACGGCTGAAGCGCGCTGTGCTGTCCAGATTTACGTTCGGCAGGAAGCTGCCGGGATCAACCATACCAAGCCTGCCTGATTCAGCTTAAAGTCAGTCCGCAGATATTTACAGTGCCTTATCGCTTAATCGTGCCGTCAATCATCGGGAATACTGTGCTGCCCTTGATATAGATGCCGCCCTTAAGCCAGATATCATAAAGATAACTGTTGTACAGATGTACCTTCGGTCCCAGTACAATCTTCATATCGAGGCCTATATTGCTGTCGCCCTCACCCAGCTCGGGCACTGTCGGCATATTAATAAGAACATCATCCAGACGCAAACTGCCGGCAAGCCGCGGGCGGAAGGCCATAGGCGGCGCAGCATTACCCTTGCGGTTTTCATATCGGGGTATTGCTCCGGCTGCAAGGTTACATCACTCGTAATCGTACCGGTGAAAATCTTGGAGGCCAGCTGCGCCTTATCAGCCTTGATATGCAGACTGTAGGCTGTATCAGCATCGGTATGCAGTGCATAGCTGCCTTCAGCACTGAGCGTGCCCTTGCCTAATTTAGCAGAAAGATTCTTCAGCTGTACAGTATTGCCGTTAAACAGCACATCCAGATTAATATCATCAAAGACTGTGTTGATATACTTAGCCTTAACACTGCCGCCGGCTATTTTAACAGAACCGAAAAGCAACGGCTCCTCCAGCGTACCGGCCAGACGGATTTTGCCCTGTGTATCGCCTACGCCCCATTCAACCATTTTAGTAAGCGCCGGCAAAATTCCCAGGCGCGCCTTATCTAAATCCATCACGATATTCATCTGTGCATCAGGATTGCGGCGCTGCTTTTTATCACGGAACAAATCCAGCGGAATATCACCCGCTGCGCTGACGCCGTAAGCATCTTTCGTAGCAATCAGCTGCTGCAGCTTAATATTGTCGTCGGCCAGCGCCAGCATTGCGGTAAGCTCGTCCACACTTACGCCGGCAACAGAGCCGTTGGCAATTTCCAGCGAAGCTGTTCCCTGAGGATTGTCAAAGCTGCCATGCACCTGCACCAGCATATCCGTTTCGCCTTTAATTTCCGGCGGGTCCTTCATGACTGCAGTTACAATCGCCGGGTTAGCCTTTACTGCGGCAACCTCTACATCCAGCAGCTTCTGCTTAATATCAATCGAACCGCCGACAGCGATAATTCCTCTATCGCTTACGCCGTCCTGCTCCTGCAGTCTGACATTGTCAAAATGCAGTACGCCGCCCTTATCAATGCGTCCGTCAAAACGCATGTGGGCATAATTAAGATCATGAATTTTTACATTATCGCTGCAGTTGTAATCTTGACGCCTTCACCGTGGCCTTTGTAGCTGAACAGCAGCTGTCCCTGCATCAGGCCGCTAATATCGTAATCCTGACGTGCCATACGCAGCAGGCCGCCGATATCGCCCCATATATTTTCCACCTTGCCCTCAATATAATGCTGTACAAGGTTAAGATTAAGGTCTGCACTGTATAAGCCGTAATTGACAGGGTCGTCACGATAAGGCTGCTTAAAGGAAGCATTTAGCTTATTCTTATCACGTCCGTTGCTGGCAAGCGTTCCTTCCAGCTCCGTCAAAGCTTCACCATTGACAGTTATCTTTTCACTGCTGACTTCGCCGTCAAAGAAGGGAGCTGTGAGCGTACGCTCAGATGTCCCTTAGCATTAAGCTTGCCGCCCAAATCGACTGTATCATCACTTATCGGCAAATGCTCCAGATCAACATTCTTGGCATCCATAACAAAGTTCAGTCTGCGGTCGGCCGTCATGGTGCCATCCAAGGTCAGGCTGCCGTAAAAGGCATTGACTACAAAATCTGCATCGCAGCAGGCCGTCCTCATAAGCATAATGACCGCTGATATTATTAAACAGCTGCTTGGCAGCACTGCCGTCGGCAGCATGCACCTCGCCATGAATATAAGGATGGCTGAGGCTGCCCTTTATCTGCATAGTATTATCAAGATTACCGGTAACTATATCAGGCTTGCCCACAAGCACCATCAGCGGCTCAATGCGCACATTCTTCGTTGTCAGCGTAAGGTCCGCCACAGGCTCTGCACCCTGCAGGTTAATCGTACCGTTAACTATATGCTGTCCCTGATCCATATGTGCGGTAAATCCTTAAAGCCCAGGATATTATCCTTCATGCTGATAATGCATGCGCTTCATTAAGCTTCTGCGACATAAATTCAGCCTGCGCCAGCTGTACCATACCGGAAAACTCGGGAGCATCCAGCGTACCGCCGACATCAAAGCCGGTAGAGCACAGTCCGCGTCCGTCCTGACCGGCCGCAGCCAGCACGGAATCAATCGGGAAATCGGCCATACGTCCGTGAACAGCCAAAGCGCCATCCTTGGCAACATGGCCCTTGGCAGCCAAGGTACCGCCGCCGTCGGCAAAAAAGCTGAGGTCATCAATATTAAGGCCCTTGCTGTCATAGCTTCCGTCAAAAGCCAGACGGTTAAGCTTCAGGCTGCGCCAGCTGATATCCATTGTATCGGCAGCGGCATGCAGCGTAAGCTTATCCTGCACCAGCTTGGCCAGAACAGCCAGCTTGCCGTTGATATGTACCTGCTCCTGCTGTTTGCCGGGTAATTCTGCGTAACCTGCTGCAGCTGTGCGTCTGCCGTCAGTACCTGCTCCTTAAGGTCATACGTACCGTTAGCGGTAATCGTACCGCCGCCGTATTGCGCACTCACGTCATGGAGCTGCACCACGTCCTTAGATACATCAAACGGCACACGCAGCTTTTCCGCCTTATAGCCTTTATAGGCCAAGGCATCACTGCTCAGCACGCCAAAGCCTGAAGGAGAATCGGTGTTGCGCAAATCCGCTTCACCCTCCAGGTGCAGCTTCTGACCGTCAACCAGAGCGTCAAGACTGCTGACGCTCACCAGATTTCATCCGCGCGTACCAGGCCGTCAAGCTGCAGGCTGTGCTGCTCGCCTGCCAGACTCAGCTTGCCGCTGAGTGCTGCCAGCTTCACTTCACCGCTAAAGCGCTGCTTGCCGTTCTTATTCACCATAAATCAGAGCAAGCTTGCCTAAGCCGCCCTGCAGCTCATCGACATTACCGTATTGCTTAGCCAAGGCAGCATAGGGGGCCAGCGCCAGCTTATCGCCGGTCAGCTTCATGCGGCCCTCGCCCTTGGTAGTCATCGTGCCGGCCAGCTTCAGCTTATCGGCACCGCTTGTCACAGACAAATCCACGGCAAAATCAGGATTGGCACCGCCGTTGATATTGCCTTCCACGCCAAACTGCCACTTGCCCTGCGGCATAGTTACCACCAGCTCGCCCTTGTCTACCGCCAGCGTACCGTAAAAAGGCGTTTCCTCAGAATCCGACGGCTTCAGCAGATTCTGCATATTCCATCTATTTTTGTCATTCATTGTGAGATATATTTTCGGGCGCATCACATCAATCCTGCTCAGCGCACGCTCAGCGTCTTGCATTGCCAGCCATGGCCGCATGGTAATAACAGTGCGCGGAAGCTCGGCCACCTTCTCGCCCTTGGCATCCTTTACGACAACGTCCGTCAGCTCGGCCGTCAGGCGCCTTCCCATTTCAGGCCGCCGATAGAAACACTGCCGTTGATGTATTCCGCTGCCAGCTGCTGCATTTGCGGTATCGCCTGCTTAATATACTTAGGCATTACTGTCTGGACCAGAAAAATATAGCCTGCCGCAAGCAGTATGATTAACGCTCCAACAAATTGTAGATATTTTTTCATGACACTTCACCATTCAATAGTTTAACAAAATTCTATGACAAAAATATGACAAGACTGTTTTTTTATATACTCCGACTTTTATTTATTCGACATTAGCAGAAAACATCCTCTTATTGAGAAGAAATTTCTTTAGCAGCAGCTTTTGGAGAATTTGCACATACAAAAAAGCTGGCTTGGCCTACGCCTCACCAGCTTACTTGTATCATCAAATATTAAAATAAGCCTTAATTATTTGGCAGCTTCTTCAGTTGCTTTTGCTGCTTCGGCAGTTTTGGCAGCCTGCACCTTTACAGCAGTTACAGGATTTTCCATCGGCACGCCGATAGAGGTTTCCAGTGCTGTCTTGGAAGTATTGTAATCATACAGAGCCTGCGTATAGTTGGTCTTGGCCTGAGTCAGCGCAACCTGAGCATCAAGCACGTCAGTGTTGGTACCAACGCCGGACATATAACGCAGCTGAGCGATACGGTAATCCTCATCAGCCTGCTCTACAGCCAGCTTAGTAGTGCTGATACGTTTTTCTGCTTTGCGCAGTCCCAGATAATTGCTGCGGACATCCAGATTTACAGAGTCCACGGTATTGCGGTAGGTTTCCTCAGCCTTTTTCAAATCAGCCTCGGCGCCGTGAATCTTGGACAGAGTTACGCCGGTATCGAAAACATTCATACTCACATTTACGCCGACACCCCATTTACCGTTGTCATCACCGGCCAGTTGCTGTCACTCCATTGCTGGGTAGCGCTGGCAGCAACCTGCGGCATATGACCGCTGCGGGCAACCATCAAAGCACCCTTGGCAGCATCCACATTATACTTAGCCTGCATCAGCTCAGGACGGTGCTCGGCAGCATAAGCCAGGCAGTCATCCATGTTTTTATCATAAGCATTATAAACAAGCAGATTATCGAGCTTCAGATTGGTATCCATCGGCAGGCCTACGATTTTGTTCATGTTCGCTTCGGAAACCTGATACGCATTTTCAGCCTGAATCAGGGTCTGCTTAGCGTTGGCCAGCTCAACCTGAGAGCGCAGCACGTCAACCTTGCTACCACGCCAACGTCATATTGTGCCTGAACATTTTTCAGATGGTCCTCCAGACGGGTAACGGATTCCGCACTGAGTTTCTGGATATTATCTGCCTGCAGCATATTAAAATAACCGTCGGTAACGGTAGAACGCATTTCGTTATAGGTACGCTGTACGCCAACCTCATTGTATTGATAGTTAGCCTTTGCCTGTTTAATGGTACCGCTCAATTACCGCCGGTAAAAATCGGCAAAGAAGCACTTAGGCTGTTGGCATGATTGTTGCCGATACCTTGGTCCAAATGCCGGGAGCAGCTTGCTGAGCATCATCATAACCGCCACGCTGAGTAGTATGGTTGGCACTGATGCTGATACCGCGGCTCTGGCGGGCAGCATTGTAGCTGGCACGTGCGCTGTCAAGCTCGTATTGGGCAATGCTTACGGTCGGGTTGGTCTGGAAAGCACGCAGCATAGCGTCATCCAGGTTTAAAGCAACGGTTTCGCCGGCAAAAGCACTTTGGCCCAGTGCCATGGTCAGCGCTGCAGATAAAAGCAAGAAACGTTTTGTTAATTTATTTCTATTCATCCGAAAAACCTCCATTTTCTAAAACTGACTAATCAGTCAGTAGTAAAATTATATATTTATTTAGGGCTGTTTGTCAAATATTTTTTAGAAATAAGTACGCACACCCATATAAGTATTAGCTTTATTACCGCGCACATCCATGGTTTCGCCGTAAAGCGACAGGTTATCATGCAAACGGAATTCGCCGCCCAGACGCACCTTGAGATCATCAAAATCGTATAATTGGGAATACAATCTGAAATCCCTGCCTAAATCATAGCTGGCCCCGACACCGAAGTCACCCTGCATAGCACCCATACTGAAGGCAGCGTTGCCATACTGACGGCCTACGAGAAAATCAAATTTATTGGCATTGCCGATGTCATAACCGCCCATATAAAGGAAGGTATCATCCGCAGGATGCAGCGTTACGCCTAAGCTGCCGCGCCAGTCGCCGCCCTCGGCAGCAAAGCCGGCGTCAGTCGAAACCTTCGCCTCGGTGATGGTTCCCAAAATCCTGTTGGCACGCTCGCTCGTTTCCTTGACGTTGACCAGCGTTTCCTTCAGCGACTTTTGTGTCACCGGGTCCTTCGCTACAGTTTCCAGCACCTCGACAATATTTTCCATACGCTGGCTGGTGTCTGCCATATTTTGGGCAATCGCAGCCACATTTTGGCCGTCTTGCCGTTATTATCCACACCGGCCATAATGCTTTCGATATGTGCCGCCGTGCCGTTCATACGATGGCTCAGCTCGTTAATCTGATGAATCATCGAAGTAATATCCTGCTGGTTGGCTACTGCCACATCAGCCATGACCTTCGTGAAGGTATTCATGTTCTCGGCGATATCATTCATATTCTTAAAGCCGGATTTCATGGACTGCTGTACTTCCTTGTCGCCAAAAACATTTTTCAAAGGCGTTGGCGATATTTTCCATACGCTTTACCAGATCACCGGAGGAAGCAAAGAATTCGTCCATACCGCCGCCGGCAACACCGTTAATCGTACTGCCTTCGGCTACATAACCCTGTCCCTGCTTGGCAGGAGGAATAACGCTGACAAATTTTTCGCCCATAATACCGTCGGAAGAAATCGTAAAGGTTGCTCCCTGCGGTATTTTGATATCATCGTTGATTTCTGTGATAACCTCTACCTTATCCGGTGCCACATTAATTTTTTTGACCGTGCCTACCTGCACGCCCGCATAGCGCACAACATGCCCAGGCATCAGTCCGCTTACCTGAGGATAGTTAATGCGCAGCTCATAGCCTTTTTTGCCAAAGCTGAAAGCACCCATAAAGGTAATAATGCCGGCCAGCACCACCGCGCCGCCTAATGCAAAGGCACCTACCTTAACCTCACTGCTGCTCATCCTTCTCCTCCTCTTTCAATTCCGTACCGTTAATAAATGCTTTAACGATAGGATTAGTGCTGTTTTTTATTCTCCGCAACCGTGCCTATCTGCACAATGCGTCCATTATATAGCATAGCGATACGGTCTGCGGCGTAATAGGCCGATTCCATATCGTGTGTTACCAAAACTGAAGTTACTCCCAGCGTCTGCTGAGTTTTGCGTATCAGCCTGCTGATGGTCATCGTCATTACCGGGTCCAGACCTGAGGTGGGCTCGTCATAAAAAACCATCTGCGGCTGCATGGCCAGCGCCCGCGCCAGACCGACGCGCTTTTTCATACCGCCGGAAAGCTCTGCCGGCAGCATCTTCTGCGTACCCGGCATGCCGCCATTTCCAACAGCTTGCCGACGCGCTCCTGTATTTCTTCCTCCGGCAGCTTAAAATGCCGCCGCAGGCAAGTACATCTCGCCTACGCTCAAAAATCGAATAAGGCGGAATACTGAAAAACTACGCCCATATGCTGGCGTAGGCCATCCCATTCATCCTCGGTGAAGGCGCTTACCTCCTGACCGTCGATAACAATACTGCCGGAAGTAGGTGGCAGCAGTCCTGTCAGCAGCTTGATGATGGTACTCTTACCGGTACCGGAAGGACCGATAACCGCCAGCGTTCACCCTGACGTACATCCAAATCAAGATTATCAAGAATCACCTTGCTGCCGAAGGCCATTTTAAGTTGTCGGAGCTGAATCATAGCTTCGTTTGACATTCTGCCGACTCCTTACACATACAAAACGATAGAAAAGAAAATAGTTGGTGATAAACACCAGAATAATCGAAAGCACTACCGAGCTGTAGTCGCCAGGCCAACGCCTTCCGCGCCGTTCGGCGCGTTCAGGCCCTTATAGCAGCCTACGATAGCAATTATCGCACCAAAGACACAGCTTTTGACCATGCCGCCAAACACGTCATAGAACTCTGCCAGTGTCCTGATAGAATTTTCATAAGTAAAGCTGCCGATGCCGGCGTAATAATGCGCCACAACCCAGCCGCCGATATTACCAATAAGTTAGCAAAAACAACCAGCACTGGCATCATCAGCACAAGCGCAATAAAGCGCGGCACCACCAGATAGCTCACAGGATTAGCAGCCATAACACGCAGCGCGTCAATCTGCTCGGTAACCTTCATCGTGCCAACTCCGCCGCAATCGCCGCGCCTATGCGCCGGCAACAACAACGCCTGTCAGCACCGGCACCAGCTCACGCGCCATAGCGATAGCTACAATGCCGCCTACGGAAGAGGACGCACCCAGACGCACGAACTCCTTGGCCGTCTGTACGGAAATACCATACCGGTACAGAGAATCGTCATCATCACAATCGGCAGCGAATCCGCTCCCAAAAGTGCCATCTGACGCACAACCTCCTTAGCGTTGGCATCCTTCAGACGTCGCAGCGTCGCCAACAGCAGCAGCGTCAGCTTGCCGCTGGCAGCACAGAAGGCCAATATTCTGTTGCCCATTGCTTCACAGATAGATTTCAGCATCTTTACATCCTTATCTTCAGCTTTTTCTACATAATCATTATACCGCCAAATTATGGCGAATGTATGACACAAAACAGCCATACCGATACAGTAATATGAAAAATTTTGTTAAAGTGAACGGAAATATCACTCGACAAAATTACTTGTCAACGGTAAGCACGATTTCGCTCTCGCCATCAATGATGAAATCAAAGGGATACTTCTGCTTGAACGGGGAACCCTGCAGCATACCCGCAAGGCCTGCATCGTTAGCAGCAGCCTCCGGATTCGGCGGCTGCATTTGTCCCATCGCTACATCAATATCAGCTCATTATTCTTGTCGGCCGTATTCACGCTCTTGATATAATCGCTGAGCTTGTGGCGTGTTTCCTTTTTCTTGGCAGCGGGAACACCCTCGGACTGCTGCTTGCGCAGCAATTCGATAGCCCAGGCCATGCTGCTGCCGCCGCGCACGTTCAGCGCCAGCTTGCCGCCCGGATGATCCTTAGGCACCTTGAAATAAACCGTCTTGGTAAATTCTTTGCCACGGTAAGGCTTCATAGTAACATCAACAGCTACCTTATCACCAGGCTTAACCTTGGCGTTCTTGGTGCGCACGTTAAGAATTTCCGCCACCTGCACTGCATTGCTGACCTCTGCCTCTACGTTAATGCCGTAAATCTGCACAGGTCGAATTTGTTCTGCATCAGAATCGTTATCGCCTCCGTCAGCTCCGCATCCATATTTTTCAGCAGCGCGTCATTGGAATAATACATATTTTCGCGGTCAATCGTCAGCATTTCCTTCTTGCTGTCCACGCCGGTGATTGTAAATGCAGTTTGGCTGTGCCACCGCCATTACGGTCCACAGTCTTGCTCACAGTATTGACTACTGCTGCATCGACCATCGAAGGCACCAGCTGCGATCATCAATTAAGCGCATACGCATGCTATTGGCCTGTCCGCGGCTGCTGTCGTTGACCGTAACAAACATCGGAATAGAAGCAGGCTGCTTGCCGACTACGCCGCCGATACCGCTGGCACGGTCCTGCGTAATGCTGCCGATTGCCTCGCCCAGATTGCCTACCTTATAGCTGCTCTGCAGGTTAGGCACTACACCCAGTACCCACACCTTATTCATAAAGAAATTGCTGCTTCCGCGCTGCATAAAGGGATGACCGAAGGCCAGAATCTTACCGCTGTCATCGGTCCAGGTAACAGTACCGAGAGCGCCAAGAGTCATATCACCCTGCATCAGAGCGACGCCGACACTGCTGCCCGGCTCCAGCGGTTTATCGCTGGAAGCTCCTGTGCCGCCGCTGTTGACAGCAGTCAGGCCGAAGGGCTGCAGCTTCTCCTGCAGATATTCCATGCCGTATTCCGTAAAACCGCCTGCCATCAGCGCCGTTCCCTTAGGAATCCAGTCTGCCGGCAGCTCTCTCGGTTCGTCCAGAAGCGGCAGCATTTTGCCGATTGGTGTCAGGAAGCAGTAATGCGGGTCGTTGAAGGTCTTGCCGAAGGCCACAGCACCGACAAGTCTGCCGTCTACATAAACAGGACTGCCGCTCATGCCCTGAGCAACACCGCCTGTCTTTTCAATCAGATCGCCGTAAAGGCGCACAAAAATATTATATCCCATAGCTTCACTGCCGTTGACACCTAAAATTTCTACATTGAAGGTTTCAATAGTATCACCGCTGATAACGGTTTTGCCTATGCCCTGCATACCTGCACGCAGGTCACGCACCGGCATCAGAGGAACATTGGCGGCAGCTACCGCCAGCAGCTGGCAGCAAAACAATAATGCTAATAAAAATACTCTCATACTCGCTCCTAATAATAAAATATTTACCGGTCCGCTTCCGGTATTTTGCTCTATAATACTACAAAAACCGGCGGCTAAGAAGCTCGCCGG
>ENA-OQDF01000593-OQDF01000593.1-human-gut-metagenome-genome-assembly--contig:-NODE-593-length-15039-cov-2.540840_pt1 | contig 15039 bp, 18 predicted proteins | sample MGYA00242769_ERZ504597 | MGnify/ENA primary metagenome ERZ504597 (study PRJEB26092, sample SAMD00036305) | human gut metagenome | host: Homo sapiens | study: EMG produced TPA metagenomics assembly of...
TCTAAAATAAAATAGTTTAAATTAATTTATGGGCTAAACGTTCAGCAAGTAGTGTATATCTTTTTTGTGTTCGATTGCTTTGAATAGCAGTCATCAATGCTTTTTTGAGCCAATGATGATGACCTTTTGTTTGGCTCTAGTGATAGCTGTATAGAGTAAATTTCGTTGGAGCATGATGTAGTGGCTAGTTGATAGAGGTATGATGACTACTTTATATTCACTGCCTTGACTTTTATGCACACTTGAGCATAAGCTAGAGTTAATTCGTTTAGTTCATTTTTTCATAGGTAACAATATGGTCAAAATAATCTACAGTTAATTTTTCGTTGTTGATATCTTGGATAAAACCAATATCGCCATTAAATACATTTTTTGGTAGTTATTGCGAATATGCATGACTTTATCGCCAACGCGGAATGTTTGTGAAGAATATTTTAATTCATCTTGATTTTTTTTAGGATTTAATTGTTCTTGAAGCATTAGATTTAAATTTTCTACGCCACATAAAAAGCGATGCATAGGAGATAAAACTTGTACGTCTTTGAGAACATCAAAACCTTCATGAGGTAAATCTTTAGTACATAAATCAAGGATTTTTTGTGTAATGGAAGTATCGTCATTTAATTCATAAAAGACAAAATCGCTGTATTGTTTGCGAATGTCAGGTAATCTACCAGCGTTTATGATATGTGCATTTTGGATAATCATGCTTGTTTGAGCTTGGCGGAAAATCTCATCTAAGCGAATAGCAGGGATTTTTGCGAACGGATGATATCTTTAAGCACAGAGCCAGGGCCTACAGCAGGGAGTTGGTCTGTATCACCGACTAAGATGATGCGACAACCATCTGGTACAGCATTTAGAAAATGGTGCATGAGGACTATATCCACCATAGAAACTTCGTCTAAGATGATGACGTCAGCATCTAATTGGTCATCGATATCTTTGCTAAAGCCTAATTGTAAATTATCATCTTGAGCTAAATTATTTGCTTCTAACAAGCGATGGATAGTTAAAGCTTTTTGCCCTGTTGTTTCGCTTAAGCGTTTTGCAGCTCGTCCAGTTGGTGCTGCTAAGCGAATTTTTAATCCTTGGGCTTTTAATATGGATAAGATACCTTTGATTACAGTCGTTTTACCAGTACCAGGGCCACCAGTAAGGACTAAAACTCCGTGATGAAGACAAGCTTTGATGGCTTCTTTTTGTTTTTGTGCAAGTTGGATTTGATTGTCTTTTTCCCATACTTTGATAAATAAAGAAAGATTATCTTCTGATAAAGGCTCAGTTGCTTGTTGTAATTGAAGTAGACGCGTAGCAACTTTTTTTCGGCATAATAAAGATATGGCGGATAAATTAAAGTTTCGCCACCGACTACTTCAGTATTTAAAGAGCCATTATCAATGTGTTCTTTTAAAATAGTGAAGATGATTTGATTATTTACTTGCAATATTTTTGCTGTTTTATCGACAAGAGCCATTTCAGGAATACAGCAATGACCATTGTTGCAAAGTTGTATTAAAGCATAATCTATGCCTGAGATTATGCGTCGTTTATCCTCTCTTTGTATGCCAAGATTAAAAGCGAGTTTATCAGCTGTTAAAAAACCTATGCCTTCGATATCTTGAAATAAGCGATAGATATCTTTTTCCATGATATCTATCGCAAAAGAACCATATTTAGCAAAGATTTTACCTGCATAAGTATTGGATATACCATGATTTTCTAGCCAAACCATAATTTCAGTGAGTTCGCTTTGTTCAAGATAAGATGTAGAAATTTTTTCTGCTGTTTTTTGCCAATACCAGGAACTTTTAATAATTCATTTGGTGATTTAGCAATTATTTCTAAAGTTTTTTCGCCAAATTCAGCGACTATTTTCTTTGCCATGGCAGGGCCAATGCCGTTGATTGCCCCAGAAGCTAAGAATTTTTCAATGCCGGATATTTCTGTAGGGGCAACAGTTTTATAAGTCGTAGCTTTAAATTGTTGCCCAAATTTAGGGTGCTTTACCCATTCCCCTTCGATTTCTAATAGTTGCCCAATGAGTGGAGCTATGCCGTTTAGGGTAACTGTTATCTGTGTAGAAGTTTTTCTGGTGATAATTTTAAAACAGCGAAGCGATTATCTTGACTGGCAAAAATAATCGTGTCTACTGTTCCACATATTTTTTCCATAAGTAAAGCCTTTCTATTATTTATGATAAATTTATTATTCTATGCTTTATTTGCTAATTCTTCGGTTAATTTATCCCATTCGATATATTTTTCTTCGAGTTTTTGTTCTTTTTGAGCATAAGCTGTAGCTATTTCATGACTTTTATTAGGATCTGCTTGCAATGCTGGATCATTCATTTGATATTCTAAACCTTTTAATTCAGCTTCAAACATAGCGATAGTAGCTTCGCAACGCTGTATCATCATGGTTAATTTTTCACTGCTCATAGCAGAAGCTACATGTGTATTTTTAGGTTTTGCTTTTTCTTGTTTTGTTTTAGGCGTAGTTTTATTTTCAACAGTAGCTTTTTTATTTGAAGTTTCTTGAGTAGACTCAAGTTCTTTTTGCATTTCTAATTTTTTTTCACGATAATAGCTATAATTTCCATTATACTCTGTTAAATGTCCGTTTTCTAATTCACAAGTGAAGTTAGTAACTTTATCTAAGAAATAACGGTCATGGGAAACGACGATAAATGTACCAGGAAAAGCCATCATCGCTTCTTCAATAGCTTCTTTAGCAGGAATATCCAAATGGTTTGTAGGTTCGTCCATTACGAGGAAATTTGCACCAGTCAACATCAATTTCAATAAAGCCAAGCGAGATTTTTCTCCACCGGATAAATCGCCGATTAATTTATAAATATCATCGCCTTTGAATAAGAAAGCACCTAGACAGTGGCGAGCTTGTTCATCATTTAAACCAAATGAAGATAAGATTTCATCAAAAACAGTATTGCTAGGGCAAAGACCTTCATGTTGCTGGGAATAATAGCCGATTTTTACACGACTGCCGATTTTAATATTTCCTGTAGGAGATTGTAATTCGCCTAAAAGTAATCTCAATAAAGTTGTTTTACCAGCACCATTAGGGCCTACGATAGCTACACCATCACCTTTGCGAATTAATAAAGATAGATGTTCAAAGATTTTATGATCGCCAAAGCTAACAGATACATCATCAAGTTCAGCTACACGTTGAGCACATTCTTCTGGTTTATGGAACATAAAATAATTAAAGCCTGATTTTTGTGGAGGTAAGATGATGCGTTCTAAACGTTGTAATTGTTTTTCACGACCTCTAGCTTGTTTTGCTTTGATACCTGCTTTATAACGACGAATATATCTTCTGTTTCGCGAATATGTTCTTGTTGTTTAGCATAGGCGGATTCTAAGGCAGCTCGTCTTTGAGCTTTTACTTTCATGGCAGTAGAATAATTGCCATCATATAAAACAGTTGTTTTATTTTCTAAATCTAAAATCTTAGTGGCAACTTTATCTAAGAAAAAGCGGTCATGAGAAATTAAAAGTACGCCACCTTTATAATTGCTCAAAAAGCCTTCAAGCCATTCAATCATTTCAATATCAAGATGGTTTGTCGGTTCATCTAAAAAGAGAAAATCTGGCTCACGAAGTAATGCTTTAGCTAAACAAATGCGAGTGCGTTGACCACCTGAAAATAATGTTGGGTTTTTGGGAAAGTCTTCTTCACTAAAGCCAAGACCAAAAGCAACGCGACGAAGACGGCTTTCATAATCGTATCCGCCTAATTGTTCAAATTTATCAGAAATACGACTATATTCCTTCATTAAATCTTCAAGTTTATCATCATCGTCTAAGTTTTCGATTTGTTTTTCCAATGTAGTTTTTTTCTGTCCGAGAGCAATGATATCAGCAAAAGCAGATAAGAGTTCATCATATAAATTATCATGAGTGAAATCTGATTGCTGTTGCATATAACCGATAGTATCTACACTATCAATACTGATGCGCCCTGTATCATATTCTTCAATACCTAAAGACATTTCATTAAGTGGATTTACCAGCACCATTAGGGCCAACAAAACCAATTTTATCGCCACGAGCCACATCAAAGGAGACATTATGAAATAATTCTTCTATGCCAAAGGATTTTCCTAAATCTTGAATGCGTAAAATTCCCAAAATAACACTTCCTTTATAATTTATAACTATATAATATAATTTAAATTTTAATTTATAGACCTATATAATTAAATCTTGCTACTCCATGAAGATATAGCAAGATTTAATCTAAAATAATTTAATTTTGTTTTTGATAATCTAAGCCAATATTGACTGTTGCTTGACCAGAGCTTCCTCCTGACATAATAGTACAAGTAAATGGCATACCATAGAAACAATCTGTTTCATGTTCATTTGCTGTAATAGTTGTATGTTCACGAGAAGATGTATTTCCTGTTTCAACACTAGAAATTTTAAAACCTTTGCGTTTTAAGATATCTGCAACTTCTGCACCAGCTCCATTGATACCGCTAGAGTTGATGACTAAAACGGTTATATCTTCATTTTTTACAGGTTCAACTTTTTCTTTAGCAGGAGCTGTGTTATCTTCTTGAGTTGAAGATTTTTCTTCGCTTGAAGGCGTTTCTGTTGTTATATCGCCCATTTTTAAACCTTTAGGCAAAGATTTTTCATATGCTTTTATTGTAGATTCAGTATCTTTTTGAGCAGTTTCATTTAAGGTAATTCCCATATTTTGCGCTATTAAATTTCGTGTTTTGGCAATATCTGGTATCCAATAGCTGATATCTTCGATATAAGCAGGTTGTCCAGGAACCATACTAGAAGATAAGCCATTTTGTTGAATTGTAGGTAAATTGGATACTAAGGCAATCATTTCACTCAATGGCATATTAGTTTGAATAGCTGAGGAAATATTGCTTAAAATATCTGGTAGTTTTGGTAGGATTGATGGTGATATTGCTTGTGCAAGGAAAGCTTTCATGAATTTTTGCTGACGATTTATACGACCGATATCGCCTTCACCATGCGATAGCGAACATATTGAATAGCTGTCTTACCATTTAAATGCTGAAGTCCTGGTTGAAGGTCGATGACGAGACCACCATTGTCGTCCCAAGGGTCTTCATAATACATGCGTTTTTCTACATCAATATCAACACCACCAACAGCGTCGATGATTTTTTCAAAAGCTGGATATCTATAAGAACATAATAATTAATCGGTACATTTAAAAATGATTCCACTACTTTTTGCGTAAGCTCATGACCACCATAAGCGTAAGCGTGGTTTATTTTGTCATAATCATTTTTTTCGATATGTACTCTAGTATCACGTGGCAAAGATAATAAAGAAGCTTTTTGTTCATTTGGATTATATGTTAAAACCATTAATGTATCACTGCGACCGACATCATCAGCACGTCTATCTACACCCATTATCATGATATTAAGAACATTTGTTTGTTCTGTGGTTATAGTTGGAGGATTATCAGAGGAAGAATCAGAGTTAGCAAAGACAAATCCAACTAATACCAATAATAGAATAATAATTAAAGCAATAAGACGGTTATAGTTTTTCTTCTTTTTATATATTTTTTTGGCGGTGGGAGGAGGGGTGGATCATTTTTTTCTCGCCATTCCCTGCTGAGCAATCTGGAGTATTTAATGTATCAATATCATTTTTATCGTTATCACTAGTTGTATCGTGTTTATTTGTATCATCAATGTTATTTTCCAAAATAAAAAACTCCTACTAATTTATTTATACATTATGCTAACTAAGTTAGTATATCAAATATAAATTATCATTTCAATTTATATAAAAATAAATATTTATAAATATTGTGTATAAATATACAGGCAAAGGGAGAAAATTTTTTATAATTTTACAATATATAGTTAATTTTTGCTTGATTTTTGTTGAATAAAACTTTATACTAAAAGAAGCAAACAGCTTTTTTGTTCTGACATGAAAAATGACGTGGAAAATCATGCATTTATGGGATGAAACGGCTTGGGCTTAATTGAACTTTTTAAGGAGTTTTACAAATGGATTTTCAAGACAAAACACTAGTATGTAAAGATTGTGGTAAGGAATTTGTTTTCAGTGCAGGAGAACAAGCTTTTTATGCAGAAAAAGGCTTTGAAAATGAACCAGCACGTTGCCATGAATGCCGTGATAAAAGACGTCGCGAACGTGAAGGCGGAAAAGAACAGCGTCAGATGTATACTGTAGAATGTGCAGAATGCGGAAAAGAAACACAGGTTCCTTTTGAACCAAAAGGAGACCGTCCAGTTTATTGTCGTGATTGCTTCAACGCTAGACGCAATAAATAATTTAGTTTAATCGGCAAGGAGGCTTGGATATTTCCGAGCCTTTTTTAAGGTTAGATGTAATTATAATTTTATAAACAAATTTAAAGAAGGGAAGTTACATAATGAGTAAGAAACTATTAACTTTATGTGCTCTTTGTATGTTTGCTGTAAGTGCACTTTTCGCTGGCTGTGGACAAGATAGTTCTGATAAAGCAGCTTCTAGCGGAGAAAAAGTATTACGTGTAGGTACTAATGCTGACTTTGCTCCATTTGAATTCCAAGACGAAAATGGTAGCACAGAATATCAAGGTTTTGATATGGATTTAATCAGAGCTGTAGCTAAAGAAATGGGTTATACAGCTGAAATTCAAAATGTTAACTTCGATGGCTTAATTCCTGCTATGGAATCTGGCAATATTGATATAATTGCTTCTGGTATGACTATTAATGAAGAACGTAAAAATCAAGTAGAATTCTCTGATCCTTACTATACTTCTGGTCTTACTATCGTTGTTCCTAAAGATAACACTGATATCAATGGTTTTGCTGACTTAAAAGACAAAAAATAGCTGTACAGATCGGTACAACTAGCATGGAAGAAGCACAGAAAATCGAAGGTGCTGAAGTAAAAGCTTTAAATAGTTCTGCTGATACATTTATGGAATTAAAAGCAGGTAACGTTGATGCAGTTATTAATGACCTTCCTGTAAATGATTATTATATTGTAAAAACTAAAGCTACTGATGTAAAACGTTTAGATGATAAACTTACATCTGAAGAATATGGTTTTGCAATGAAAAAAGGTAATACAGAATTAAAACAAAAAGTAGATGCAGCTTTAAAAACACTTAAAGAAAATGGTGAATATGACAAAATCTATGAAAAATGGTTTGGTACAAAACCTGCTAAATAATAGATTTTGTATTTAACATAGTAACCTAGAAGGACACTGTCTGATGGTCAGTGTCCTTTTTCTATAATAGAAGAAAGTGAGGAGGTTTTATTTTTGGATTTTAGATTTGATATTATTATCAATGCTTTTCCATTACTTATTGAAGGTGCTATTTTCACAATTCAAATTACAGCACTAAGTGTTGCAATCGGTATTATTATTGGTTTATTTGTTGGTGTTGCTCGCATTAGTAAAATTAGAATAATTAAATGGTTAGCAGCTATCTACGTTGACTTTTTACGTGGAACACCTTTATTAGTACAGATTTTCTTGATATATTTTGCACTACCTGTATTAACAGGTATAAAAATGAACCCATTTGTAGCAGCTATTGCTGCTTGTAGTATCAATAGTGGTGCATATGTAGCGGAAATTTTTAGAGCAGGTATACAATCTATAGATAATGGTCAGATGGAAGCAGGTCGCTCTTTAGGTTTATCTTGGTTCCAGACAATGAGATATATAATTATTCCTCAGGCTTTTAAACGTGTAATACCACCACTAGGAAATGAATTTATCGCTTTATTGAAAGATTCATCATTAGTGTCTGTTATTGGCTTTGAAGAATTAACTCGTCGTGGTCAATTAGTTATTGCTAGAACATATGCTTCTTTAGAAATTTGGGTTTGTGTTGCTTTAATTTATTTAATAATGACATTATCTATTTCTCGTTTTGTAGCATATTTAGAGCGGAGGTATCAAATTGATGATAGAAATTAAAAATCTGCATAAGTCTTTTGGTCATGTAGAAGTATTAAAAGGCGTAGATGTTTCCATTGAAGAAAAAGAAGTGGTAGTTATAATTGGGCCAAGTGGTTCTGGTAAATCTACACTACTTCGTTGCATGAATTATTTAGAAGAGCCTACAAGTGGAGATATCACTGTAGATAATATGAAACTCGATAAACATGCAGATATCAATAAAATTCGTGAAAATATCGGTATGGTATTCCAACGTTTTAATTTATTTCCACATATGACAGTATTAGAAAATATTGTACTTGCACCAACAAAAGTGTTGAAAATTTCACGTGATGAAGCAATCTCAACAGCTATGGATTTGTTACAAAGAGTTGGTTTAAAAGAAAAAGCTAATTCTTATCCAAGTCAGTTATCTGGTGGGCAACAACAACGTGTGGCTATTGCAAGAGCTCTTGCAATGAAACCAAAAGTTATGCTCTTTGATGAACCAACATCAGCTCTTGACCCAGAAATGGTAACAGAAGTATTAGATGTTATGAAAAGCTTAGCTAATCAAGGTATGACAATGGTTGTAGTTACTCATGAAATGGGATTTGCTCGTGAAGTTGGGGATCGTGTATTATTCGTAGATGAAGGTCGTATCATTGAAGAAGGTACACCAAAAGAAATTTTTGAAAATCCTAAACAAGAACGTACAAAATTATTCTTATCTAAAATTCTTTAAAATTAAAATCAAATATTCTAGTTTAAATCGCATTTTAAGCTAGAATATTTGATTGACGCTCATCTGGTAGTATGCTATAATTTATTATTACCGGACGTGCGATTATTTGTCGTAAAAAAACTAAATAAAAATTAGTTTGAGATGAGTAACGTTCAAAATTTTTAACATAAAAAGCGAGAATTCTTTTGATTTTATTTCAAAGAAAATAAAGCTTTATGTTAAGTTTTAGGTAAGCAAATAGCAAGCCTATAAAGTTAGTTGTTCTTTAAAAACACAAAATGTAGGACTTCATATTTTAGAAGCTACAAAGGAGTTTTGGCAGTTCCTTTAAGAGAATATACTTCTTAAAAATCTTCTATTGGCAATTATAACTGTTAAGTATATAAGTACTGTAGTTATCATTGTTGAGCGAAGAATGTCAATATATTTGATTACGTTATAGAAAATATTTTTCTATAGCTTTATATATTTTGGAGTGAATGAGGTGTACAAAGGAATATCTTTGTCAATTACAAAGCAAGGTCTTTAAAGAGAAAAAGTGCCTTGCCTTTTTAACGTTTAATGTATGTTGATAGTGAAAACATATCAAAGCGTATAGACAAAAGATAAGAAAACACTTTATTCATATGTTTAATATTTAGTTTCAATTCGGTTTGAGGGGTGAAGATTTTAATGTTCAATCCTGTCTCAGTTGGTAAACGGACCAGGTATAGCTATGCCAAAATCAAAGAGGTTATGGATATGCCTCATCTTCTGGATATCCAGAGAAATTCTTATGATTGGTTTATGAAGGAAGGATTACAGGAGATTTTCCATGATATCTCTCCAATTCAGGGATTTACAGGAAATCTTGTGTTATCGTTTGAAGGCTTTTCTTTAGGAAAGCCTAAATATGATATTGATGAATGTAAAGAACGCGATGCTACGTATTCTGCTCCTTTACGTGTCAATGTACGCCTGGTTAATAATGATACTGGCGAAGTAAAGGAACAGGAAGTTTTCATGGGTGATTTCCCACTCATGACAGAAACAGGTACATTTATCATCAATGGTGCGGAACGTGTTATCGTAAGTCAGCTCGTTCGTTCTCCTGGTGCTTATTACGGTGAAAATATTGATCTACTGGTAAAAGATTATATAATGCCACAGTTATTCCAAACCGTGGTGCATGGATAGAGTTTTGAAACAGACTTAAATGATGTAATTTCTGTTCGTCTTGACCGCAATCGTAAATTACCAGCTACAGTATTAATCCGTGCATTAGGTTATGGTACAAATGATGCTATTATGTCTTATTTGATAATGATGAACGCATTAGAAACACTATAGACCGTGATAATACAGTAACAAAAGAAGAAGCATTAGTAGAAATCTACAAAAGACAGCGTCCAGGCGACCCACCTACTGTAGATAATGCTAAACAACTTTTAGAACAGCTTTTATTTGATCCTAAACGTTATGATTTAGCAACTGTAGGTCGTTATAAATTAACTAAAAAATTAGGCTGGAAACGTCGTCTTTTAGGCAAACAATTAGCTGAGCCATTAGTAGATAAAGAAACTGGTGAAGTTTTAGTTCCTGCTGATGTTACAATTGAAGCATCTATGGTTGAAGATATTACTATAGAACAAGAAAATAATATCTTCGGTGAAGATGAACATGCAATTGTTTATATTAAAGATAAAAACAATAATAGAATTAAGATGATTTGTTCTCGTACTTTACCATACAATCATCGTACAATTACTATTAACGATATTATTGCATCTATTAGCTATTTATTAAACTTAATGGATGGACATGGACATAAAGATGATATCGACCATTTAGGAAATCGTCGTATCCGTTCTGTTGGTGAATTGTTACAAAATCAATTCCGTATCGGTTTATCCCGTATGGAACGTGTAATCAGAGAACGTATGAATACACAAGATAATGATGTAATTACACCACAAGCTCTTGTAAATATTCGTCCTGTTGTGGCAGCAATCAAAGAATTCTTTGGTTCTAGCCAGTTGTCTCAGTTCATGGACCAGAACAACCCACTTAGTGAACTTACACATAAACGTCGTTTATCTGCACTTGGTCCTGGTGGTCTTAGCCGTGAACGTGCAGGCTTCGAAGTTCGTGACGTACACAACTCTCACTATGGTCGTATGTGTCCTATCGAAACTCCAGAAGGTCCAAACATCGGTCTTATCGGTTCCCTTGCAACATATGCTCGTATTAATGAATTTGGCTTTATGGAAACACCTTATCGTAAAGTCGATAAAGTTAATAAACAAGTAACAACAGATGTTCGTTATTTAACAGCTGATGAAGAAGATGATTTAGTAATTGCACAAGCCAATGAACCATTAGATGAAAATAACTGGTTCAAAGCTCAGCGTGTAACAGCACGTGTTCATGAAGAAACAATGCTTGTTGATGCAGATAGTGTAGATTACATGGACGTATCACCAAAACAGATTGTATCCATTGCGACAGCAATGATTCCATTCTTAGAAAACGACGATGCTAACCGTGCCTTAATGGGTGCGAACATGCAACGTCAGGCTGTACCTCTTTTCAGAACACAGGCACCACTTGTTGGTACTGGTATGGAATATAAAGCAGCTTGTGACTCTGGCGTTATGGTACTTGCAAAACGCGCAGGTGAAGTTGTTAGAGTAACAGCAGATTACATTGAAGTTCGTGCAGACGAAACTGGTGAAATCGACCATTATAAATTACAAAAATATTTACGTTCCAACCAAGGTACATGTATGAACCAAGTGCCAATCGTGTACAAAGGTGATCATGTAGAAGCAAAAGAACCTATCGCTGATGGTCCAGCAACTGACCATGGTGAATTAGCTCTTGGTTACAACGTTATCGTAGCATATATGCCTTGGGAAGGTTATAACTACGAAGATGCGATTTTATTAAGTGAAAAACTTGTAAAAGAAGATATTTACACATCTATCCATATTGAAGAATATGAATGCGATGCTCGTGATACAAAACTTGGACCAGAAGAAATCACACAAGATATTCCAAACGTAGCAGAAGATGCTCTTCGCGACCTTGATGCTGATGGTATTATCCGTATCGGTGCAGAAGTTCGTGCAGGTGATATCTTAGTTGGTAAAGTTACTCCAAAAGGAGAAACAGAACTTACAGCAGAAGAAAGATTATTACGCGCTATCTTTGGTGAAAAAGCTCGTGAAGTTCGTGATACTTCCCTTCGCGTTCCACATGGTGAAGCTGGTCGAATTGTTGATGTTAAAATCTTCAACCGTGCTAATAATGATGAATTACCACCTGGTGTAAATCAGTTAGTACGTGTATATATTGCTCAAAACGTAAAATCTCTGTCGGCGATAAGATGGCTGGTCGTCATGGTAACAAAGGGGTTGTATCCCGCGTTATGCGTGAAGAAGATATGCCATTCTTACCAGATGGTACTCCAGTAAATATCGTGCTTAACCCATTAGGCGTGCCTTCACGTATGAACATCGGACAGGTACTTGAAACACATCTTGGTATGGCTGTTCGCGAACTTGGTATGCAGATTAAAGCAGGAGATCCAACAGTAGAATCTCGTTTACGTGCAATTGGTTATGATTTTGATAAAAATGGTATGCCAAAACCAGATGTTGCTGGTATTCACATTGCAACTCCAGTATTCGATGGTGCAAAAGGTAACGAAGTATTTGAAACACTCAAAGCTTCTGGTTTCTCTGATAATGGTAAGACTATTTTATATGATGGTCGTACAGGTGAACCATTTGAAAATCCAGTTACAGTAGGTTGCGTGTACATGCTTAAACTTCATCACCTTGTTGATGATAAAATCCATGCTCGTTCAACTGGTCCATACTCTCTCGTACTCAACAGCCACTTGGTGGTAAAGCACAATTTGGTGGTCAGCGTTTCGGGGAAATGGAAGTTTGGGCTCTCGAAGCATATGGTGCAGCTATACACTTCAAGAAATTTTAACAGTAAAATCTGACGATGTTGTTGGACGTGTTAAAACATATGAAGCTATTGTAAAAGGTGAAAACATTCCTGAACCAGGTGTTCCAGAATCCTTCAAAGTTCTCATTAAAGAATTACAAAGTATTGGTCTTGATATCAAAGTTCTTTCCGAAGATGCACAGGAAATTATGATTAATGATATTGAAGATGATATCAATGAAACTGCAAGAGAACTCGATATGGATGCAACAGCAACAAAAGAATCTTATGGTCAAGCAGTAACAACAGATGTTTCTGAAGAAAATGTAGTAGAAGATGATTATACTACTGAAGAACCAACAGATGATATCATTGCTGATCTTGGTGCAGATAATTTTGACGAATAATATAATGGTTTAATTTAATTGATTTAAGAGCATTTATTAATTATAAATGCTCTTAATCAATAAATTGAAATAGTGATATAGTAATGTAGGTAACTTTTATTTGTTTAATAAAAGTTTTTTAACAGATGCAAGGCTGAATTTTAAAGAAAGGGAGTGACAGCCCCTTGTTAGATGTAAATAATTTTGATTCTATGCGCATAGGACTAGCTTCTCCAGAAAAGATTCGTGAATGGTCTTATGGCGAAGTAAAAAACCAGAAACTATCAATTATCGTACTTTAAAACCTGAACGTGATGGTTTGTTCTGTGAAAGAATTTTTGGTCCTACACGTGACTGGGAATGTCATTGCGGTAAATACAAACGCATTCGTTATAAAGGTATTGTCTGTGACCGTTGTGGCGTAGAAGTAACTCGTGCAAAAGTACGTCGTGAACGTATGGGTCATATAGAGCTCGCTGCACCAGTATCTCACATTTGGTACTTTAAAGGCATTCCAAGTCGTATGGGTCTTATCTTAGATGTATCACCTCGTTCTTTAGAGAAAGTGTTATACTTTGCTTCTTATATAGTATTAGATCCAGGCGATACACCTCTTATTAAAAAGCAACTTTATCCGAAAATGAATACCGTGAGTATTATGATAAATATGGCTCTAGCTTCAAAGTAGGCATGGGTGCTGAAGCGGTAAAACAGCTTTTAGAAGAATTAGATTTAGATAAAATGAATAAAGAATTACGTGAAGAACTTCGTACTTCTAGCGGTCAGCGTAAAGTTCGTGCTATTCGTCGCTTAGAAGTAGTAGAAGCTTTCCGTAAATCTGGCAATAAACCATCTTGGATGATTCTTGATGTAGTACCAGTTATTCCACCAGAATTACGTCCAATGGTTCAATTAGATGGTGGTCGTTTTGCTACATCTGACTTAAATGATTTATATCGTCGTGTTATCAACCGTAATAATCGTTTAAAACGTTTATTAGATTTAGGTGCACCAGATATTATCGTACGCAATGAAAAACGTATGCTTCAAGAAGCAGTTGACGCACTTATCGATAATGGTCGCCGTGGTCGTGCTGTAACAGGCCTGGTAACCGTCCACTTAAATCTTTAAGTGATATGCTCAAAGGTAAACAAGGTCGTTTCCGTCAGAACTTATTAGGTAAACGTGTTGACTACTCTGGTCGTTCCGTTATTGTTGTAGGTCCTGAACTTAAACTTCATCAATGTGGTTTACCAAAAGAAATGGCTCTTGAATTATTCAAACCATTTGTAATGAAAAAACTTGTAAATTCTGGACTTGCACACAATATTAAATCTGCAAAACGCATGGTTGAACGTATTCGTCCAGAAGTTTGGGATGTATTAGAAGAAGTTATTAAAGAACATCCAGTTCTTTTAAACCGTGCCCCTACGCTTCACCGTCTTGGTATTCAGGCTTTTGAACCTGTACTCACAGAAGGTCGTGCACTTAAATTACATCCACTTGCTTGTACAGCTTATAACGCTGACTTCGATGGTGACCAGATGGCTATTCACCTTCCACTTTCAGCAGAAGCTCAAGCAGAAGCTCGTATTTTAATGCTTGCTGCTAACCACATCTTAGCACCAAAAGATGGTGGCCCAATTATCACTCCATCTCAGGATATGGTACTTGGTTCTTATTATTTAACAATCCTTCGTCCAAATGCTCAAGGAGAAGGAAAAGTATTTACTGGTATAAATGAAGCTATTTTAGCTCATCAACATAAAAATCTTCAATTACAAGCATTAATTCAGGTTCGTATGGAAGGATATGGCCTTGTAAAAACAACTCTTGGTCGTATGATTTTCAATGAAATTCTTCCTCCTGAAATTCGCGATTTCTATCAAGTAACAAAAGTTTCCTTAGAAGCTGATACACCAGAAGCTCGTGAAGCTTTAATTAAAGGCTTAAAAAAGTAAAAAGATGGCTGAACCAATCGTTAATAGCGAAGGTAAAGAAATCGTTCCAGCTGATACAGTTG
>ENA-OQDF01000594-OQDF01000594.1-human-gut-metagenome-genome-assembly--contig:-NODE-594-length-15036-cov-1.279294_pt1 | contig 15036 bp, 30 predicted proteins | sample MGYA00242769_ERZ504597 | MGnify/ENA primary metagenome ERZ504597 (study PRJEB26092, sample SAMD00036305) | human gut metagenome | host: Homo sapiens | study: EMG produced TPA metagenomics assembly of...
CCTCCTTACGGACAACCGCCTTATCCGCAACAGCCGCAACCTCCTACTCCGCCGCCGGCCGCCCCTGCCGCCCCTGCGGCAGCAGCACCGGCAGCAGATGCCTGGACCTGCAGCTGTGGCACTACCAACACCGGCAAGTTCTGCGCTAACTGCGGCGGCAAGAAGCCTGAGCCGAAACCGGCAGAGGGTAGCTGGACCTGCAGCTGTGGTACTACCAATACCGGTAAGTTCTGCGCTAACTGCGGCAGCAAGAAGCCGGAAGACAAACCGGCAGAGGATGGCTGGACCTGTAGCTGCGGCGCTGTAAACAAAGGCAAGTTCTGCGCTGAATGCGGCAGCAAAAAGCCTGAGGGAGCACCGCTGTTCAAGTGCGATAAGTGTGGCTGGGAGCCGCCAGATCCGCACCATCCGCCTAAGTTCTGCCTGAGTGCGGCGATATTTTCGACGATAACGACAAACAATAACTTAAATATTCGGGATTTCTTTCCCATTGTATTTTAGTAGCGTCGCAATTAAATATCGTTTCAGTCAAAGCAATTTTCCCATGTCCGCAGGACATGACGCAAATTTCGTGTGGAACCAGGACGAAGTGCCGCAAAACTCGCGCTATGTAAAGAGATTTTGCTATAGCAGCAGGCTTATCGCTCAGACAGTTGCGACACTTCTATGGTTCTATACACTCATTTGCTAAAATTGCTATTCGTTCCACGATATATTAATTGCTTACGTTAGTTGAATGAAAGGATTTGGGATTACTTTCCGGAATCTACGAAACTATATTTTAACGAGGTGATATTATGGCTGAAACCTCTGTAGGCTATAAGTGCCCTAACTGCAGCGCGCCGCTGACGTTTTTGCCCGGTCATGATAAGGTGACCTGCGAATACTGCGGTACCGAGCTGGAAGTTAAGACTATAGAAGAAATGTATGCCGCCAAGGAAGCCGCTGCTGCCAAAGCGCAGGCTGCCAAGGAGGCTAAGTGGGATACCTCTGCTGCCGGCAGCGAATGGGAAGCTGACGAAGCAGAGCAGATGAAGCGTTTACCTGCTCCAGCTGCGGTGCGCAGATTGTGAGCGACGGCAACACCATGGCAACAGAATGCTGCTACTGCGGCAGCCCGACCATGCTGCCGAGCCGCTTCGAAGGCATGCTGAAGCCGGACTTCATTATACCTTCAAGAAAACCAAAGAGGAAGCTGTTGCTGCCTCAAGGAATTCTACAAGGAAGAACCCTGCTGCCTAATTCCTTTACGGCCAACAACCGTGTGGAGGATATCCAGGCGATGTATGTACCGTTCTGGCTGTTTGACTCCAAGGTTAGCGCCAGCGGCAGCTATCAGGTGCCAGCGACAGTGTTTATGAAACTGATGATGAGGTTGTTACGACTACCGTTGTCTATAACTGCGAGCGTGAAGGCACCATGTCCTTTGAGCGCATCCCTGTAGATGGCAGCGAGAAGATGGACGATACCTTTATGGAAAGCATCAAGCCGTTTGATTACAGCGAAATGGTTCCCTTCAGCACAGCTTATCTGACAGGCTTTTTGGCAGATAAATATGATGTGGATGCCGAGGCTGCTGTAACACGTGCTGATGCGCGCGTTGTCAAAAGTGCCGAGGGTTGCCTGGCAGATACCGTTACAGGCTATACCGTGTAACCAGCAACGGTGACTGCGCAGTTATTAAGGATGAAATGCTGTGCATTATGCAATGGTGCCGGTATGGATTCTGTCCACACGCTTTGAGGATAAGCTATACCTTTATGATGAACGGTCAGACGGGTAAGGTTGTCGCAGTCTGCCGATTGACTATGGCAAGCTGCGTAATTACACTGCCCTGACCTTTATTATTGTAACAATTATCAGCTACTTCATTGTGAAGTTCATCTTATAAGGAGGTGCCGGAATGAGAAAGTTATTTGCAATCTTAACCATGCTGGCAGCCCTTATATTAGCCAGTGTAACAGCCTTTGCTGCGCCCAGCCTGGTGGATAACGCCAAGGTTCTTACACCCGCAGCAGCGTCAGGCAGTTCTGGCAGAGCTGCACAAGCAGGAGCAGGCGCATAATGTGCGCATTGCTGTTGTAACCATGAAGACAATTGGCGGTGCCGTTCCCGGTGAATATGCCAATAAGCTGCTCGACGATGTTTATAATGACGGTGCCAAGGGCAATATGGTATTGCTGCAGGTTACCAACACCCGTAAATGGTATATTGCTACCGATAAACAGCTGAAGCAGGTTATCGTTGGCAATGAAGGCGTTGAGTATATGAGCAAGCCGATGGTTGCAGAGTTCAAGAAAGATAATTATGCCCAAGGCTACATTACCTATGCTCAAAAAGCAGGCGAGCTCCTTGAGTATTACGAAAAGGAAGGCGAGCCGTGGGATCCTAATGCAGGCTTCAACTGGTTTGCTTTAGTAATTGCTGCCGGTATCGGTGGTGCTGCAGCCTATGGCTGTCGTGCTCTGCTTATTAGTGGTATGAGCAACGTGCGTGAGGCTGTCGAAGCAAATGCCTACTTGGATAAGCAAACCTTTGCGCTGACGCACAGCAATGATACTTATCTGTACACCAACGTTTCTGCTGTTCCGAAGTCTAAATCTAGCGGCAGCAGTGATGATGGTTCTGTAAGCGAAAGCTCTTCTGATAATGATCATGGCGGCGGCGGTGGCAGCTACTGATATTATAATGAGCTGAAACTTTTGCGGCTGCGATTGTCTATCGCGGCCGTTTTTTTAGCGGGAGGTTATTATGCGCAGAACGACTATCAATTCAGGCTTTTTTATCTGCTTTATTGCCAACCTGATAGTGAACTGGGAATGGGGGGTTATTGCGGTGCTGCTCTGGGGCTTTAGCTACTGGTTCAATCTTTCGTGGTATCCGGCGGCGGCTATGGCTGCCTTGTGGCTCCTGATGGGCTTTTCTCTGACCTAGATGATTATCTGGGGCTCGTCGGCGCGTGATAATTACCGTCCCAATCAGCAACTGAAGAATATCAATCCTTATTCGTCTAAGAATGAGGATGTACTGCCTAAGAACAAAAAAGCAAATTAGCTTTGCAGCCTGTCTGACGATGCATGCTGCAACTAAAACGCGCGGCTGCGGCAGGCTATCAACCTGCTGCGTAAGCCGCGGCGTTTTGCTGTGCGTATATAATTTTGTTTGCTGCTAAGATGGCAGCCTTTTTATTTTTTCAAGCTTTGGTAAATAGCGTCCAGGTTTTCTTCCATGCGGGTAAGATAGGTTTTCTCACCGTTGCTGCATTCAATAGTATATATTTCCTGCGTAGTGGCACCAACCTCGCGCGCCAGTGTTTCCGATGTTTTGGGGCTTACCGCTTCTTCTACGAAGATAGTTTTTACATTGTGCTCCTTGCAGTAGGCTGTCAGCTTGGCCAGGTTTTGCGCACTCGGTTCGCCGCTGGCAAAAACATCCTCGATGCTTTGCTGCTGCAGGCCGAAGTCACGGCACAGGTAAGCAAAGGCAGCATGGCCGGTGACAAAGTCCTTTTGTTCCAGCTTGCTGAATTTTTTCTGATAGGCAATCAGCAGTGCCTGCAGTTTTTGATTGTATTCTGCGGCATTCTTGCGGTAGAAATCGGCATTGGCTTTGTCTGCAGCGGCCAGTGCTTCGGCAATATTCTTTACCTCTGTCTGCGCGCAGCTCAGGCTCAGCCAGGTGTGCGGATCATACTGGCCGTGTGCTCTGATTTCGTCAGCCTCTGTAAGGCTGATGCTGTCGGTGCCCTTGGATGCTTCTACAATGACGAGCTTGGGGATTGGCGGCGGCCTGTGTTGCCTGCTCCACCCAACGCTCCATGCCGGTGCTGTTGTAAATTAAGATGTCTGCTTTGCTCAGCGCCTGCATAGTTTAGTAGTAGGCTGAAAATCATGCGGCTCTGTGCCGTCGGGAATCAGGGAAGTTATATGAATTTTATCCTGACCTACGGCCTGAGTAAATTCTTTCATAGCATTAAAGGTTACTACAACCCGCAGCTTGTGGTCCGCAGCAGGTGCAGGCTCTTTGCTGCCGCAGCCTGCCAGCAGACTGCAGAGCAGCAGTGTGCAAATACAAAAAATAATACTGAGCTTTTTCATAGGCTCTCCTCCTCATTTAAGCACAAATAAACGCAAATGATTTGCATATTATAACGAATTTTATCATAACACCCGTAAACTTTCTTGTCAAGCTAAATGCAAATGACTTGCATATTTGCCGAGCGAGGTCTATAATATTTACTGCAACAAAAAGGCAGCGCAGGCTGCCGTGAGTAAATGAAGGAGCCAATATGATAGAACTGAAGCATATAGAATTTGCCTATGAATCCGGCAGCGAGCTGCTGCGCGATATCAATATGCAGGTAAATGACGGCGAATATATTGCCATTGTCGGCGAAAACGGCAGCGGCAAAGTACGCTGGTCAAGCTGCTGTTGGGCTTGCTGGAGCCGTCGAAGGTGAATTGAAGAATACCTTCAGCAGCATCGGCTACGTGCCGCAGCGCTTTGAAACTCTCAACAGCCAGTTTCCGATAACTGTATATGAGGTGATGGAATATTACCGCCGTGTTCTGAAGGTGGCGGACAAACAGGCAGTGCGCCGCTGCCTGGAGCAGATGCATGTATATGACCTGCGTGACCGTTTAATCGGCACGCTGAGCGGCGGCCAGTGCCAGAAGGTACTGATTGCCAGAGCACTGCTGGGCAGTCCGCAACTGTTGATTTTGATGAGCCCTCTACCGGCATTGATGTCAAGAGCCAGCAGGAGCTGTACAAATTTATGCAGGAGCTGCATGAGCAGGGCATTACCATTATCACGGTAGAGCATAACCTGAAATTTGCGGCGCGTAATGCCGATAAAATGTATCATGTCATGAACGGACATGGTCATTTCTGCAATCCGCAGGAATATGTGCAGGAATATATGCAGGATAATGTAGGAGGTGCGGAATAATGCTGGAATACGCTTTTATGCAGAACGCACTGCTGGTTTCTGTGCTGATTTCTTTAATGTGTCCCATGATTGGCATGTTTTTAGTGCTGCGCCGTTATTCCATGATCGGTGATACGCTGGCACATGCATCCTTGGCAGGCGTAGCAGTTGGCCTGCTGGTTAAGGTGAACCCGATTATCAGCGCCTTTGCCGTAACCTCCGTTTTTGCCGTGCTGATTGAGGTTTTGCGTCAGCGCTTCCGCCGCTATGCGGAGCTTATACTGGTTATCATCCTTTCGCTGTCTGTCGGTATTGCGATTACGATTATTAGCAGCGGCATGGTACATACTAATGTAGAAGCATTTTTGTTCGGCAGCATTCTGACCGTAACGCCTGACGATGTGCTGGCGGTAGCAGTGCTGTGCGTAGTGTCGCTGGCTGCTGTTTACTTTTTGTATCCGCAGCTGGTTATGCTGGCCTTTGATGAAGACGGTGCTAAAATTGCCGGTGTAAAAACGCGTTCTGATTAAATTATATCTTTGCTCTGCTGGTGGCAGCTATGGTTGCTGTTTCTATCCGCGTGGTAGGCATTCTGGTTATCAGCTCGCTGATTGCGCTGCCGGTGGCGGCGGCCCTGCAGCTGGGTAAGGGCTTTAAGGTGACAATGCTGGCAGCCATGGTGCTGAGCTTTACTCGCATTATCACAGGCCTTGTGACCTCCTACTGGCTGGGTGCGGCACCGGGCGGTGTAACCGCTTTGGTTTCGGTGGCTTTGCTGCTGCTGATTATCATTTATAAAGAAATACGTGCTGTCTTATAAAGGAAGGGTAGAAGATGACTGATACAAAGCTGCAGCAGATTATCGCGATTATCTGCATCGCTACGGATTAAAAAATACCCGTCATAGACAGCTTATTCTGCAGCTGCTGCTGGCGAGCGAGGGCGTGCTGACAGCCGAGGATATTTATCAGCAGCTGTGTGAGCAGGGCGCAGAGATAAATTTCTCTACGGTTTACCGTATTCTGGAAAATTTTACGCAAAAGGGTCTGACGGAAAAGAGTTTTCTGGCGGATGCGCGCAAGTACGGCTTTGTGCTGCACGCATTGGGCACCGTCACCGTCTTATCTGCCTGCGCTGTCACCGGATTGTGGAGGTAGACCATTGCCCGATTGCTGATTTCGAGGAACAGCTGGCGGATAAAACGGAATTTGCCATTGTAGGACATAACCTGGAATGGTATGGCTATTGTCCTGAGTGCCGCAAGCAGAAATAGCAGGAAAATTTTCAAAAAAGCTTGCAAAGCAGCGTAAGCAATGATATAATTATTAAGCTTGTATATAACTATATATACTTCTTCTGCTCCCGGAGAGACGGGGGCCAAAGTCCAAAGGAGGAGGTGATTTCGTGAACGCATACGAAGTCATGTACATCGTTAAACCTGTTGAGGATGAGGCTTGTGAAGCAGTTGTTGCTAAATTCGAGAAACTCATCACTGCAAACGGTGGTAATGTAGAAAAAACCGATCGTTGGGGCAAAAGACGCCTTGCTTATGAGATCCAGGACCTGAATGAAGGTATCTATGTTCTCGTAACCTTCCAGGCTGACGCCGCTGCTGTTAAGGAACTTGATCGTGTTATGAAAATTACCGATGAAGTACTGCGCCATATGATTATCAGAAAGGGTGAATAATCAATGAACAAGATTATTCTGTTGGGCAGACTTACTAGAGATCCGGAAGTGCGTTATACGCCGACCGGTAAAGTTGTTTGTCAGTTTACTCTTGCAGTAGACAGACTTTTGCCAATCAGGAAGGCCAAAGAGAAGCTGATTTTATTCCGGTAGTAATCTGGGGTAAACAAGCTGAGACATGCGGTAACAGTCTCACCAAAGGGCAGCGCGCGCTTGTTGAAGGCCGCCTGCAAATCCGTAGCTATGATGGCAAGATGGCAATAAACGCTGGATAACCGAAGTAATCGCTGATCGCTTCGAGTTCATTGAGCGCAAAGCTGATGCCGCTGCTGCTCATAGCAATCCGACTCGCTCTGCTGCGCCGGCTCAAGACGGCGGTATGGGTGGTTTCGGACAACAGGTTCCCTTTGATGAGGAAATTCCATTCTAATTTAAGGGAGGTTATGCAATGAAACGCGAAAGAGGCAGAAGACCTAGAAGAAAAGTTTGCAGCTTCTGTGTTGATAAAGTTGAAGAAATCGATTACAAGGATGCAAATAAGCTGAAACGCTATATCACCGAACGTGGTAAGATTTTACCGCGCCGTATTTCCGGTACCTGCGCTAAGCACCAACGCCAATTGACCGTAGCAATCAAACGCGCTCGCTGCGTTGCTTTGCTGCCGTTCACCTGCGAATAATTCGCACGGCGGTTTAAACGAAACTTATACCCCGTAGCCGTTAGGTGCGGGGTTTTCGTTTATGTAAAAATCACAAAAAATTTACTTATTTACGCAGGCATTAACATGATATAATATTAGTAGTACTATACATACGAGGTGAATTGCATGAAAACATCTTTTAGAACCTTATTTTTGACTTTGTTTTTACGATGCTTTGCACAGCAATGGCTTTGCCTATAATCCCGGTCAGCGTACCATCATCTGCTGGTGAAACCTTAAACAGTGACAAGCATCCTGTACATCTGGTTGTAACTCAGACCATTGATATGCGTGAGGTGCTGACAGCCGAAGCCTATGCCAAGCTGCCGACCGCACAGCAAAAGCGCACCAACGTACGGAATACAATGAAGCCAACGGCATTAACGCCGAGCGTATCACTACTACCGATGGTGACGGCAAGGTAATCAAGGATACCGTTTCCTTTGTGAAGAACGGTTATTGGTATACTATTGACTATCTCAATAAAAACTATGACAGAGTTCCCGAGCTGCCGGGCATGAGCATGCCCTTTGCCGAAACCCTGATCAGCTGGTTCAATGTACGTCCGCAAGGTGGTAATGATGCAGTTACCGGCTATGATTATGATAAGATGACCAAGGGCACCAACAGCCTGAATTTCTATTATGCAAAGGATACAGCTGACTGGAAGGGCTACGAAGTAAGCTATCTGCCTATCTTTAAGGTTCTTGAGGTTTCCAATACCGTGGATGAGGCAACTGCCTTTGCTCTGCCGCCTGCAGATTTCAAGGCTGTAGCAAATCCTTCTATGCGTGCTTACGCTAACAGACTTTTGGAAAGACAGTAAGTCTGGTAAGCTGATTATATTTTTTCAAAGGGGGAATACTTATGTTTAAAAAATTATTAGTTTTGCTTTCTATGCTGGCTGCGCTGGCAATGAGCGCAGTAGCTTTTGCTGCACCTGCTAAAAGCCATCAGCAGATGGTTATTGATGCTGCACGTGCCGAGGTTCCTGCTGCTGCTGTATTTTATGGCTACAAGGAAGAAGACGGCGAAGCTGTTCTGAACTTCCGCGATAATGATAATTATCTGGAATACGAGGTAGAGGTTGTTCTTGCTACTACCAAAGTTAAGGAAGTAGAAATTAAAGGCAGTAATATTGCCGGCAGCACGATGATGGTAAAAACTCCTGAGGATATCAGACAAATCGTTCTGGAAGCATATCCCGATGCCAGAAACATTATCATTAAAACTGAAAAAGAAGGCAACAATGTACATTATGATGTAGAGTTCATTACTGCAAGATATAAAGTAGAAGCTGACATGAACCCGGTAACCGGTGCATTTGCCAAGAGAGAGCTGGAATATTTCTAAGCCTAGGCTAAAAATCAGAGGCAGTCTGCGGACTGTCTCTTTTTTTATGCTGCGGGAGGAAGCCTTTTTGCGTCTAAACATTGCATATAATAGCGTATTATTGTAAAATATATTAGATACAGAAGTTTTTAACGCACTAAATATATATGACGAGGAGCGATTTAAGTGAGTACAAATTTAGAAGTAGGTATCGTTGGCCTGCCTAACGTAGGCAAAAGTACCCTGTTTAATGCTATTACCAAAGCTGGCGCAGAAGCAGCAAACTATCCCTTCTGCACAATCGAACCTAATGTAGGCGTTGTTGATGTGCCTGATAAACGCTTAGATGTTCTGAGCGACATGTTTAAATCCAAAAAGATTGTTCCGGCAGCTATGCGTTTTGTAGATATTGCCGGTCTGGTAAAGGGCGCAAGCAAGGGCGAAGGCTTGGCAATAAGTTCCTGTCCCACATCCGTGAGGTAGACGCTGTTGCTGAGGTTGTACGCTGCTTTGAGGATGGCAACATTACCCACGTTGAGGGCAGCATTGATCCTCTGCGTGATATTGATATCATCAACACCGAGCTGTGCCTGGCTGATATGGAAACTGTTGAAAAGCGTCAGGAGCGTCTGGTTAAGCTGGCAAAGACCGGCGATAAAAAGGTTAAGCTGGAGCAGGCTGTAATGGAAAAGGTTATGGCCGGCTTGTCTGATGGTGTGCCGGCACGCCGCCTTGGTCTGACAGAGGAAGAGCAGGAGTTTTTGGGCGAGCTGCATCTGCTGACCATGAAACCGGTGCTGTACATTACCAACGTTGCCGAGGGCGAGGTTGCTGATCCGTCCGGTAACGAGCATGTACAGGCTGTAAAGAAATATGCTGCAGAAGAAAATGCTGAGGTTATCGTTGTTTCCGCTAAGATGGAAAGCGAAGTTGCCGAGCTTCCGGAAGAAGAGGCTAAGGAATATCTGGAAATGGCAGGCCTGGAGGAAACCGGTCTGGACCGCCTGATTAAAGCAGGCTTCAAGCTGCTTGGCCTGATGACCTTCCTGACTGCGGGCGAAATGGAATCCCGTGCCTGGACTATTAAGCTGAACACTAAGGCTCCGCAGGCAGCAGGCAAAATCCATACTGACTTTGAGCGTGGCTTTATCCGTGCGGAAATCGTTTCCTTTGATGATTTGGTAGCCTGCGGCAGCAAGGCTGCAGCACGTGAAAAAGGCCTGGTTCGTCTGGAGGGCAAGGATTACGTTATGCAGGACGGCGACGTTGTTGAGTTCCGCTTCAACGTATAATTTATAACAGCGTAATATGCAATCTGAGCGCAGCAAGCGAAAGCGTGCTGCGCTTTTTGCTGTTGGGAGGCGCTGGAGCAGCGTACAAAATTAAATAAACAAAAATTCTTTTCCCATGAGCACGTAAAGTGTGATAAAATAGAATAGATATACTATGACTACGAGGTGAAGCGAATTGGTAAAGGTAATTGCTATTGCCAACCAGAAGGGTGGTGTTGGCAAGACTACTACGGCGGTAAATCTGGCTGCGTGCCTGGCGGCGCTGGAACGCAAGGTACTTTTGATTGACAGTGATCCGCAGGGAAATGCTACCAGCGGCTTTGGCTTTGATAAACGTGATATTAAGCAATGTATTTATGATGCGATTATCAGTGAAGTACCCATGCAGGATGTAATTAAGCACACAGCCTATAAAGGATTAGACCTGGTGCCTGCTACTATCCAGCTTGCCGGTGCGGAAATAGAGCTTGTTTCGCTGATGAACCGTGAAGGACGTTTGAAAAACTCTCTGGAAAGAGTAAAGCATAATTATGATTACGTTATTATTGATTGCCCGCCGTCTTTAGGCCTGCTGACAATCAACGGCCTGACAGCTGCCAGCTCGGTAATGATTCCGATTCAGTGCGAATTTTATGCGCTGGAGGGTGTTACTATGCTGATGAACACGATTCAGCTGGTACAGCGTAACCTGAACCCGGCTTTGAAGCTGGAGGGTGTGCTGATGACTATGTATGACAGCAGAACAAATCTGTCGCAGGATGTTGTGAACGAGGTACAGAAGTACTTCAAAACAAAAATGTATCAGACGATTATTCCGCGAAACGTGCGCCTGAGTGAAGCACCCAGCCACGGACAGCCGGTTATCGACTACGACAGCAAATCTAAGGGTGCGCAGGTGTATACGGACTTTGCGCGTGAGGTGATTGAGGATGAGTAAGAAGGGCGGCTTAGGCAAGGGCCTGGGCGCAATTTTTGGCGAAAATACCAGTCCTGCCGTAGAAAAGGTGCAGGAACCCGCAAGTGCTGCACAGGAGCTGCTTATTAAAAATATCGCAGCGAATCCGTATCAGCCGCGCTGCAACTTTGATGAGGAAAAGCTGCAGGAGCTGGCTGCTTCTATTAAGGAGTTTGGCGTTGTTCAGCCGGTAGTGGTGCGCAAAAGGGCAGAAGCTACGAGCTGGTGGCGGGCGAACGTCGCCTGCGTGCCGCAACCTTGGCCGGATTGACGAAGGTGCCTGCTATCGTCAAGGATTATGACGATGCCAAGATGATGGAAATTGCGCTGATTGAAAATATTCAGCGTCATGACCTGAACCCGATTGAAGAAGCGCAGGGCTTGCGCCGCCTGATGCAGGAATTTAAGCTGACGCAGGAGCAGACTGCCGAAAGGTAGGCCGTAGCCGCAGCGCAGTAACTAATATCCTGCGTCTTCTGAACCTGCCGGAGCAGGTACAGAAGCAGATTATCAACGGCGTGCTGACGATGGGTCAGGCCAAGCAGCTTTGGGATTACCGAAGCCGGAGCAGATGTGCGAGGTGGCGGAGGCTATTATTGCCAATGGCTGGAGCTCACGCATGACCGAAGAGGTTGTGCGTAAGCTGAAGGAAGGCAAGAAGCTGAAGATTGTCCGTGAGCTTATCGAGGAAGAAGCTAAAAATAAGGATAATAAGGAAAAGAAACCTAAGCGCGAGCCTACCGAGAATGATATTTTCTGCCATGACTTTGAACAGCGTCTGGTAGAGTTTTTGGGTACTAAGGTTAAGGTTGTGCCTAAGCTGGATGAGCAGGGACGCCAGGGCGGTACTATTCACATTGAATATTATTCCGCTGAGGACCTGGAGCGCATTTATGAGGTGCTGCAGCAGGGACGCCATGAGGAAAAACCGCTTAACGGCGAGCCTAAGCGTTTGAATGTGTGATTTCGTAGTTTTACGCTAAAATAAGAATACCGGTCGTATATGTGCCGGCGGTAATTTAGATAAGCTTTGGTATGAGGGGGCTTTTATTGATGGAACAGGCCAATCTTTTGGTTAATACACATTCGGCAGCAATCATTATTGTGCTGCTGCTTATTGTGTTGGTGGCGTTGGGTATGTGCTTCAGTCTGCAGGGCAGATTGAATAAGCTGCAAAAAAAAAATATGACTTCTTTACTCAGGGCAAGGAAGCCAATATTGATGTCGTACTGACAGATACGCTGCAGGAGCTGCGTGCTGTGCAGAATGAGCTGGCAGCTCTGCAGGATGAGCATCAGAAGCTGCATGCACAGGTACAGAACTGTCTGCAAAATATTAAGATTGTGCGTTACGATGCCTTTGACGCTATGGGCGGTGAAATGAGCTATTCGCTGCTGCTTACGGATGCAAATAATAAGGGTATTATTATGACCAGCATTTACGGCAGAGAGGAAAGCCGTTGCTTTGCTAAGGATATCGATAACGGAAAATCCAGCTATCCGCTGGCAGAGGAAGAGCAAAGACTCTTGTAATTTAAATAATGATAGTGTAAGAAAATCCCGACAGGCTGCTGTCGGGATTTTTGCTTTCAATTTTACAATTTAAGTATGGTTTTTTAAGCGCCCTCGAACAGCCTCAGCAGAATAAACATGCTCTCACCGAAGCAGAGGTAGCGCAGCCAGGTGCGGGGATAGACAAAGCCTTCCTCGTCCTCGTCATAGGCACCGCTGATACGGGCGTGAATAGCGAGCGATTCCAAAGCTGCAATAACGAGCAGCAGAAAACCAGGTGTCCAGGTATTGTCGTGCAGCATCAGCCAGATGCAGTATAACAGGAAGAATACATCCAGCAGAAGTAAATTATAAAGGTGGTGGCACTGCCGTCGATAATAATGACCTGCTTGCGGCCGGGGTTGGCGCGGCGTTCATCTAAGATTCGGGAAAAGCGTTGCAGCAGATAGGCGATTCTGCGGGAATGAATGAAATGAAACATGCGCACGCACAAGAAAAATAAAGCAATAAAGTTCATAAATACCTCTCGTTCTATAAATAGTCTTGCTTATATTTGTAAAGCAAGTAATTCTTATGCATTATATTATACACTATCTGCAGGCAGAGTGCTATAAAGGCAGCAAGAAGACACAAAAGCTACAAAGTTGTACGGAAAGAACAAAAATACTAAAACAGCAAACGCAAAAATTGAAAACATAAAAAATGTATCAGTTATGTGTAAAAATCTCATGTATACAATGAACATGAAAAATTCGTTGACAAAAGTGTAATACAACGGCTATAATTGGTTACATAAAGTTGCTGGGATAGTGGTTGAATCTGAGAACACTCCCGGTACTGTGTCTTATATTTTATTTTTAAGGGAAAGAAGGACTCAAAATGAAAAATGGAAGAAATTAGCATCTGCAGCTATGGCTGCTATGATGTGCGCCGCATTGCTCACTGGCTGTGGCGGAGAAAAGAAACAAGCTGATACCGGAGATACTATTAAGGTTGGCGCAGCATTCGAATTAACCGGTAATGTTGCTAACTATGGTAAATCCATTAACGAGGGCTTCAAGCTGGCTGTAGACGAACTTAATAAAAACGGTGGCGTGAACGGTAAAAAATCAGCGTAGTTGAAAGCGATAACAAATCTGAGCCGGCTGAATCCGGTAATGCTGTAACCAAGCTGATTACCCAAGATAAAGTAGTTGCTGTTGTCGGACCTGCAACCAGCGGTTGCGTAAACGCTGCAACTCCTATTACTACTGCAAATAAGATTCCTCAAATTGCTCCGGCTGCTACCGCACCGAGCATTACCGTAGAAAACGGCAAGGTAAAGGATTTCGTATTCCGTGCCTGCTTTATCGACCCGTTCCAAGGCAGGTAATGGCAGTATTTGCCGATAAAACTCTGAAGGTTAAAAACGTAGCTATTTTCTACGATTCCTCCAGTGACTATTCCAAAGGCTTAGCAGAGGTATTCCAAAAAACCTTGGAAGGCAAAGGCGGTAAAATTGTTGCTAAGGAAGCTTTCCTGGCTAAAGACGTTGACTTCAAATCCGCTCTGACTAAACTTAAAGCATCTAACCCGGAAGCAATCTATGTTCCCGGTTACTATGAAGAAGTTTCCAAGATTATCAAACAAGCTCGCGAAATCGGCATTACCTGCCCGATGCTGGGCTCCGATGGCTGGGAAAGCCCGAAACTTGCTGAAATCGCTGGTAAAGATGCTCTGAAGGGCTGCTACTATGTAAGTGCCTTCAATGCTAAAGACGAAGACAAATCCGTTCAGGACTTCATCAAGAAATTCAAAGAGAAATATCAGAAAGATCCTGATATCTTCGCAATGCAGGGCTACAATGCAGGCTGATCCTGGCAGATGCTCTGAAAACGGTGACAGGCTCCACTGATGGCACCAAACTGGCTAAAGCAATTGCTGAAACCAAAGATCTGCCGGTTGCAAGCGGCAAGCTCACCTTTGATGCTAACCACAACCCGGTAATGCCTGCTCTGATTATCGGTCTGGAATCCGGTACTCCGACTCTGGTTGAAAAAATCAGCCTGTAATTGTTAACAAAAAATAAACATAAAAAATTCTACAAGTAAATATCAGAAAGCATAACAAGACTTCTATTCCATGGATTATTTATTAAGTTAGACCGGGCGCGTCTACTAGATGCGCCTCTATAAAAATATTTTTATTTATTTCTGAGGGGGAATAAACCATGAAAAGAACGGCTTTCTGACCTTTATCTTCGCCTGTATCCCGGGCGCAGGGCAGATGTACTACGGCTATATGCAGCGCGGCCTGTCGATTACGATGATGCTGATACTCTGTTTGATGGCGGCCACCGTCATCAATCCACTGCTGTTCCTCTGCCTTGTCATCTGGATGTACAGCTTTTTTGACACCTATGACCTCATCCGCCACATGGCAGCCGGTGAGCCGAAGGAGGATTCCCTGGCTAGTTCTGGGACAATTAATGAGGAAATCCAAAAGCTGCTCCCCCAGCACAACAGACTGGATTGGCTGGGGTCTGGTCGGCATCGGCGTCTGGGCACTGTATGAGACATTCATCTCAAACTGGCTGTATACGCTGCTGTGCAATCTTGTGGGCAACGGCTACGCCTACGACATCATCA
>ENA-OQDF01000595-OQDF01000595.1-human-gut-metagenome-genome-assembly--contig:-NODE-595-length-15033-cov-2.300215_pt1 | contig 15033 bp, 21 predicted proteins | sample MGYA00242769_ERZ504597 | MGnify/ENA primary metagenome ERZ504597 (study PRJEB26092, sample SAMD00036305) | human gut metagenome | host: Homo sapiens | study: EMG produced TPA metagenomics assembly of...
CGTTCTGCTTTTTATGATTTTTTCTCCCATTCGGATTCCCATGGTAATGGAACCTCCGATTCCTACCAGAGTGCCAAAGAAGTGAGAAATGTAACGATAGGACCGCATACCCCTGCACCTGCAAGAGCCAGTGCACCATTTTGGGAAATATGTCCGATATACATCCTGTCAATAATGCTGTAAAGTACATTGACAAATTGCGCGGTCATAGAAGGGATGGCAAGCTGGAGCACCAGAGTGCGTACGGGTGCCTTGCCAAGATTTGCTGTTGTGTTCATTTTAATTTTCCTCATCCATTCGACAGGGACTGCCGCATCTGTATGTGCAGCAGCCCCTGTTATTAATCATTGTCAATTCTAACAGATATGGACAGAAAAAGCTATAATATTTGAGATAAAAAAGACATAAAAACCTGCTAACAAAAGTTATGCGGTCTTCTGTACAGCCAGAGCTTGATTTCTTCTAAGGTCAGGTCTGTAAAAGCGGCAATATCTTCGTAAGTGAGTTTACCGGAAGCCAGCATACGCTTAGCAATTTCAATGCGTTCAGCTTTTCGCATATTTTCCATTTCTCTGCACATAGTCAAAACTCCTTCCTCATCTTCTTTAAAATAACGTACCCTGTCAGCAAGTATTTTATAATACATATCTTTCGGATCAGTACAGGAAAAATCGTGCATTAGTTTTCCGAGTTCGGTTTCATTTTTAATTTGGGAATTTACATAAATAATATGAGCTTCATCACCAAATGGTTCGCCGGTTTCCTGGATGATGCGGTCAACATGATAAATTGGAAGCCCGGCTTTTAATACATTATTTTCGGTAATAAAAATCACATAGGTTTCAGTGTGGGCATCATATTTATCGCCAGCTTCAGTGATATTGGCATCTATAAGACTGCTATTATATCTTGCACGTTTTGCACCGGCACCACGATCACTTCTTTGGATTTCTATATTATAAGTGCGGTTATTGGTATCGACAGCTAATATATCCAGGCGAACAGAACGTCCCTGTAAATTTTTTATATCATATTGTCCCTGCACAGACTGTACTTTAAGGTCATGCCTTTGCAAAATGATTTGAAGTAGAAATTCAGCACATGTCTTATCTTCAAAAACTTTACTCATAAAATCATCGTCTAAAAGGCGGAAACCTCTAAGGCGTTGTAGATCTTCTTTATGTTTTGTTCAAAATCTAGTGCTTCTTCTGTATTATTCATTGTGAAAACACCACCTGCTTTCCTTTAAAATGGGATATAGTGAACATGAATTTCTATATCATTATTTTAACATGACAAATAGTAATCCTCAATACCTCAATTTAAAAAAGCCAAATACCGATGAAGAATCAAGGGGAAATATAGAGAGGGATTACCTTAATATTCATCCAACAGTTAAAGAGATGTTGAATGAAATTAATGATTTACAAATAGAAATTCATCCGATTTTTGGTTTTAAAAAATGTGTAGAAGCAATAGAAGCAGAGTATCCAGTTAAAATTGTAATACATAAAGAGATCCCAGGAGACTTTTATTCAGATGACGAAACAATACAATTAGTATATGAGTTATATGACCAAAGAGTTGATAAAGGTATTTGTTGTGTTTTTCGTTATAATAATTTGCTAGCAAAGAATGTATTGCCAAGCTATGTTTGCGATTATAAAAAACGAGTCGGGTTATTTCAAAGATCTGTGGATTTAGTATAGGTTTTTATTCTGAGGGAGTATTTTTGATTTTGCTTGCTTTGTGTGATGAATTAGAAAAAGTGAGGTAATAACAAAGAAAAGGATTTGCAAAAATCAAGTTGATATATTTATATTAGAATAGTAATATTATGTTAACAACAGACAACAAGAGTGTCTGTTAAGCATTAAAGTAAGATGTTGTGCCAGAAAGCAGTATCTTAGTAGCTTAATATGGGTTTTACATTTACCGCAAGCTGGCTAGAGAGAAATTCTTGAAAGAAAATGTTAAAAGGCTCTGTTTGAACACAGGGCCTTTTTAAGTGAAAAAATTTTATTTTATTTGGATTTGCAGGAGATGACAAGCAACGAATCTGAAAAAATATACACAACTATTAGTGAATGTGTCGAATGAAAACCTTAGATAAGAATAGTAAAACCTTGCAGGTAGGCAAAGGGTAAGATATAATCAATATATATTAGACAAAGAAGGTGACGCAGTGAAGGTCGATTTTATAGAATTAACGAATTTTAGAGGTATTCAAAAACAAAGAATCAGGTTTAAAAATAAGAATTTTGTTGCGTTGATTGGTGATAATGCTAGCGGAAAGACAACAATCCTGGAGGGAATCACAAAAGGATTTGTACCGGTATTGAGAACAATTAATGTAGAAGCAATGAAAGAATGTGATCTGGCAAATAAGGATATAAGAAATGGAGCCAATGGCACAACAGTTACATTGGGGATAACATTGGATGGTGAAAAATATGTCTGGACAAATAGACGTAGACTTTCATCACAGCAGCCGTTTGAAAATAATGGAGATGTAAAAGTTGAAGATGTCAAGTCTTTAAAAGAATTAAAGGCAAAATATTCTCAATGTGTTGAAGAGAGAAGTTGCCGTTAATTCTTTACTATGGAACAGATAGGATTATACGAGAAGTGCCACAGAGAGGTCATATAAAAAACTTTCAGGTAACAGATGCACTCAGAAATTGTTTTGATAACGTTAATTATTTTAGAGATTTTTATGATTGGTTTAAGACAGAAGAAGATATTGAACTTCGGGGACTCCGAGAGAATCCAGAATATAAAAATCCTAAATTAAATTGTGTCAGAACAGCTCTGGAAAGAATGATAAAGGGCTATTCCAATTTAAGAATCGAGTTGGCACCGGCCAGAATGGTGATGACGAATGCAGATGGGGTAGATCTTCAGATTGATCAGTTAAGCGGAGGGTATAAAGCAGTCTTATCAGTTATTGCAGATATTGCAAAAAGATTGTCCATGGCGAATCCGGATTCTCAAAATCCATTAGAGGAAGATGCTGTTATTTTGATAGATGAACTAGATTTGCATTTACACCCAAAGTGGCAGAAAGAAATAGTTGATGATTTAAAGAGGACATTTCCTAATTGCCAGTTTATTGTATCAACGCATTCACCATTTGTTATTCAGTCATTAAATGCAGAAGAGTTATTTGATATTAAAACGATGCAGTATGCAAAAGAAGAAGGCAGCTATAAAGGTTGGAGTATAGAAGCTATTCAGGAACACAAGATGGTGTAGAACCTAAAACCGCTATTTTTAATCAGTATCTGGAAGAATTTTCATCTGCTATGGATGATGAGAACTATGAAAAAGCCAAAACACTTTATAAAGAATTAAAAGAAATGGTGAGTCCAGGCAGCCATGAAAGCAAGATTTTAAATTGGATATGGAGATGATTGAAGCAGATGATAAAGCTTGAACGAGGGAAAATACCAGATGAACTCACAGATGAAGTCTGTGAAGAATTAAAAAGGCTGTATGCAGAAATAGCTAATTACTTAGTGATAAATAAAAATTTGTATATGTTTTTGGTATACGACTGCCAATAAAAGATTAATGAACAGAATGTAATTGGATTATGTCATTATGTAAATGAGAGAGAAAAGAGGAAGGAGAAATCCATACCCAGTAAAGGACAAAGGATGAATATTTTAATAATAGGAAATGGATTTGATTTGGCACATGGTTTGCCCACGAAATATGCGGATTTTTTGAAGTTTATAGATTTTTTTTACAAGCATAAGGCACAAGAAAGTTCAAGATTAGAACTGATTGCGGGAGAGGATATCCATTGCTATAAGTATTTTACAGACCTATTTAATAGCAAACAAGATTCTGAATTTGATCAGTATTTATATGATCAATCAAAGAAAAACAATTCATGAGTTAAGTGATTTGTGCAAGGATAATGCATGGATTAAATATTTTTCAGAGGTGTATAAAAGCAGAGAGCAAAAAGGGAAAGACGGGTGGATTGACTTTGAAAGTGAAATTTCCCTGATTATACAGACATTCAACAGTGTAAGCAGGGATATACAAGAGACCATACAAAAGGGAGGCGTAGGAACGGTGCTTTCACAAAGGCAATTAAACGTTCTTGCACTATTTTTGGAAAAGATGGATAGTTCATCAGGAATGGCGACCCATGTCTGGAAAAAAGAAGAAATTGACTTTTGGAAACAGAAACTTCTGGAAGATCTGAATAAACTTACACGTGCACTTGAAATTTATCTCTCAGATTATATTAGCAATTTTATGCTGGGAAATGGACTGCCAGATATAAAAAACTTGCCATATTTGGACAAAATTTTATCGTTCAACTATACATGTGCATATCAGAGGATATACGGAGAACATCCGTTTTTGGAGTTTGATTATGTGCATGGAAAAGCTGATTTAAGGAATGATATCCAATCTACAAATATGGTGCTTGGAATTGATGAATATCTGGAAGGAGATGCGAGAGATAAAGACCTCGAATTTATAGAATTAAGAAATTTTTTCAAAGAATACATAAGGAAACAGGGGGGATATGAAGGCTGGCTTGAGGAAATTCAGTCTGAGAAAAAATATATGAAATATCAGCAATCGTTAAAGAGAATGGAATAGTTAAAAAGCATCACAGAGTAGTTAAGTACCATAAAGTTTTTATATTTGGACATTCATTAGATATTACGGATAAGGATATATTAAGAAAATTTATTTTAAACGAAAATGTTAAGATAATAATTTTTTTACACCGATAAAGAGGATTATAAAAAGAAGATTATCAATCTGATAAAAATTATAGGGCAGGATGAATTGGTAAAGAGAACGGGTGGGAAAAATAAAACAATAGTGTTTCAAAAGATAAATACGTGCACATTGGAATCTGATTCCATGAGGGAAAAATAAAAAAGAATAAAGCATGGGAAGATTTGTGAATCCAGACAATAGTGCATTTCAGTTTGCTCTGAATTCCAGAATATATGTGGATAAGACAGATATTATTAGTATGCACGATGGAGAAAGAGATGAAGAAATGTCTTGTCAATGATTGACAATCGGTAGTATATCTGCTATATTAAGACATATATCTGAGAAAAATCGTTAACCGTTCGGTTATTTAATTTCCCTGTGTGACAATATGATAGAAATGATATTCAGAAAAACATGACATATTAAAAGTAAAGGGTGATAAGATGCTTACAATTGTAAATGGAGTTACATCTAAACAGGTGCTTGCAAATGAAATTATAAATCTTTTGGAAACAATGGGATTAGACGGATATTTTTATTTGGGCTACCCTGTTTTAGGGGGAATTGATGGAAAAATTAAGTTGATGCATTGTTAGTGAGCGAACAGACGGGTATTGTGCTTTTGATCTGGAAACATTAGCAGAAGAAATATGGAAGATAAAATTCAGTTATTGGATGAACTATATAATAATATGGAAGCCAAGCTGAAAAGATATGGATATCTGTCAAAAAGACGAGTTTTACAAGTGCCGATTAATGTACTGTCTTATGCACCCCTTTATAAAACGAAGAGTGATGAAATTTGTACATCAATAGAAGAAGTAAAGGAATATTTAGAAAGTCTGGAATGGAAACAGGGTGAAGAATATTATAAGAAATTACTGGAAGCGATTCAGATGATTTCACAACTGAAAAAAGAGGTGGCAGAAAAAATCTTCAGAAGGCTTCGTCAAGGGGATCAAAATTAAAAGCAATTGAAGACCAGATTTCCTGCCTGGACAAGTATCAAAGTAAGGCAGTCATTGAAACGGTAGAAGGTGTTCAACGAATCCGGGGTCTGGCAGGATCGGGAAAAACAATTGTTCTGGCATTAAAGGTAGCATATCTGTATACTATGTATGAAAATAAGATGATAGCAGTTACATTTAACAGCCGGGCATTAAAGGGTCAATTTATTCAACTGATCACAAACTTATTGTTGAAAATACAAATGAGGAACCTGATTGGAGCAGAATTAAAATAATTCATGCATGGGGAAGTAAAAATTCAGAAGGTCTGTATTTCAATTTTTGTAAGGCAAATAATCTAGTTTGTTATGATTATATGGATGCGTGCCAGAAATATGGAAGAAATTCATCTGCTTTTGACAGAGTATGTGAAGAAGCCGTAGAATCAGTAACGAATCCCCAGCCATTGTATGATGTGATTTTAGTAGACGAAGCACAGGATTTTTCAAAATATTTTCTTCAGATGTGTTATATGTCACTCCCACATGAAAGCCGTATGCTTGTATATGCATATGATGAACTCCAAAGCCTGGATAACAAAAACGTTGAATCTCCGGAAGACATTTTTGGATACAGTAATGGACGGCCGAATGTAGTGCTTGATAACAGTAATGGTAAGGCGGAGGATATTGTCTTATCAAAATGTTATCGTAATTCAAGACCAGTTCTTATTACAGCACACAGCCTGGGATTTGGAATTTACAGAAAAAAAGAGGCACGGGAGGAAACATCGTTAGTTCAATTATTTGAAGATAAACAGTTATGGGAAGATATTGGATATACAGTGAAAGAAGGTGTGATCAGAGATGGAGAATTTGTAACGCTATATAGAACAGAAGAAACAAGTCCTGCATTTTTAGAGGATCATTCGTCAATTGACGATCTTATACAATTTAGAAGATTTGAAAATAATGTACAGGAAGCGGATTGGATAGTTGAAGATATCGAAAAAAATCTGCATGATGAAGAATTAAGATATCAGGACATTATGATCATTCACCCTGATCCCAAAATTACGAAGAGTTACGTGTCACATATCCGTGTTAAATTAATGGAAAAGGGAATTAAATCGCATATTGTTGGGGTACAGACAACACCAGATGATTTTTTCAGGAGGATTCTATTGCAATCTCTCAGATTTACAGAGCAAAAGGAAATGAAGCAGCAATTGTTTATCTGATAAATGCGGATCTTTGCGCAAGAGGCATCAACTTATCAAGAAAACGAAATATTATATTTACTGCTATGACAAGATCGAAGGCATGGGTACGGGTTAGCGGAATCGGAGATGATATGGATCTGTTAATACAGGAGTTTAACAGCGTTAAGGAAAGGAATTTTCAATTAGAGTTCACGTACCCGGACAAATCACAACGAAAGAATATGAGAATTATTCATAGAGACATGACTCAAAATGAATTAAGAGATATCAGAAAAAGCAATTCTAATCTGGCGGATATTACCAGTAAACTTGCAAATGGAGAAATTCGAAAAGAAGATTTAGATGAAGATACTGTGAATCGCTTAAAGGATGTGCTGTATAATTGAAAGAACAAGAAAAAGTATTTCGAGAGTTAAAGAAAGTTACAAGGGAATTGATCAGATGTGGACTGGCAGAAGAATATAACTATCCTGTAATTCAACAAATGGATATTGTATGGGAAAAATATCAAAATATTTCGTTATATTTAAGGAATATGGATTACAGTACAATTTATGATGAAATAGAAAAAAATCATAATTATAATGTTAAATTGCCAGATGGCGGTATCATACAGTTGATGTATCGCTTTAATAGAACGGGAAAAGAATTGATTTCGCACAGATTGGGGTATTATCCATCACCGTCGTATGAACTTTATCAGAATGATCCGGAATTATACGATGTTGACTATATTTACGGAGATATTTTAAATAAATCTGTATTGCCTGTGATTATTCGAGCTGATTACAATCGAGATCCGGAGGAGAGCGAACTGCATCATCCATATTCACATATTACTTTAGGGGGATATAAAAATTGTAGAATTCCTGTAGATCGTCCAATATCACCGATGAAATTTGTGAAATTTATTATGGAACATTTTTATTATGTTCCGAGTTCACAGTTGGAATTCAATTTTGAAATTGAGGGTATAGTAGCTTTCGAAGAACATATTGCAGAAAAAGACATAAATAGGAGCAGAATAATAGTATGAAAATGGAGAATGAAATATGGAAATTGTTAGAGAATCTATATTCATACAAACAGCTATAAAATTATAGTGTAAATTATAGTAGAAAAGTAATTGACATATTCATGGTGGCAAGTTAATATAATATTAACAACAGGCAACATGAGTGTCTGTCAAGCGTTGAAGTAAGGTGTTGTGCCAGGAGGCAGTGCCTTACCAGCTTTATAAGGGTTTAGCATTTACCACAATCTGGCTAGGGAGCAAAAGCTCTCAAAAGAAAATGCTGGGAGCTCTGCCAAGTGCAGGGCCTTTCTTAATTTTATTATGAAAATAAAGGGAGTTGCGGAAAATATAGATGAGAACAGTTGTTGATTGTGTATCATCATTTATTCCTCTCTTATCAACAATCAACAGAGTATGAAATTGTTCTGGGAAGAAAAAATGTTGCGGTTAAACTTATAATAACGTTTGATAAGAAGGACTGTTTTCATTTGATGGGATTACAGGATTACATATATTATACGACAGATTGAAAAAAGATGTAAAATAGCAAGATTGCCTGATGGAAAATATTTATTCCATCAGGCAATCCTATGTAAACATTTCTTTAGTTTTGATTATTCTGCAGATTCTTTAGAAACAGAATTTTTCTTTTTTCTGGATTTACCAGAAATCATTTTATGACCGGAGTAGATAGCCATAATCATGCAGAGAAGAGAGCTGCAAGCAAAATATTTGTGAGCAGTTTTCATGTTTTTATAGCCGGTATAAAAGGTTCCAATCATGGCTGCCAATGCACCAAGTGACCAATATTTATGTGCTTTCATTTGAATATACCTCCTGCGTTTTTTTATATAATACCTCTTTTTAGAAAGCATGAAACAGGAAATTTATAAATTCTGTTCTTTCTCAATCTGCTGTTCCTGTTCGTAGCTCTTCCCAAGGATCATATCAATATTGGCAGACACGGTACGAAACTCCCGTTCATAATTCCGGCGGTTAGAAAAATCTTCCCGTTGCATATTTCGCAATTCAATAAGTCGGTCTTTTTCAGCATAGAGGGATTTCGTGGAAGGCAGCTTATTTCCGACAGATTTTTCTTTCAGTGTTCGGAGAGCTGTATCATAAAGAGAAACTTTTTATTTTTATGGTAATAGCTGTTTAGTTTCTGACATTCAGATTACAAACCTGTCTGCGGCAGAGTTATTGATGCCGTATGAAGTCTTTCGGAAAAATTTCTTTGCACATATGAACGAATTGGAAATAACTCCCGGGAAGGTACGGTTGGATGAGGCTATCCGTCTGATTGTTTGTCAGATGAGTGATTTTTTGGTTCCTTATGTGATTAGCATAAATTAAGTCTGCGAAGCAAACGATACTCCTTGGGCTTTGCACAAGGAGATTCATATTTATTGTATTTCGTAGTGTATTACTGGACGCGGAGTGAACAGTAACCAGTAAATAAACAATTTATTGACAAATAACTGACCAGATGTAATAATACCACTCAGAGATAGTATTTGGACTCAAAACTATACTCTGGCTGAAATCACTGGAATCTTATATAAAAGCAGCCAGCCGGAATCCGGAAACGGGAACGGAGGGATGTATGTAATTTTAAAAGATACGAGCCGGTATTTATGATACAAAAAATCAGATTTCCAATAATCTATGGAATAGTAAAACATATTTTATGTATCAGAAACAGGACTCAATATACAGGGAATCAATCAGAAGCGTTTCAGGGTCAAAGTGTATCCTGATGCGCTTTTTTGCAGATCATAAAGGTACATTTCCTTTTTATGGTGCTGCTTGACTCTGATTTTCCCGCAGGAAAGGACTATATAAGATGACAATAGAAATGTTAAAAGGAAAAATCCACAGAGCAACTGTTATCCAGGCTGAACTGGATTATGTGGGAAGCATTACTGTGGATGAAGAACTGCTGGAAGCTGCCGGAATACTGGAATATGAGAAAGTTCAGATTGTAGATGTGAACAATGGCAGTCGATTCGAGACATACACAATCTGCGGAAAACGCGGAAGCGGTATGATCTGTCTGAACGGAGCAGCAGCAAGATGTGTAAGCACAGGTGACAAGATTATCATCATGGCTTACGCAGGATATGAGCCTGAAGAGGCACGCACTCATAAGCCTGCAGTTGTATTTGTAGATGAAGAGAATAAGATCAGCAGAGTGACCAATTATGAGAAACATGGTCTGCTGAAAGACATGGCCTGAAAACGTTGATATCAGATTAGAGGCTGTCATAAGATGAAAGTGAATTCAGAAAAGAGGCTATCTCAAAATCTATGATACCGGTCCATTGACCGAGAAAGAGGAGATAACAATGCAGGTAACAAAAACAGTAGAAGAAACAAGAAAACAGATCAAAGCATGGAAAAAAGAAGGTAAAACTATAGGTCTTGTTCCAACAATGGGATTTCTTCATGAGGGACATGCAAGTCTGATCAAAAATGCAGAGAACAGAACGACATTGTAGTTGTGTCTGACTTTGTCAATCCAACACAGTTTGGTCCGACAGAGGATCTTGAGGCATATCCAAGAGATTTCGAACGCGACAGCAAACTCTGTGAAAGTCTTGGCGCAGACCTGATCTTCTGCCCTGAACCTTCTGAAATGTATCATGATCCCCATGCATTTGTAAGTATCGATACATTATCTGAGACACTTTGTGGAAAAACACGTCCTATCCATTTCAAGGGTGTGTGCACAGTTGTAACCAAGCTGTTCCATATTGTAGCCCCGGACAGAGCATATTTCGGACAGAAGGATGCTCAGCAGCTGGCCATCATCCGCAAAATGGTCCAGGATCTGAATTTTGATATAGAAATCGTAGGCTGCCCGATTGTCCGTGAAGAGGACGGACTGGCAAAATCCTCCAGAAATACATATTTAAGCGATGAAGAGAGAAAGGCTGCTCTCTGTCTGTCCAGATCCGTAAAACTCGGACAGGAAATCATTCACGCAGGCATTTCCGCAGAAGAACTTCTCGGCAAAATGCGTGCAGTGATCGAGCAGAGCCTCTGGCAAAAATCGATTACGTTTCCATGGTAGATGCACTTACCATGCAGCCTGTGGAAAAAGCTGATCATAATGTTCTCGTAGCAATGGCTGTCTATATTGGCAAAACAAGACTGATCGATAACTTCAGCTACGAGGTATAATATATGGAAAATATTTTAAAGAAAATAGGAAAAATCAGCAGTTTTGCATCCAGATATATTGGAATCATCATCATTGCCTTTTCATGCCTTGCCTTTTTCTGGAGGGATGGATTTGCATGGATGACAAATTATACATCTGTTTTTCTGGGCGTGATCATGTTTGGTATGGGACTGACAATACGTCTGGAAGACTTCCGGGCAATTTTTTCCAGACCAAAGGAAGTGATCATTGGCGCAGTTGCACAGTATACGATCATGCCAGTCGTAGCCTGGGTATTGTGTAAAATTATGAATCTTCCCGCAGATCTGGCTCTGGGTGTGATTCTTGTGGGATGCTGTCCTGGTGGAACAGCCAGCAATGTGATTACCTATATTGCAGGCGGTGATGTTGCACTTTCAGTAGGAATGACCATCGTTTCCACTCTGGCTGCTCCTGTTATGACTCCATTTCTTGTGTACATTCTGGCAGGTGCTGGGTGGAAGTATCCTTCTGGGCAATGGTACTTTCTGTTGTAAAGTAATTCTGGTTCCTGTACTTCTTGGAATCCTTCTCCGTACACTTGCAGGAGATCATGTAGATAAAGTTTCAGATGTTATGCCATTGATCTCTGTTGTAGCCATTGTTATGATCATTGGCGGAATCGTGGCAATTAATGCAGAGAAAATCTTAAGCTGCGGAGTTCTGGTCCTTGGCGTTGTTGCGATCCACAATTTCTGTGGTATGATGCTTGGGCTCCTTGCAGCAAAAATTTTCCATGTAGAATATACACGGGCAACAGCTATAGCTATTGAAGTGGGCATGCAAAACAGCGGACTGGCAGTTTCTCTGGCAGCAGCTAACTTTGTAGCCAATCCACTGGCAACTCTTCCAGGTGCTATTTTCAGTGTATGGCATAATATTGCAGGCTCCATCTTTGCAGGAATCCGCCGTTCCGGCGTAGAAAACCGGACACGCACAGGTGAAAATGGTGTGTCAGCAGCATAAATAACAAGGGAACGTAGAAAACAAAATCAGGAAGTTCACGTTTACACTACGCCATGTTTTGAGACATTTACGGTTTGTAATATATAAACTGAAGGAAGCCTATACCGGGCTTCCTTTTTAAATATCAGGGGAGATCGAGGTCTCTTATCTTCAAATATTCCACAAGCTTAAAGACATTCTCAACAGAAACTCTGTCATGGGATCGTTTAAATCGGCTTTACCTATTTCAATGATTTTTTCCATTCGATAAGCCAGCGAATTCCTGTGAATACACAAAATGTTAGCTGTTTCCTTATTGTTATGGAAACACTGTAGATATACCTCAAGTGTATGGTAAAGTTCATTTCCCGTTCTCTGGTCATATTTATTCAGTCTGTAAAGGGCAGGTGGATATAATCTGCAAGTTTTTCTGGTTCTTTGATCTTGTTCATCATTTCGTAGACTCAATTTCAGAATACCGATGAATTTGATGCTCCATCGGATACCTTTGATCCCATGATATTTCCTTCTTAAGGTTATCAGGGATTCTGTGATTCCATTCAAGAACTGTCCGCGCCTGCTGATAAGCTCTGTAAAATTCATCCATTTTTGAAAAAACCAGGGAGATTCCTACATCCAGATGATACTCTGCCATCGTTTTAAGCATTATTTTTTGAGTATCTACAAATATAACAGAACTCTGATCTGGTACAAGAAGGACTAGTGCATTGTCGTGGACAGTCATATATGCTTCCGGAAAGATATGTCGGATCACAGGATAAAGCTGCTGCTTTAATTTATTTTCCTTCAAAAATGTCTTCGGTTGGATACAAAGTGCATACATTGCATCAGATACTCGAAGATGAGAAATGGAATCTGCCAATATATCAGCCGGAGTTCCAATCAGCAGGGCTTCAAGAAGCTGCTGGTCCGCACTGGTGTACTGAAACAGTTCAGGATGATAATGTCCAACTACAGAGCTGATTGCCCGGCTTACATCACTCATAGCTGCTAAGTGTTCTGCGGTAAAAGGGATATTGTTTTCTATCATCAGAACAAAACCAACCTGAACACCGTTTAAAAACACTTTCGAACTACATTTACGATATGGTGATTCCGGGCAAGATACTTCAACAGCCTCAATGCTGGCTGAAGCCCCCTGGACAGCTTCCAATGACATTACATTTTTAATGAAATCGTATGTACAATATCCACGTTCAATATTCTTTTTCCATAATTTATCCGTAACCGGAATTGATGTAGAATATGACAGGATACGGAATTTCTTGTCACAAAATACCAAGGAATATCCTAATTTGATGGATGCAGAGTTAATCACTTCATCCAGGCTATGGGAAGAGTGGCCTTTTTGAACCAGTTCTTCATATAAACTAACCTGTTCATGTGTCTGAAGAAACTGTTTTGCTGCATTAAAAACTGCAAAAAGCTCTTTTGCCTGTACTGTTGCACGATCCGTACAGGAATAAGGAAAAAGATAGTTTTCTCCACGAACAAGGATACATTGAGAAGGCTGCATATCAGGAGACAAAACATTGGGATAACCAAAATAGACAATATCTGTGGCGTATCTTGTTTGAGTGCCATCCAGCAGCTCTACATCTCGTATTTCATGAAGATCAGTAGAACAATTTAGTATTATGTTAAAAGTTTTTTCATTTTTTAAATAATCAATAAGATCGGAAAACAGCATCTTCATACTCCTCTTTATAATTATTTGTGAAAAATGCACAGTGTTTTGCGGATTATTATTAATTATAGTGCATTGTGCATAAATGCACAATGTCTTTTTTATATTTATGCCGTTGTTTTTTTAACAATGAAAATGTTATTTTTAAGCCATAATAATCAAGAGACACAAGTAAAGGAGGGTGTACATGTATCAGGAAATATTTAAACAGGGAAAAATTGGAAATATTACACTTAAAAACCGGCTTGTAATGTCACCGATGGGTACAAGCCTGGCGGAGATGGATGGGTCTCCATCGGAAGACATGATTGCATTCTATAAGCACGTGCAATTGGTGGCGCAGCGCTTATTATTCCGGAGATTGCAAGGGTAAACGATCTGCATGGTGCAGGGATGATGCGTCAGCTGTCTGTTTCAAAAGACAGACATATCGAAGGTCTTGCAAAGCTTGCAGAAACAGTACATAAATATGGGACAAAGATATTCATCCAGCTGCATCACCCTGGACGTGAAACAGTAACTGCTCTTACAGGCGGCCCGGTAGTATCTGCTTCAGCAATACCGTGCAAATATCTTCAGCAGGAAACAAGGGCTCTTTCAACAGAAGAAGTAAAAGCTTTGATCCAACAGTTTATCTCAGGTGCTGTACGAGTAAAAAAAGCGGGTTGCGATGGAGTAGAGCTTCATGCGGCTCATGGGTATCTATTACAACAGTTTCTTTCCCCTTACACAAATAAACGCGAAGATGAGTATGGTGGTTCCTTTGAAAACAGGCTTCGTATGATCACTGAGATCATAAATGGAATCCGCGTACAGTGTGGACCAGACTTCCAATCGGTGTCCGTTTAAGCGTGGAAGAATTTCTGGATAAGACAGGAGTAACAGAGGATTATATCCATATCCAGGATGGAGTTAAGATTGCAATGGCGCTTGAGAAATGCGGGATTGATTTTATTGATGTGTCTGTTGGTTTATACGAAACAGGAAGTGTATGTGTAGAGCCGATCTCCTTCCCCCAGGTTGGAGAAAAGATCTGATCAAGGCTGTAAAAGATCACGTTTCTATTCCAGTGATAGGAGTTTCCTGCATACGTGAACCACAGGTAGCTGAGAGCTTTTGAAAGGAGGTATTGTTGATTTTGTCTCCATGGGAAGAAGCTGGCTCGCAGACGAACAGTGGGGACTCAAGGTACTTGAAGGAAGAGAGAATGAAATTTGTAAATGTATCAATTGTCTG
>ENA-OQDF01000596-OQDF01000596.1-human-gut-metagenome-genome-assembly--contig:-NODE-596-length-15016-cov-4.488280_pt1 | contig 15016 bp, 19 predicted proteins | sample MGYA00242769_ERZ504597 | MGnify/ENA primary metagenome ERZ504597 (study PRJEB26092, sample SAMD00036305) | human gut metagenome | host: Homo sapiens | study: EMG produced TPA metagenomics assembly of...
GCACATCCTCCGCACAGATCCATATAGAATAACATTTTTCCAACTTTGAATAATCTGTAGTCTGCGTAATAGTACTTAACTGAGATGAAAGTCTCTGGCCACATAATATACTGCACGTTTAATATAGGGTATGACGGATTACTTGGACGGTAGCTTTTCTGCGCTTCCATATCAATATGTAAATTCACTCTTATTTTCTCTGTAGATAACTTTGGATTTATTATTTTAAACCGAATATCAAACCTCACCAGTTTCTCCACAAGAGATGAGAGTTCACTGTCTTCTTTTGTTAATCTCAGATCCTTTTCTACATTTGGTATATCACTTACGAAATCATCTTTTGTAATAGAAGAAATGTCTAAGCACTGTAGAATTTCTTCCTGTGAGCACGTTTTAAACTCTGGCACCGTCATCTGCAAAATGGGAACGATAATCTCCTTATTACTCATAAGCTGTTTCATTCCTGCATCATACTCCGCACCAGTCACTCCGGACGTATATACGTCTATCTTCGTCTCATCACGCACGATTTCTCCTCTCCGGGGAACTGAGACTATTTTTTCTTTTGTATATGGACATATTAACATGAAAACCTGAACCTTACAATTCTTCCATAACATTCTCTTGCAAAATCGCCCTTTACAATTTATGATATATCTATCTGGAACAATAATGGAGGAAGTAATTACCTGTAAATAGTTACGATAAATCTATACGAGGAGAATATCTATGAAGTTTTAGTTTACCGCAAATGCAGTACCTGCATGAAAGCTCTGAAATGGCTGGATGAACACAATATCAGTTATGAAGAACGGGCTATTAAAGAAGAAAATCCTACCTATGAAGAATTAAAAGAATGGTACACCAAAAGTGGTCTTCCACTGAAAAAATTCTTTAATACAAGTGGGATGCTCTATAAGGAAATGGGATTGAAAGATGAGTTAAAAGATATGTCTGAAGATGAACAGCTGAAGCTTCTTGCCACAGATGGAATGCTGGTGAAACGGCCGTTGGTAATCGGAGATGACTTTGTACTTACCGGATTCAGGGAGAAAGAATGGATCGAGGCTATGCACGTGTGATGTGCATAGTCTCTCCTTTTTATTCAAATTTAATTGTTGTATTTGTTTCAGAAGCCTTATAAATTGCTTCCAGAATCTGGGTTATGCAGTACTTCTACTGTTCCTTTCATTTTCTGATTTATATTTATCTATGTTCTTTCTGGATATAATTTTATTTAAGTTTCCCACGGATCTTTGGTCCTGCCACCTGGATCATGATCACGATCAGCAGTATCATTCCTTTGATTGCATTATTGATCAGGGAATCCATCTTCAGGCTGACAATAATCTTATCGATAACTGTATAGGACATAGCTCCAAACAGAATCCCCAGGCATCTTCCTTTTCCACCGGACATGCTGATGCCGCCGAGAACAACTGCTGCGATGGCGTACATCTCATAGCTGGTTCCTGTTGTTGCCGGGTCGCAGGATGCGTTCATGGCAATCCAGAGAAATGCTGCTACACCTACCAGTGCACCACAGATCGCAAATACAGAGATCTTCATGGCCGCAACATTGATGCCTGCCATTCTCGCACCTTTGAGGTTGCTTCCTACTGCATAGACTTTCTTGCCATATTTGGTACTTGTAGTAACAAATACAAACAGGATAGTCAGCACGATCAGAACGATTCCCACATACGGGATGCTGGCTGCTTTTCCATTTCCCATGTTGTAGAACATCTGATAAGAACTCTTGTCATTTGCCATCTTATACACAGAACTTCCATTTCCAATAAGTACTTTATCCACATGCTGGCAGAAATACTGTGCAAAAGAACGATACATCAGCATAGTTGCCAGAGTTACGATAAATGCCGGCATTCCACCAGACCTACCATCACTCCGTTTACCAGACCGCAGAATGCACCAAACACGATTGCGAATAAAAATGTCAGTAGGATACTGTCTGTCATGTTAAAAATAATAACAGAAAATCCACCGTCCAGTGCCAGCATGGCGCCTACAGACAGATCAATCTCTCCTGTCAGGCAGACCAGTCCCATACCAATTCCGATAATTCCGATAACTGCGGAATGGCGGAATACATTCATAACTCCGCTCCAGGTAAGTCCGCTGGATGTAAAAGCATATACGATAAAGATTGCAATAAATACCAAAATATAACTGTATTCTCCGCAGAAGCTCATGATTCCTGCAGAAGCTGATTTTTTCTTATTCATTATGATTCTCCCTTCTGCGCTGCATTTGTGGAATACAGCATTACTGTTTTTTCATCAATTTCTTCGTGCTGCAATATTTTTATAATCGTTCCTTCATAAAATACAGCACAGCAGTCCGCTACTTTGGCAAGTTCCGGGATTTCCAGTGTGTTGATCAGGATCGTTTTTCCGGCATCTGCCAGTTTCAGGATTAGTTTATAGATTTCTGCTTTGGCTCCTACGTCGATTCCCTGTGTCGGATTATCCAACAGGAGAATGCCTGCCTGTGTATTTAACCAGCGGGCAAGGAAAACTTTTTGCTGGTTTCCACCGCTTAATGATGTGATCGGATCCTTGGGATCTGCAGCTTTTATGGAAAGCAGCTTTTTGTATTTCTCATAACGCTCTCTTTCTTTTCCGGCAGAGATTAGTGGTTGTCGGGCAGACAGAACCTGTTCTGAAAGATACATATTTTCCAGAATGCTCATATCCGGAATCACGGAATTCTCTTTTCGGTTAGAAGCCAGCATGGCAATTCCTGCTTTCATCGCTCCCTGAATACTATGTATTCTGCATTCTTTTCCAGAGACTTTCAAAGTTCCGCCTGTCACCGGTACTGCTCCGAAAAGTCCCTGAAGCAGTTCGCTGCTTCCCGATCCCTGCAGTCCTGTCAGACCTACAATACTGCCTTTTTTACTGTAAGATTTACATTGGAAAATCCATGTCCGGACAGTCCATTTAACTCCAGAATGTTTTCTCCCAACTCCCTTTTCTGGTAACCTCCTGATGTGAAAACTTCTCTCCAACCATCAGACCAGTTACCTCTTCCTGTATAATTTCTGAGAGCTTTCCGCTTTTTATAAACTCACCGTTTCGCAGTACTGTATATCGGTCAGCAATCCGGAAAATTTCCGGCATCTTATGGGAAATAAATATAAATGCTGTGCCTTTCTCTTTCAAACAGCGAATAATCTGGAACAGGTGCTCTACCTCATCATTATTCAGTGAGGTAGTTGGCTCATCCAGGATCAGCAATTTTGCCTGGAAAAACAGTGCCTTGGAAATCTCCAGCAGCTGTTTCTGGCTGGTCTTCAGATTTTCAACCTTTTCTTCCGGTTCAATCTCCACTCCGAGTTCTGTAAAGAGCTGCTGTGTTTCCCGGATCATCCGCTTCTTGTCCAGTATCCCGGTTTTCTTTTTGTATTCTTTCATAAGAAAAATATTCTCATAGACTTTCAGGTCATTGAACAGGTTCAGTTCCTGGTGAACGAATGCGATCCCAAGTTTTTCGGACTGCTGGATCGTCATTTTTCTTATCTTTTTTCATTAAATTCAACTTCGCCGCTGTCTGCCGGAAAGACACCGGCAAGAATGTTCATCAACGTTGATTTTCCGGCACCATTTTCTCCCAGCAGCGCATGGACTTCCCCTTTTTCTATCGTCAGCTGTACCTGCTTCAGGACGGGGATCCCGTTAAATGATTTGCAGATATCCTTCATGCACAATAGGCTCATTTTTTCCTCCTTCACCCCTCAATGAATAATAAGCAACTGTAAACGACTATATGGGACCGTCCCATTAAGGGCGATTAAGGGACGGCCCCACTGTGTTAAAAAATATGACTTGGGTTTTATGATATCATCAATCTGTTGTTTTAGAATGATGGATAATCCTTTACATTGTCAGAATTTACGATCTCGCATGCGATGACATGATCCTGCTCTACTTCTTCACCGTCAAGGTGATCTACCATATCCTGAATTGCAGTCTGGATCATTGCAGGGCTGTAAGTTACGGAAACAATTCCACCGCACTGCTCTGCGATATCCTGGAAACTTTCACCTCTCATTACTGCATACAGTTCGTCAAGTCCGCCGCATCCTGTAATGTATGGTTTGTTTCCAAGGAATGCTTCTTTCGTAGCGTCATCGATTCCGCCACCCTGAAGTGCTTCCAGGATTCCCATTGCAAGTTCATCATCTTCTGCATAGAACCATTTAATATCAGCATTTGCACTGTCACCAAGAAGAGATTCAAAAGAAGTCTTTGTATCAGAACGGCTCCAGTTCATTGCTCCGGAATAGGTGATGGATTTTAAATCATCCTCTGTCCATTTCTTGTCATCTGCGATTGTTTCACCGTCGTATTCCAGTTCACCTGTCAGGTATTCTGTGAAACCACTGTCACGAAGAGAGGTTACAGAAGAAGTGTCTCCCTCATATACATAAACTGCTTCGCCCGGTGTCATTCCTTCGGATACGAAGTATGCTGCTGCGGCAGCTCCGATTCCCTCATTGTCACCTTTTACATTGGAAACTGCACTTGAGGAAACGCCGTCAATGATACGGTCAAATGCAACATAAGGGATTTCTGCGTCTACTAACTGCTGGATTGCAGACTGAACTGTGTCATCGATTGGCTGGATAACAACTGCAATATTGTCTTCTCCGGAAGCTACGATATCTTCGATATTAACAATCTGCTCTGCTGCATTTGCAGATGTGATCAGTTCTGCGGTATATTTGCCGTCGTTGTTTACTTCTTCCACTTTCTCTTTCGCGAAAGTTGCAACAGAACCTGTCCATCCGTGGTCTTCCGGTGCTGTCAGTACATAAATATGTGTGGCGTCATCTGCTGCATATACGCATACGCCTGCGCTAAGACTTCCTGCTGCCATTGCAGCTGCTGTTAAAATCGCTAATGTTTTTCTCATCATGATTATTTTTCTCCTTTTCTTTCAAACTCTGTTATGACCGGTAAAACGGTCTGTCAAATAGATAACTGTTTTCTTAACCTACAAGGTTTCTTAGATATTTTGCACTTAAGTCAAACGGATATTCGCAATCCGCTTTGCTACTTGCTCATAACCGAATAGCTGCTCCGCAGTTTTGGTTAAATAATGATGATTCTTTAATCAGTTCTTATCAAGTCAGCTTCCTGATCCATTTATAACTTCTGAATCTCAGGAACACAGGCACACATTTAAACAGCTGATCCGACTGGACAGCTACAACTACCCATTCCACCGGCAGTTTCCATACAAACGCAGCCAGGAAAGACAGGGGCATTACAATTCCCCATGTTGAGATCAGATTCATATACATCTGGAATTTTGTATCTCCGCCGCCCTGAATAACACCTACAGAAACCGGCATCTGATAAGACATTCCCACCATGACCACACTCATGACTATCATCAGATGGTCTGCAAGGATTGTTGCCTCTTCTGTGAGATTATACATAGACAGCAACGGTTTTCTCAAAATAAGCAAAACTATTGCCAGTATAATTCCTATGGAAATATCGATCACTGACAACGTCCGTCCAACAGCCTTCACTTCATTTCTGTCGCCCTGACCGATAGACTTCCGATCACTACAGAGGAAGCAGAAGCGATCGCTACTACTATTACTTTTAAATACTGAAAGAACGTTGTTGCTACGGAATTTGCTGCAATCGCATCTGATGAAAGATGTCCCAGTATTGCAGTCTGCATAGGGATTGAAATTGCCCAGACCAGTCCGGAAAGGATGACAGGAGTGGATACTTTAATAAAATCCCTGCACAGTTTTCTGTTCTCAGCTGTGAATGTTCCTCTTAATAAGCCACCATCAAATACCCGGACTTTCTTATCAATCTTTGCCACATAAAACAGAACGATCAAAAACTCCAGGCTTCTGGCTGTCAGTGTTCCTATTGCAGCACCTTTAATCCCCATTCCGGAAATCCAAAATGCCCGAAGATCAATGTATAATTAATTCCGCCGTTTACGATCAGAGATATCACAGAAACAACAAATGAAATCTGTACTGTCTCCACACTTCTCAGCATGGAGATCAGAAGATTGCTGATCAGAAATAAGACAAACGTCCATTTCAATATCTTAAGATAAGTCTGACCTTCCATAATAATATCCGGTGATGTTGTGAACAGGCCAAGCAATTGTTCCGGAAATGCCGAGCATATGACAAGGATAATCATCGCTGCCAGCAGACTGAATATCAGTACAATTCCTGTCAGTTTCCTGATCGCATATGTATCTTTTTTCCCCAATACTGGAACTCATTACGATCAGGGCATTTCCGATTGCAATGGCAAGCTGATTTACAACAAAGAAGATCTGATTCACAGTAGCTGCCCCGGAAAGTGCATTCTGATCATAGCTTCCAAGCATCATATTATCCAGCATATTCACACTGTATGCCACCAGATTCTGCAGCGCCACAACCAACATTAACCTGAAAAACACCTTATAAAAATTTTTGTCCTTTGTAAAAAATGTCTCCATATTTTATAATCCCTCATTAAACAAAAAAGGTCAGAAACCTTTATCTGATTTTTGACCTCAAAGACTATACCTTATTATAACTTTTTTCCAAGCCTAGAGCGTGTTTGAAAAATGCTTTCCGCAAGATGCGCGTCATAATTTGTGGGAATGATTTTTAAACACGCTCTAAGACTATTCTTATACTAACACTAAAAGACAAGTCTTACAATTCTTTTTTCGGTCTTCGCAGAAATACTGAAACCAGTCAAGTTGCTGTTTACACACCACTATCCCGAGACATACAAGCTAAAATTCCATTGCCGCAGGCAAACTGGAATGAATTTTGGCTATGTTACTGAGAACGGAGTGAACAGTAACGATTAATGAACATCTACCCATGTATGAGTTTGTGCTGATTTAAGGATTGCATCTGAAATCAGTTCTATTTCATATCCATCTTCAAAATTCGGGCTTGCCTGTGTATCGTTTGCAATAGCATTGAAGAAATCATAACATTCCACAATTTTAGTTTCTGTATAACCAATACCAAGAGCAGGAATTGGCCACAGTCCATTTCCATATGGATGATTTGGTCCTGTATAGATGGTTCTGAATCCTCGACGATCGTCCGGATCACTGGCAAAGCATACCTGCAGCTCATCTCGACGTTCATAATTGAAATATAAAGAGCCTAATGTTCCATGGATTTCAAATGTAATATAATTATTTCTTCCCCATGCATTTCTTGTTGCTTCAATGCTTCCAAAGGCTCCATTTTCACATTCGATCATAAACATACACTGATCATCTACATCTACTGCTTTTCTCGGTGTATCCTTGTTGAGACGTGCATTTCCAAGACTATCGGTAAGTCCGCTCTGAACCGGACGTTCCGGAATATAGGTTGCTGTTCTTGCATTTACCTTTTTAAAGTCTCCTACCAGAAATCTCAGCATATCTACCACATGAGTTCCTATATCACCAAGAGCTCCGCTTCCGCAAATATTCTTCTGGAATCTCCAGGACAGCGGAGATTCCGGATCAGCTGACCAATCCTGTAAATAAGTTCCTCTGAAATCAAGGATCTCACCAATAGCGCCTTCTTCAATATATTTTTTAGCCAGCTGAACAGCCGGTGTTTTTCGATAGTTGAAAGCTACTAATGTTTTAATATTATTTTCTTTTGCAGTAAGATACATTTCTCTGGCCTGATCAACAGTTAATGCCAGTGGTTTTTCACAGATAATATGTTTTCCTGCCTTTGCAGCTGCAATTGCAATTTCAGCATGAACATTATTCGGAGTGCAGATATCCACAACATCAATCTCCGGATTATTTACAACATCATGCCAATCTGTAGAATAAGATTCAAAAGCAAACTTATCTTTAGCTTCTCTGGCAATTGCTTCATTCATATCAACGATCATCTTTTTGACCGGAATGATTGGTGCTGGCCAGAAAAACATAGGCATACCAGCATATGCAATGGAATGAGCTTTAGCCATAAATCCTGCACCAATCAAACCGACATTCATTTTTTTAGGACTTGCATTATTCTGATCCATTTTTATTCTCCTTTCCGTCCGGCTGCGAAATCAACCAACGAAATTTCTTAAATATTTTGCAGACAGCTTCACTGCTTTTTTAGCATTATCAAGACTGCCTTCAAAAGCCTTATCTTCTACTTCAATTACACTGTAGCCCTGATAACCAATGTCTGTTAATGCTGATACATATTTGCCCCAGTCAACATCTCCAAGACCACATAATTTCGGTGACATGTATTTCAAAGGATATGCCATAATACCAACATCATTTAATTTATCCTGGTATATTTTGATATCTTTGTAATGCACATGGAAAATCTTATCTTTAAACTCATAAATTGGTTTAATGTAATCAATCTGCTGCCATACAAAATGAGAAGGATCATAATTTAAGCCAAGATTATCGTACGGAAGTACTTCAAATACTTTTCTCCAGTTTTCCGGAGAAGTCATCAGATTCTGTCCTCCCGGCCATTCGTCTGCAGTAAACCACATAGGACAGTTTTCAATAGCGATTTTTACGCCTTTTTCCTTCGCATATTCCAGGATCGGAGGCCATACTTCTTTTACAATTTCCAGGTTTTCTTCAACATTTTTGTCAGGTACTCTTCCAAGAAATGTTGTAACCATATTTACATTTAACATACTGCTGGCATCTATCAATGCATAAATATGATCAATATACTGTTTTCTCTTTTCCAGATCCGGATCAAGTGTATTGGGATAGTATCCCAGAGATGAAATCTCTACATTTCTCTCTTTACAGTACTGGATGATTTCTTTAGCTTTTTCTTCTGTTAATGCTTCCGCATCAATATGACATACACCAGCATAGCGTCTCTTAGCCCCACCTGTATTTGGCCAGCAGGCAACTTCAAGACATTCCAGCTGATTCTCTGCTGCAAGTCAACTGCTTCTTCAAATGTTGTACCTTCAAGAATTGCTGTTAAAAGTCCAAACTTCATAGTCAATTTCCTTTCATCAAATATTTACATCAACACTCTGATTTGTCTCACTTGAAAGCCTGGCTGCCTCCAGAATTTTCATTTGACGTATAGTATCCTCTGTTTTCACCAGGAACTCTCCTTCTCCCTTCAATGCAGCAATAAGACTATTCCAGAAACACATAGTCGTATCGCCTTCATTTGGCAGAGGAATTTTCTCTTTATAAAGATTGTCCAGAGGTGCTAACGTCAGACTGGGCGCAACGCTTCCCCTTTTCGATAACTCTTCAACATCTACTTCTGTTTTCAGACGAACAATGCTTCCGTTTTCTCCTGTCATATCATCCAGACGCAAAGTTCCTCTGTTGCCAAGTGCAAACCATCGCGGCATTTCACATAAAGCAAATGTTGTCAAGACGATTTTTGCATATACATTATTTGAGAATGTTAAATTTAATTCCACATAATCTTCTACATCTTCTACAAGAATTGATCTCAGCCTGCATTCGATGCGAATCACCTTCCTCCGGAAACAACTGCAAATATTGGTCGATCAGATGTGTTCCCCAATCGTTCAATAAGCCTCCACCGGATTTTCTCTGCCACGCCATCCGAAAAGGATTCCTCTTTCTCCATGAACACGTGACTCTATGGTATGAACATCACCGATCACATGACTGTCGATCACTTCTTTTAACATCAGATAATCTCTGTCAAAGCGTCTCGGCTGATGTACTGTGAATTTTTTTCCTGTTTTATCAGATATAGCAATTATCTCTTCAAGTTCTTTCATATTCATGGCCACCGGTTTCTCACATAAAACGTGGAAACCGGCAGTCATTGCCTGAGTGGCATAATATGCACGTTCTTCAATTTTAGTTGCCACGATGACAAGATCCATAGTTTCTTTGAAAAATGTTTCCAGCTGTTTTTCCGAATATACATGATATCCATCAGACAGACCTTCTTCTCGTCGTCTTTGTTCTTTATCAAGAATTGCAACTACTCTTGCCTGACCACTTTGAACTATCTTTTTTTATGGAACTGGCCCATATAGCCATATCCGATTATTCCAACTCTTATCATCGCGTTTTTCCTACTTAATCACGCATATTTATTTAACTTTAACCCAAGCACCTGTTTCATTGGACTCGAGAATTGCATCACAAACTCGATCCAGTCTGTATCCAACACCAAAGTTAGTAGATGGCTGATATCCTTCCACAATTGCTTTTCCAAATTCATACATTTCAATTGCTTTTAACTCACCATATCCAATATTCATACCCGGAATGTTCCATGTTACATCGCCATGTGGGTTTGCAGGACCTGTGTAGATTGTTTTAAATCCTCTTTCTCCATCCTGATCTTCCATTCCATAGCATACATTCAGCTCATTCAGACGTTCATAGCACCAGGAAATGCTTCCCTTTGTTCCATGAACCTCTAATGTAATATAGTTGTTTCTTCCCCATGCCATTCGTGTTGCTTCGCAGCTTCCGATAGTTCCATTTTCAAATTTCAGAAGTGTTGTTACCTCGTCGTCAACATCAACCGGTTTTCTCTTTGCATCCGGTCCTAATTTTACAGTACCAAGAAGGTCAACTCCGCCCTCCTGTACCGGACGTTCAGTGATATATGTTTTAACAATAGAAACAACTTCAGAAATATTTCCTGCAAGATACTGAGCAATATCCAGTGCATGTGTAGCAATATCACCAAGTGTTCCTGCTCCGGCAGTTGCTTTTTCAAATCTCCAGGATAATGGAGAAGATGGGTCTGCAGACCAGCTCTGAAGATACTGAGTTCTGATATTTGTCAGCTCGCCAAGTCTTCCGGATTCAATGATCTTTTTCGCTTCATCAATTGCAGGTACACGACGGTACTGGTAACCATTCATGGAAACTATACCTTTTTCGCTGCCTCTGCTGCTGCTTCAGCCATTGCTTTCGCATCTTCGGTTGTGGATGCGATCGGTTTTCACAGATTACATGTTTTCCGGCTTTTAATGCTGCAATGGAAACTGCTGCATGTTGATTATTAGGTGTACAAACACTTACAATATCGATTTCAGGATCATTGATAATATCCATCCAGTCTGTACATGCTTTTTCAAATCCATATCTTTCTTTGAAATCCTCTGCGATTTCAGGAACAATGTCGCATACTGTTTTAAATACAGGGATAAATGGTGCATCTGTAAAAAGTTTTGGCATGTTTGAAAATGCTACCATGTGTGCTTTTCCCATAAAACCAGCGCCTACTAAACCAATGTTCATTTTTTTCATGATCTGACCCTCCGTAATCATATAAATATTTTTTTATTTTAATTACATATATCAATTCTTTACTTTTATAAATTCTTCTTTAATTTAAGTTTAATTTGATTTCTTTCTCTGCGCCAGGTTGCTAAGTGCAACTGCTGCAATGATAATAAAACCATTTACCATCTTCTGCTGTGCAGATGAGAGGTTTGCAAGAATCAAAGCATTGCTGATCATTCCCATAAGAATAGATCCTGCAAGAGCTCCAATGATAGAACCACTTCCACCTGCCATAGATGCTCCACCGAGAACAACCGATGCGATTACAGACATTTCGTCACCGTCACCAAAGGAATATCTTCCTGACTGCATACGTCCTGCATACAGAACACCTGCAAAAGCAGAAAGTGCTCCGGATAACATAAAGACATACATCTTGATTCTCTGTACTTTTATTCCTGAATACTGAGCAGCCATCTGATTTCCACCTGTTGCCAGAGTATGTTTTCCAAATGGTGTTCTGTTGAAAAGTATATAACCTAAAATGTAGAATAAAATAGTCCAAAGGATCAGAACAGAAATAGGTCCCACAAATCCTGTACCGAATATAGTATTAAATACTGTATTTGAAATCGGCACTGCCTCTGTATTTGTAATCCACATTGCTGCACCTCGGATCACCTGCATCATTCCCAAAGTAGCAAGGAAAGCAGGAAGTCCTAATCTGGTTACAAGCAAACCATTAATGACACCTACTGCGACACCAAAAATCAGGGCAACAATAAGAGCAAGGAAAATATTGTTGGTAGACTTTAAAACCAGAGCCACTAACATGGCACTCATTGCTGTGTTAGAACCAACTGTCAGGTCAATCTGGCCTGCACTTAACACAAACACACCGGCTACTGACATAATTGAGATCATAGCTGTCTGTCTTAAAATGTTTAAAAGGTTCTGTGTGCTGGCGAAACCGTTATCTCTTAATGTAATTGCGAAGAATACAAATACAACTGCCAGAACGATATACACCATATATTTGCTCATCTGTATTTTTTTATTATTTCCTCTGGATTGCATGTTGCAGTTCCTCCTCTTTCATAAGTTCTTTGCGACCTATTCTTCCTGTGATCTTTCCATCAAAAATTGTTATGATGTCATCACAGATTGCCATCATTTCTGCTAATTCGGATGAAGCAAAAATTACTGCGCCACCCTTATCCGCAAACTCTCTGATAATAGATATGATCTCACCTTTCGCAACGATATCAACACCTGCTGTAGGCTCATCAAACATAAAAATTTTAGGATTGGAATTTAACCATTTTGCAATAACAATCTTCTGCTGGTTTCCACCTGAGAGCAGCCTAATCTCCTGATTCATATTGTCGGCTACAACTCCCAGATCCTGGATATTTTTTTCAACGATATCATGTGCTGCCTTATCATCATTAAATATCCCATTTTTTACCAACTGGGCAGAAATCGGAAGAATAGCATTTTCTTTAATGGTATGCGAAAGTACCAATCCTTCTTTTCTTCTGTCTTCCGGAACCAGTGCAAAACCACAGGCTACTGCATCGGAAGGATTTTTGATTTCAACTTTTTTACCTTCCAGTTCAATACTTCCACTTACAGCCTTTCTAAGACCAAACAGAGTTCCATGATTTCCGTTCTGCCGGCTCCCATCAGACCGGCCAGACCAAGAATCTGGCCGGGTTTGATGCTAAGTTGATATCATCGATTTTGTCATTAATTTTTAAATGTTTTACAGTAAGAAGATCCTCTGCGTTGCAATCATACTCTCTGGGAACATACTCAAACTTTGTTTCTTTTGCTTCATTTCCCATCATTTGAGCTACGATTTCTTCCATTGTCAGATTTTCTACTTTTTCTGTAATTACCTTTTTCCCATCTCGAATAACTGTTACTCTGTCACATATTTCAAGTATTTCGTTCATTCTGTGAGAAATATAAACCATGGATACGCCTTCTTCTTTCAGCTGACGGATCATCTTAAATAAGAACTCCGTTTCTGAATCAGATAAAGCTGCAGATGGCTCATCAAAAACTAAAATAGATGCATTCTTGGAAACGGCTTTGGCAATTTCTACCATCTGACACAAACCAACACTCAGTTCTGAAACCGGTGTACCCGGATCTAAATCCAGACCTAATCGTTTTAAAACCTTCTCTGTTTCCTGTTTCATCAATTTAACATCTCGCATACCATGCTTTTTCAGCTCATATCCCAGAAATATATTTTCTGCGATCGTCAGGCTCGGAACCAGGGACATCTCCTGGAAAATCATAGCGATTCCATTTTCTTTTGCATCATTTGTGCTTTTAATTTCTTTTTCTTCACCCTTTATGATGACTTTTCCACTGTCTTTTGTGTAAACACCGGTCATAATCTTCATCAGAGTGGATTTTCCGGCTCCATTACCGCCAACAAGAGCATGCACTTCACCTTTTGCAAGATCAAAATCAACGCCTTTTAATACGTTTACTGCACCAAAAGATTTTACAATCTGCTCCATTTTTAAAATGCTTTGGCTCATTTTGTTCCCCTATCTATTATTTGAAATTGTCTTACTCTACATAAGCTTCTTTTAACCAGTCTGGTGTTTCAACATGATATACATCTGTATATGCTTCCAGTACATTCTCATGAGTAACTGTTTCAGCAGGAACAGCTACATAAGAAGGTGTTTCTTCGCCAAGAAGTGCCAATGCTGCCAGTTTTGCCTCTGCAACACCCTGATCATATGGCATCTGAGCACCACCACCTGCAATATTTCCGGATGCGATCTCACGCGCTACGTTATTACCAAGGTCATTACATGCCAGAGTAACTTTTCCTTCCATACCAGCTGCTCTTACAGCGGAAAGAACACCTTCCATAGGCACATCCCAGCTTGCATAAATACCATCAATGTTCGGGAACTGTGTAAGAATAGCATCTCCCTGTTCAGCACAGCCGGATTCATCTGTGAAGCCCTGCTCTGTTACAATTTCAATATCCGGATAATTTTTCATTGCATCGCGGAAACCTTCATCACGCTGGTTTGTAGGAGCAAAGTTTGCATCATAGTAAACCATTGCAACTTTTCCTTTTCCGCCTAAAGCATCTCCAAGAACAGTTCCTGATGCATATCCATTACCATAGTTATCTGCAGATACAACGCTTACATAGTCTTTTCCTGCTTCCAGACCATTAGCTCTCTGATCCATGAAAACAATTTTAATACCAGCTGCTGCTGCCTGTTTGTAAGCATCTGCTGTTGCAGTAGCATCTGTAGGAATTGAAACGAGAATATCAGGTTTTTTTGCCATAACTGTTTCAATATTAGATACCTGTGTTTCTGCTGAGAAGTTAGCATCTGTTACAGCCACAATTTCAATACCAAGTTCTCCAAAAGTATCTTCCAGTCCCTTCTGCTGAGAAGTTGACCAGTCGTTTCCGCCATAGTGCAGACAGATTGCAGCTGTATATCCGCCTTCTTTAATCTGTGCGATCTGATCATCTGTCAGTTCAATAGTGGAGGCATCTACTGCCGCTTCACCATCCGGTCCCACAGAACGGATTTCTGCAGCCTGTACATTCCCTGCTAATGCCATTGTTAATAAAGTAGCTGTTGTAAGTGCAAATTCTGCTCGAACGGTACGCCTATTCTGAAATCGTCGGTACATTCATTCTGATTTAGCGGTACGCGTTTTCTGCTCAAAGCGGTACGTTTTTCCTTTATTATTGTGATGTAACTATTATTCA
>ENA-OQDF01000597-OQDF01000597.1-human-gut-metagenome-genome-assembly--contig:-NODE-597-length-15007-cov-2.097782_pt1 | contig 15007 bp, 21 predicted proteins | sample MGYA00242769_ERZ504597 | MGnify/ENA primary metagenome ERZ504597 (study PRJEB26092, sample SAMD00036305) | human gut metagenome | host: Homo sapiens | study: EMG produced TPA metagenomics assembly of...
TAATCCGACCGCCTTTGTATCCCAAAGCGCCGTAATCGGGGTTTATGGGGAAGGATTCGATCATTTTAAACTAAAGAAATCAAAGTAGAGACGGGGCACGCCCCGTCTCATCCTCTCAAAATAGTAACTAGGGTTGCATGATAACTTCTACCCGGTTACCCTGTCCCAAAAGCTTTTGGCGAATGCCTTTATCTTCTCGGGAGTCAGCGCCTTAACAATCGACTCATAATCCGTATCAGTATCAAATCCTTTGTAATAATAATCATCCAATACGTTCAACCAATAGCTGTTCTCCTGCAAGACTTCCGCATGACGTTTCAGCAGGTTATCCTGTGTTTTCTTGAAATCTTCTTGACGAGGGCCTACCTCGGAAAGCCGTTTCAACTCATTGCGGACAATCGTGTTCATCTGCTCCCACTTGGCCGGGTCCGTATCGAAGAATATCTGTAATGTCGTTCTTCCTTCCGGGAAAGGTGAGATTCTAGCGGATACACCGACGCCATACGTTCCTCCTTCTTTCTCGCGTACCTTCTCGTAATATACCAAGTCCATAACTTGTTTCAATGCGGTAGCGGTGATGATATTCTCCAGATTGTACTCCATCTGTCCGGTATAGAGGTTGGCTACCGTTACTTTCGGGATTTCCATGGAGCGGTTGAATCGATTCATATAGTCTCCCTTACGCATCGATGGAACCTCCGCCGGATTTCCCTTCTCAATTTTTCCTTGGGATGGCAATGTCGCTAAATACTGCTCTATATACGGACGGATACTATCAATCTGGATATTACCTACAAACGTGAATACGAAACCGGAAGCATCCGAGAAGCGTTCCTTGCGCATCTCCATGATACGAGGATAACTGATATGTTCGAAATCTTGTGGACGAAGACGTGACGCACGAGGATTATCTCCGTAAACCGCTTTAGACAAAGAGTCGCTGAAAGCGACCATCGGATTTAACTCCATATTCTGCAATTGCGCTTTTGTCCGTGTCTCGAAAGATGCGTAGGCCTCCTCGTCCATGCGGGGAGCCGTGAAGCTAAGGTAAATTAACTCGAATAAGGTTCGCAAATCGGAAGGAGCGGCCATTCCGTTCACGTTCTCACTATCTTGACTGAGCGATAGGGCGCAAGATACCTTCTTTCCGGCCAGACGCTACTTAGATCCGTGGCGGAGAAATTGCCCAATCCACCTATCTCGATCACGTCATTGAAAACTTTTAAGTTATCAATATCCTTCGTGCCAAATAAGGTACTTCCTCCCGGGCTGGTAGCGGTCATGATGATCTCGTCCTTCTTGAATTCGGTAGGCTTTAATACCACCTTGATACCATTGCTTAAGGTAAATACTGTCGCTCCGAAGGGCTGGCCGGTCTTTGTCTCCGTGATCTGGCCCGGGGTCGGCAAGGTCGGGACTAAAGGCTCGTTGGAGACAGTTTCCTTATAAGGCTCTACCGGCATCTGTCGTGCTTTGAGGAATGTACGGAGCAGGTTCTCCTCGGTCGGATATTTTATACCTTCTTTATCCGGTCCGGTTAACCCGATCACGATATTATCCTCTCCGATCATATCTTGGATATATTGGTTGACTTGCTCTACCGGGATATTCTGGGCGATCTGGTTCAATAGCGTGTATTCCATCTCAATGCCCGGGATATAACCGCCGTTGGTGAAATGGTTCACGTATTCACGGACATAAGCGTCGTTCTTTTGGTTATTCCGCTCGTTGTAAGCGGACTCGTATTGTTTCAACACGTTGATGCGTGCCCGTTCATACTCGGATGGCGTAAAGCCATATTGTTTTACCCGTTGAGTCTCTTTGACAAGCGTGGTCAGTGTGGAATCGATCTCGCCTTCCTTGGCAAGAGCGGCTACGGTCCATGCTCCCTTGCTCTTTGCGATCATGAAATTATCATCGTCGTAGGCTTCCGCATAGATAAACGGAGGATTCGCTTGATGCAAGATGTCATCGAAACGTTCGTCCATGATCGATGCGCATATTTGCTGGATATAGTCCTTTACCAATCCGGCAATCGTACGATTCAAGTCGTTGGGCAATTTATCGTGTTTATAGAAGATATAAAGGATCGTATTGGATGCTCCTTGTCTTTGGCGATCGAGATCAGAGGTAGATCATTGTCGGGAACCGATACTTGTTCCCGTTTTGCCGGGTTGACCGGGGCAGGGACATCGGCGAACATCTTTTTGATCGTTGCCTCCACTTGATCTACATTTACGTCTCCCACGACGATAATCGCTTGCAAGTCCGGACGATACCATTTTTGTAGTAAGCCCGCAACTCGTCCGGCTTGAAGTTCTCGATCACGTCGATCGAACCGATCGGCATCCGGTTCGCGTAACGGCTTCCCGGGTACATCTTGGGTAGTTGCTGCTCCCATAGACGAGTCTGGGCATCCTGTCGGGTACGCCATTCCTCACGGATGACCCCACGTTCTTTCTGGATAGCCGAGTCGGTCAAGGCTAGGAACCCGGACCAATCGTGAAGGATCAATAAGCAAGAATCAACCACGCCGCTTTTGTTGACAGGGGCGTTGGTAATCATGTAGACGGTCTCATCAAAGGAGGTATAGGCGTTGAAGTTTTCCCCGCTGCGCATACCTACACTCTCGATATATTCGTCCATCCCGTTATTCGGGAAGTTCCTACTGCCGTCGAAAGCCATATGTTCCAAGAAGTGAGCCAAACCTCGTTGATTCTCTTCCTCTAAGATGGAGCCTACGTTTTGGGCGATGTAAAAGTCTGCCCGGTCTTTGGCTGATCGTTGTGACGGATGTAGTAGGTCAATCCGTTACTCAATTTCCCGTATCGAACCTTTGGGTCGATCGGAAGTGGTTCGGGTTCCTGCATCTCTTGTGCCATCACTTGTGTGAAAGCGACGAAACAAAGCAGGATTGCCGTTAAGATAGAATGTCTTTTTATCATATTTGTTTCATTGATAGTGAATCTAGATCACAAAACTAGCAAAAAATCATAGAAAGAGGCCCTTATGGCGAAAAAAGGAGTATCCGATGCGGAATACTCCTTTCTATCAAGATGAAACAAGCGGGGGGTGCCTCATTTCACCTCTTTATTCATTCGGTATGTCAACGCGCCAGACGGACATTGCTTGATTTGGGCAATTAATTCCGCGGTTGTTGCGTTCTCTATCTGTATCCAGGGCCTCTCCTTCGGCTTATAGACATCGGGAAGAGTCTTTACACAGATACCGGCATGTTGACATAACTCCGGTTGCCAGATAATGGTGAGTTCACCATTCGTATATTCGATCTTCTTTCCCATATAATTTTGTTATAAATATTAAACATGTATACCTCTCATTACGATGCGTTTCCAATCCGGATGCTTCTGGATATATCCAGCTACGAACGGACATAACGGAACGAGACGTAAGTCTTTCTTTTCGATATCCAAGAGCACTTTCTCCACCAATTGGCTACCAATTCCTTTACCTCCAAGCTCCATGGGAACCTCAGTGTGGGTGAGATAAATTACCCCATCCTTATTTTTTATATACTCTATTCTGGGAACGTATCGCTCTATATGAAATTCATATTGGTGGCGTTCTTCATTATCAATTAGTTCATAATTTTCTTTCATCTCCCTATAATTTAATACTCAACTATTCTATTAACACTTGAGTGATAAGGTTTGTTTAATATAATTCTAATCTATTCTATATAATTTATAGGGGAATGGAACGTTAGGTATTAAACGTAAATGATTACCTTTGCGGCCGACTGCCCGTGTGGGTATGCAAGTAGAAACAATTAATTATCACACTTATACAAAGTATGGGAAAGTACAAACTAATCAACAACGTGTTGGGGTGGGTCGTTTTTTTGATCGCTTCTACCGTTTATCTGATGACAATGGAACCCACCGCCAGTTTCTGGGATTGTGGTGAGTTTATCTCTTCGGCATACAAATTGGAAGTAGGCCATCCGCCCGGAGCTCCTTTCTTCATGTTAACAGCCAATTTATTTACGCAGTTCGCCTCGGACCCTTCCAAGGTGGCGGTGATGGTCAATACGATGTCCGCCCTCTTTAGCGGCCTGACGATCTTATTCCTTTTCTGGAGTATTACTCATTTGGCTCGTAAGATTATCGTGGAAGACGATAAAACGATGTCTCTGGGACAAATGATTACGATCATGGGTTGCGGTTGGTAGGTTCTTTGGCTTATACGTTTAGCGATACATTCTGGTTTAGCGCCGTGGAGGGCGAGGTATATGCTTATTCTTCCTTGTTTACCGCCTTGGTATTCTGGTTGATCTTGAAATGGGAAGAAGCCGCCGATCGTCCGCATGCCGATCGTTGGATCGTGCTGATCGCTTATTTGATGGGTCTGAGTATCGGTGTCCATTTGCTGAACTTATTGTGTATCCCGGCTATCGTGCTGGTATATTATTATAAGAAATTCCCGAATCCTACGATGAAGGGTACGCTGATCGCTTTATTGGTGTCGTTCGCTATCGTGGGCTTGATGATGTATGGTGTCGTACAAGGCTTGGTTGAGGTTTGCGGTTATTTCGAGCTGTTGTTTGTCAATACGTTCGGTATGCCGTATAACTCGGGTGTATATGCGTTCGTGATTATCTTGGCGGCTTCCTTGATCTGGGCGATCTGGGAGACGATGCAAGACGAGATCCATCCGGTGCGGATGAAGATATCCTTTATCCTCTCGATCGTATTGTTGGGTATTCCGTTTATCGGTAGCGGTTACGTGATCGCCGTGATCCTTACGGCGGCCTTGACGGCTTATTTGTTCATGAGCAAGAAGGTAAATATCAAGATGCTGAATACGATCTTGGTCTGCTTGATGGTAATCGTAGTGGGTTATTCATCCTATGCCTTGACATTGATCCGTGCGACAGCCGATACGCCTATGAACCAAAACGCTCCGCAAGATATCTTTACCTTGCGTACTTATTTGGCTCGCGAGCAATACGGTAAGACTCCGTTGATCTACGGCCAGACCTATGTCTCTGAGGTGAAGCGTGAGAACCAAGGCGGTACTTGCGTACCTGTATCGAAAGAGGGTGAGCCGACTTGGAGCCGTGTCATTAAGAAAGATAAAAACGAGAAGGATCATTATTATATCTCTCGTTACGATACGGAATACGAATACGTGGATGAGTTGAGTATGCTTTTCCCCCGTATGTATAGTAGCGACGGACGTCATGTGGCTGCTTATAAGGAGTGGGCACAAGTGAAAGGTACACCGGTGAAGTTCAACCGTTGCGGTGAGATGGTGACGGTGATGAACCTACATTTGCCGAGAATTTGCGTTATTTCTTCGCTTATCAGCTGAATTTCATGTACTGGCGTTATTTCATGTGGAACTTCTCCGGACGGCAGAACGATATACAAGGTAACGGTGAGGTCTCGAATGGTAACTGGATAACCGGTATTCCGTTTATTGATGAGGCTTTAGTGGGCCCGCAAGAGGATATGCCGTTCGATATCGTCAACAATAAGGGGCATAACGTATATTATATGTTACCGCTTCTGTTGGGTATCTTGGGGCTTCTATTCCAAGCTTATGCCGGAAAGAAGGGTATTCAGGGATTCTGGATCACGTTCTTCTTGTTCTTTATGACGGGTATCGCGATCGTGCTTTACTTGAACCAGACGCCGTATCAGCCTCGTGAGCGAGACTATGCGTATGCCGGATCGTTCTATGCGTTCTGTATATGGATCGGTTTCGGTGTGGCGGCCTTGGCGAAAGGATTGCAGAAGTATGGCAAGTTATCTCCGGTGATAGCGGGTTCTGTCGCTACGGTACTCTGCTTGTTGGTTCCTATCCAGATGGGTGCGCAGAACTGGGACGACCATGATCGCTCGAACCGTTATGTTTGCCGTGATTTCGGTGCGAACTATTTGGAATCTTGCGAGCCGAACGCTGTCATATTTACGAATGGTGATAATGACACGTTCCGTTGTGGTACGCACAGGAGGTGGAAGGTATCCGTACGGATGTACGTGTATGTAATACGAGCTATTTGCAAACCGACTGGTATATCAACCAAATGAAGAAGCAAGCGTACGAATCCGATCCGCTTCCAATCTCTTGGCAACCGGAGGATTATGTGCAAGGTACTCGTGATGCCGCTTATGTATTCCCGATGACGGATAAATCGATTGATCTGAAGACCGCTCTTGATTTCGTTCGTAGTAACGATCCGAAGTTTAAGAAGATCCCGGGTATCAATCAAGAATTAGATTATATTCCTGCGCAGACATTGACGATGGGGGTAGATTCCGTCGCGGTTATGGCTGCCGGCGTGATCGATACCGCTAACTTGCCGTATTTGCAGAAAGAGATGAAGATTGACTTGAAAGGCAAGGATGTCTTGGGTAAGCAAGAGTTGATTATCTTGGATATGTTGCAGACGAATGACTGGAACCGTCCGATCTATTACGCGATTACCGTAAGCCCGGATCAGTTCGTGAAATTGGATCCGTACTTCCAGCAGACCGGTATGGCTTATCAGATCGTTCCGATGGAGACACAGGGAACTGTTCGTTCGATCAATACGGAGAAGATGTATGACAACGTGATGAATAAGTTCAAATGGGGTGGTGTCAATACGCCGGGTGTGTACTTGGATGAGAATGTAATGCGGATGTGCAAGAGCTATCGTATCGCATTGTTCAGCAAGCTGGCTGCCGCTTTGGTTGCGGAAGGTAAGAATGAGAAGGCAATGAACGTATTGGATAAGGCGATGGAAGTATTGCCTCCCGAGAATGTTCCGTTGGATTATAGCGCTCTTTCTTTAGGTGAGCTGTATTACGAGTTGGGCCAGAAGGAGAAGGCGGAGATGGTTTATAAAGGTATAGCGGACAATGCGTTGCGCAGTATAAACTGGTATTTCCGTTTGCGTCCGGGGCAATTATCATCTGTCGAGAGTGATTTAGGTCATAACTTGGCGGTTCTCCAAGAGGTATTGCGTGTGAGCAAACAATACAATCCGGAGTTCGCTAAGCCTTATCAAGAGGAATTTGATAATTACCGTATGGCGTACGGATCAGTGGCAAAAGACTAACAAAGTATGTTTATAGAACAACCGCCTTGGTTTTACAGGGCACTGTTCCCGGGGGTAACTTGGCGAATACCGGCAGAGAAGAAGTGTGTGTATCTCACCTTCGACGACGGCCCGATTCCCGAGGTTACCCCTTGGGTTTTAGATATATTGGATACGTATGGGATCAAGGCTACCTTTTTATGGTAGGGGATAATGTACGTAAGCATCCCGAGGTCTTCCAGATGGTGATAGATCGTGGGCACCGTGTTGGTAACCATACGTTCAATCATATCCAAGGCATCAAGTTCTGGACGAAGAATTATTTGGCGAATGTGGAGAAGGCGGCTGAATATATTCCCAGCAATTTATTCCGGCCTCCTCATGGGCATATGCGTTTTCCGCAGGTAGTATGGCTTCGCCGCCATTATCATATCGTGATGTGGGATGTGGTCACCCGCGATTATAGCCCGCATATGACTCCGAATGGTGTCTTCAACGTGGTAAAGAACTATACCCGTAATGGCTCCGTTATCGTCTTCCACGATTCCTTGAAAGCCGAGCGTAATATGCGTGAGGCAATGCCCCGGGCTGTCGAATGGCTCTTAAAGGAAGGCTACGAGTTTAAAGTTTTTGAATAATGGGTATCTCCCAGTTTATAAAAGATAAAGCTATGGAATTAGGCTTCTCCGCTTGCGGTATCGCTGAAGTAGCGAAGGCCGGGAGCGAGGAGGCTTATTTTGACCAATGGATCGCGGAAGGCTACCATGCTGGAATGAAATACATGGAGAATCATCGGGAAATCCGTCTCAATCCGGATGGCTTGGTGGAAGGTGCCAAATCAGTTATCTCAGTAGCCTTGAATTATTATCCGAAGTTCTCCGGAATCCGGCGGAACCTTATATCTCGTATTATGCGTACGGAGAAGATTATCACGGGGTCGTAAAGGATAAACTTCGCCAATTATGGAAAGCGATAACCGAGCATCATCCTCCAACAATGAGGCCCGTGTATTCACGGACTCCGCCCCTCTGTTAGAGCGTTATTGGGCTTGGAAAGCCGGTTTGGGATGGATCGGAAAGAATACGAATCTAATCATCCCGGGCAAAGGCTCTTTCTTTTTCCTTGGGGAGATCGTGACAACTTTGGTAGTCGATACCTATGATTCCCCCAAAAGAATCACTGCGGTTCCTGCATCCGCTGTTTGGACGCTTGTCCTACCGGAGCCTTGGAAGGGCCGAAACGTTTGAATGCCCGTAAATGTATCTCTTATCTTACGATTGAGCATCGTGGAGAAATCCCTGTTGAGCAAGCCGTCCTTTTAGGTAACCGTATCTATGGATGCGACACCTGCCAAGCCGTTTGTCCTTGGAACCGCTTCGCTATGCCTACGGCAGTAGCAGCCTTTCATCCCACCCCTTCTTTGCTCTCCCCTTAAAAAAAGACGACCTCAAGGCATTGAGCCGTGAGGATTATAATCGTATCTTTGCGCATTCGGCGGTGAAACGCGCCAAATATGAGGGATTATTACGAACAATACAATATCTAAAAGACTAAATTACCATGAGAAGAACATTTAACTTCTTGCTTCTTTTCTTCCTGTCGGTGATGACGGTAATGGCCGCTCCCGGAGATTTACAAGAGAAGCTTGCCGCTCTAAAAGGAATTAGTGGCATTGAAAAACTTCAATCCGATTATTATCCGGAGAAATATGTAGTACGTATTACTCAGCAGGTCGATCCGAAAGACCCCGCCGCCGGAACATTTACGCAACGGGTTATCGTAGGCCATGTAGGTTATGATCGTCCTACCATTATCGTGACCGAAGGATATGGAGCGGCTTATGCGCTCAATCCGAAATATCAAGAAGAACTATCTAAACTATTGAATGCGAACTTAGTATTCGTGGAGTACCGTTATTTCTTGGAGTCGACGCCGGAACCTAAAAACTGGGATTATCTGACCGCCGAGAACTCTGCGTACGATTTACATAACGTCCGCAATACATTCAAGCAGATCTATCCGGGAAAATGGATCAGTACCGGTATCAGTAAGGGGGGGCAGACTACAATGCTTTACCGTGCCTTTTTCCCGGACGACGTGGATTTCTCCGTTCCTTATGTCGGTCCGTTATGTAAAGGTGTAGAGGATGGCCGCCACGAACCTTTCTTACGTAAGGTAGGTACGAAAGCGGAACGCGAGAGGATACAGGATTTTCAATTGGAAGTCTTGAAGCGTAAGTCCGATATGCTTCCTTTATTGGAGAGCTATTGTAAGAATAAAAACCTGACATTCCGTATCCCGATGCCCGAGGTATTGGATTATTGCGTACTGGAATATTCATTCGCTCTTTGGCAGTGGGGAACTTCGGTAAGTACGATCCCTTCCAAGTCTGCCGACGATCAGGCGCTCTTCGATCATTTGATGGAAATCAGCGGTCCTGATTATTTCGCCGAGAACCAGCCGAATATCTCTTTCTTCGTACAAGCTGCCCGTGAGCTCGGTTATTATGGCTATGACGTAAAACCTTTCAAGAAATACCTTACGATCGATAGCGCCCATGGATACCTAAACCGTATCATGCTTCCCGAGGAACTGGTCGGTAAAGTAGACTTCCGTCCGGCTCTGTACCACAAGATCTATAACTTCTTGAAAGACAACGATCCGAAAATGATCTTCATCTATGGCGAGATCGACCCGTGGAGCGCGGCCATGGTTCCCGCTTTCAAAGGCAAGAAGAACGAGCAAATCTATATCCAGCCCCGAGGCAGCCATCGTGCCCGTATCGGCAATATGCCGGAGGATATGAAGGAGCGGATCCTTACACAGATGAATAAATGGCTGGCCGAGTAAAATAGAGTAGCCTATTTTTTCCCTATAAAATCCCCGTATTATTACTTATCGGTTGTAATACGGGGATTTTGTCAGACTGCTTCCTGATAACTTTGAATCGTCTCCTTGCTGCCTTATTACCCGATATTCGTTACCTTTGCGAAAATATATATGTGGTATGAAAGAATTTAAGGTATTGATATCAGCTCTTTTCGTCTTGATACTTATGGCCTGCGGCGATAAGCGGGCAGATGAGAGGATCGTTTCCGTGACGATTGAGCCGCAACGGTATTTGCGGAGAAGATAGCCGGAGATAAATTTAAGATTAATTGTGTGGTTCCGGCAGGGCAAAGTCCGGAGACGTATGATCCTACACCGCAGCAAATGGTGCAGGTGGGTAAAAGCCAAGGCTATTTAAGGATCGGATCGATCGGGTTCGAACAGGCTTGGATGGATAATATCCGGAATAATAATCCGGGACTCAAGGTTTTTGACCTGTCCGAAGGAATTGATTTACTTAAAAGCCCCGAGGAAGAAGAGGAACATGATCACCACCACCATCATCATCCCGGAGGCGTCGATCCGCATACGTGGAGCTCTATCTCTGGAGCGAAGGTGATCGCCAAGAACACTTTGGATGCCTTTGTGTCTTTGGACCCGGAGAATAAGGAATATTACCAAGCGAATTATGAACAACTGACGAAAGAAATCGGAGAGACGGAAAAGACCGTTTCCGGTTTGTTACATTCTCTTGACAATAAGACATTTATTATTTACCATCCGGCCCTGACCTATTTGGCTAACGAATATGGCTTGACCCAGCTTTGCATCGAGATGGACGGAAAAGAACCGTCTCCCGCACAATTAAAGGAACTGGTCGAGACCGCACGGGAACATAATGCGAAAGTCGTGTTTATCCAGCGGGAGTTTGACCAGAAGAACGCCGAGTTGATCGCTAAAGAAACAGGTTGCCGTCTGATCCCGATCAATCCGCTGGATTACGATTGGAGTAAGGAAATGATTCATATCGCAAAATCGTTAGCCGATGGACAAGCTGATTGAGTTGAGAGAGGTTACCGCCGGATACGGTAATAAGATCGCCTTACGTAACGTAACGCTGGATGTGTGGAAAAATGATTTCTTGGGAATTATCGGACCGAATGGCGGCGGGAAAACGACGCTTTTAAAGGTGATACTAGGTCTATTGCCTCCTATTTCCGGAACGATTCGTTTTTACGATGAAAATGTAGAGGTTCCTTCCTTGAAGATCGGTTATCTACCCAAATGAGCCAGATCGATAAGAAGTTTCCGATCTCGGTACGGGAAGTGATCTCTTCCGGTTTATCCGCGGAGAAACCTTTGTTCCGTCCATTCAATAGATCCCAGAGAGAGCGTGTAGAGAGGTGATCGTACAGATGGGATTGGAGGAGTTGGCGGGCAGGGCCATCGGTGAGCTTTCCGGCGGCCAGTTGCAGCGGGTCTTATTGGGGCGTTCTATTGTCTCCCGTCCGCAGGTATTGATCTTGGATGAGCCTAATTCGTATGTGGATAAACGATTCGAGTCTCGTTTTTATCAGCTCTTGGAAGATATCAATAAAGAGAGCGCTATCATCTTGGTTTCCCATGATATCGGTACGGTTTTGACGATGGTGAAAAATATCGCTTGCGTAAACGAGACTTTGCATTATCACCCGGGAGCGAATGTCTCTGAGGAATGGTTGGGCGAGAAATACGCTTGTCCGATCGAGTTGGTGGGGCATGGTGACTTGCCGCACCGAGTCTTGAAGAAACACCAACACGAATAATTCTTTTCACGAATAACTCTATTTTATGATACCACAAATCATTTGCTGGATAAGCTTGCCGGAGATCGGTTATATCGTAGGTATTGCCGTAATCCTGTTCGGATGTAAGGCCGTATCGCAAAACCCTTTCATCAGTAAGAAACAAAAAGATTCTTTTGGATGCTGACGATCCTGTTCTTGAATTGGATCGGGTTGTTGTGGTATTATTATACATTTTATATGAAAGAAAAATGAAGGATATGAAGATATTGATAACCGGAGCGAGTGGTTTTATCGGCGGTTTCTTGGTAGAGGAGGCGCTTCGCCGTGGCTATGAGACGTGGGCGGGTATCCGTGCGGGTAGCAGTAAAGCGCATCTGCAAGATAAGCGGATTCATTTCATCGACTTGAAATATGGCGATCAGGAAGCGCTTACGGCTCAACTCTCAGACTTTGCCCGTGAGCATGGGGCATGGGATTATGTGATCCATAACGCCGGGTTGACGAAGACATTGGATAAGCGAAACTTTTTCCGTGTGAACGCCGAGAATACGCATCGATTTATCGAGCTTTAGCCGCCGCCGGCTGCAAACCGAAGAAATTCCTCTTGATGAGCAGCCTAAGCAGCTATGGGCGAGGCGACGAGAAGACTTTCCGCCCGATACACTTGGACGATCCGCAGCGGCCGGACACGGCTTATGGCCAAAGTAAGCTAGAGGCGGAGAACTACATCCGTAAACAAACCTATTTTCCTTACGTGATCTTGCGGCCTACAGGAGTATACGGGCCGGGTGAGAAGGATTATTTCATGGAAATACAAAGCGTAAAGTCGGGACTCGATTTCGCCGTAGGCGCTATTCCCCAGCGAATCACGTTTATCTATGTAAAAGATTTAGCGACCGTGGCCTTCCTTTCCCTTGAGAAAGAGGAGATAGAGAACCGGCATTATTTTGTAGCCGACGGAGATGTCTACACGGATGAGTCTTTTGCCCGTATGATACAAGATATCTTAGGAAAGAAGCGGGTATTGCATGCCCGTATACCGCTGGGATTGGTGCGTATCGCTTGCCACTGTTCAGAATGGATCGGTAAGTTGTTGAAGAAAAGTATGACGCTAAATAGTGATAAATACATCATCTTGAAGCAGCGTAACTGGATTTGCGATGTCACGCCTCTTCAAGATGATTTAGGTTTTATCCCGGCCTATCCTTTACGTAAAGGCTTGGAAGAAAGTATCGAATGGTATAAAAAGGAGGGGTGGTTGTAAGAATCACTCCACCTTCTCGATCTTACCGGAGCCCATTACCTTTTTTTGGATATCTTGGGGATCTCCTTTGTATTTTACGGAACCGCTACCGGCTATCTCTGCCTTGATTTTGTTTACGACAAAGGCTTCTATGTCTCCACTACCGGCAATCTTGCACTCAAGCTCATCCATGGTACAATCGAAAGCACGTACTGTACCGCTACCGGCGATCGAGAATTCAGCTATGCCTACGGTTCCCCCTAGAACGATCGTGTTAGACCCGGCCATATCCCCGTTTAATTCCTCACAATACACTTTATGGCCAACGAAATCTCCGCTACCGGCGATCTCTATCTTTAGGTTTGTAAAAGAGGCCGTGTCGTGGAATTGGATAATCCCGCTACCGGCTAATCCTGCCTCGAACTCCTCGGCTTGTAGAGGGGAATTTATATTTACATGGGTACTGCCTGCCGCCGCTAGTTTCTTTAGATTGCGGGAGTTGGCCGTAACCATGAACTCGGTCGGACGGAAATTCGTATGTTTCCTGAATTCTTTTTTCGGACGGATCTTAAGCTTATGGTTCTCTACATTAAACTCATATTTCTCGAAGATATTCCGGTCTGTCTTTATTTCCAAACCTTCAGGAGCGTCGGATTGCGTGTAATTCACGACCATGCCTCCTCCCTCTAACTCAAGACAGTCATACTCGGAAACCGGGATGTTTTCCGTGGTGATATTGCCGTCTCCTTTTATGGTTTGTGTAGGGATACAGCTGCTTACTAGAAATAAGCCACATATAAGGAATAAAAGTGATATCTTTTTCATCTAATTGATTTTTGGGATGATTAATCTGCTTGTTTGATTTTTCCGACACCGGAGGCGGATTTCTGCGTATGCTCCGGATTGCCTTTATATTTAACGCTTCCCACACCAGAAGTGCTAGCGTCTAATTTCTGGGTAGCGTTCACTTCCATTCCTCCTACACCTGAAACTTCGCATTCCAGATCCTCAACGGGGCAATCGAACGCATATACGTGCCCTACACCCGATACGGAGTATTTGCCTTTCTTGATGTTTCCATTCAAGTAAATATTGCCGACTCCGGATATAGCTACCTTGAAAGTATCACAAGATAAATCAGCTAATTTCACGTCGCCTACGCCACTGATATAAAAAGACGTATTTGTCAGTTGTAGCGGTTGATCGGCGATAAAGTCGATGCTGCCACTGATCCCCGCTTCCTTCAGGTTCTTGGAACTTGTGTTCAATACCAGATGGGTCGGACAGATCTTCTTGCCGGATTTAGCTTGATGATTAATTTGTGATCCTTATTCTCTATATCCAATAAGTCAAACAAATTCTCGTCCATGCTGATCTCCAACGAGGAGGCGCCATCTGTTTGGGTGTAATTACATATCGCACGGTTCTTCTTGTTGAACGGATTGATGCTTTTCGCCGATTCGATATTGGACCCTAGATGTATTTCCTCGAAATCATCTACTTGAATGGTACGGGTAACAATATTCTTGTTCCCATTGATACCTTTTCGAGCATTCTTACTGATACAACCTGTCGTAGAAAAGATCACCAGCAGACATAGGTATATAATTCTTGTTTTCATTCTTTTACTTCTTCTACGGTACCTTTACCGATTATTCTCTGTTGAACTGCTGTCGGGCCTTTATAACGGATATTTCCTTTACCGACTACGTTGGCCTTTAAATTATCGGTAGCATGTACTTCCGCTAAGCCATTGCCTGTTACTTTGCAACTTAGCTGAGGAACCGCTAACCCAAAAGCGTGTATATCACCACTGCTGACGATACTGTAGTCTCCTTCTTTCGCATTACCTTTCTTGATCGTTATAGAGCCAGAGCCATCGATATCACATTCGATCTTGTCGGCTTCCAGATGATTGACAACCATATTTGCGCTACCGGATACATTCAAATCCAGTTTACCGACCGTAACTGTCTCTTTCAGTTGCACCAAGCTATTGGCGTTCGCCTTAATAACGGTCTCGTCTCCGGTAAGCGGACTGTTTACCATGAAGTTGGCATTTCCGGAAACTTTTGCGGCGGCAAGCATTTAGAATTCGTC
>ENA-OQDF01000598-OQDF01000598.1-human-gut-metagenome-genome-assembly--contig:-NODE-598-length-15005-cov-2.165076_pt1 | contig 15005 bp, 21 predicted proteins | sample MGYA00242769_ERZ504597 | MGnify/ENA primary metagenome ERZ504597 (study PRJEB26092, sample SAMD00036305) | human gut metagenome | host: Homo sapiens | study: EMG produced TPA metagenomics assembly of...
CGTTCGGGGCTTCCGTATCGCTGCAATGGAAGAACGACATCGAAGCGGCCAAGGTTACGAACTTCGGCTATCGATATTACAAGAAACTCATCATCAACGGCGACGAAGCGACCTATTATCCAGTCGTTTTCAAAGGTGGCGACCAGAACATCAAACGTACCATTCTCGTCCGTCGGGGATATGCCGAGCAGGCTCCGGTCTCGTGGAACACATCCACGCACAAAGGAGGTCTGATCGTACTTATCAAAACCAACTTCGGCGGTTGGGGTGGCATTGCTATTCATGGGATATCTATGACCTTTCCGAGACCTACTGCCGGATGTTCGCCGGGGCGCAGCTGTGCGGCAACTACTGCATGTTCGCCGTCTTCCTGCGTGGCGGCGGCGATACGGGTGCCGTGTACCACCTCTACTCCGACCAGCCGATAGAGAGCAGCAGTTATAGTCCTTCGCCGATTCCGGCAGCTCCGCAAATCGCTTACGGCAACGACCTTATCTTCCAGAGCGGTTCCACACAAGCCTATGCCCCCGCGCCGCGCACCCTCACGGCTGCCGTCGAGGAGGAGATCCGCCGCCATCGGTTCATTGCTCTGGCGCAAAGCACGGACAGCACGCTTGCGGCGCACCCGCTGACCTATATCGGCTCGACAGGGATTTACACGGGCACCCTTACCGCGGCGCAGGTCAACGCCCGTGGCGATCGATGCCGGCAGTATCAAGACGGGAACACTTTCGGCAGACCGTATCGCCGCGGGCAGCATCAGCGCCTCGAAACTCGATGCCGTGGGTATCAAGTCGTCCATTATCAATACCGATTACATCAACGGTCTCAGCTGCACGTTCACGAAGGGCAAGATCGGCGGTTTCTCCATCGGCAGTGACAACATGACCATAGGGAACGTCGGAGCTGTGGGTGCCATCCGTTGCAAATCCGTTCCGCCTCCACGGGCAGCGGTTACTGGTACACGGGAGCCTACAAGCCGCTGGGTATATGCCTTACGTGGTATCAGAGCAGCAATGCAGGGCATATCGTCCTCGGGCAGGTGGCGGCATCCGGCAACAGTGTCAAGACCGGATTCATAGGTCTTCAGATGATGTCATGGGACAATCTGGAATACTTCTGCCTCTCGGTGAACTATACCAAAAGCGGCAGCAAGGAGGTATACAACCGTATCGCGGGGTGGGCCTTCGACCACAACCATATCTGGAAAAACAACATCTCGCTGGGCAGCGACGGATCTATCGCCAACTCCACGAAATGGAGTCTGAACAACGACGGGTCTGGGCACATAGCCTCGGGTAATATCTCATGGAATGCCGCCGGCACGGTTACCTTTGCCGCATCCGTATCCGCCAGTGGACTACGGGCATCACGACGGCGCAGGAACTCGCTTCGGCCATGGCGTTCGGGAAGATGCTCTACCGCGACCCGACTTCTGGAACGGAAACAACGGTGTCGTGGTTTACAACAACTCCCAGAACGGTATGGTGACCGTTACCCGGCAGCAGGATGCCACGGCACCCAATGACAGCAAGTATGTCCTGAAAATCCAGACCAGCGGCAGTGCCAGCCCTCGCAACGGAGGCTTCTATTTCGGGGCGAAATGCGGTTACCGCAAGGTGCTCGTCGCCCGCATTATCGCCAAGATCCCCGCCGGCAGAAATCTCTGTTGGGCGACGAACAGCGTCGGCACGGGAGGTTCGCACCGGTGGCTTACGTCGAACGCCGGCACGGGCGACTGGAAAGAATACGTCTACAAGGTCGTGTGCGGCACCGCCGATTTTTCCAGCACCCATTTCTTCTACGTGGACGGCACGCAGGGACTTCCGATACGCCTGTCATCTGGTATGTGGCCTATGCCACGGTCTTCGACCTTACCTCCACGGAGAAATACACGACCACCATCGATGCCAACGGCATTTACACGGGAACCGTACGCGCCAACCAGATTATCGTGGATTCCGCCCTGACTGTCGGAGGGAGCAGCTATAACGGCAGCATCTCCGTCAAGGATGCGAACAATAGCGTAAAGGTCACGCTGGACAGGAACGGTATCACGGCCGTGAGCGGCAAGATCGGCGGCTGGATTCTCGGAACAAGCGCCCTGACCGCTTCGGCTCCGGCCTCGGGGCACCGCATCGTTATGGGGGCTTCAGGATATATTTACCACGACAACCCTTCCACCGGAGTAAACTATTGGGCGCTGAACACGGACGGTTCCGCCACGTTCGGGTGCGGGAAAATCTCCTTTGCCAATGACGGATCGGGTTATCTGGCCAACCAGAATATCAAATGGGACGCCTCGGGAAATGTCACGATGACGGGCACCATCAACGCCAATGCCGGCACCATCGGGGGATTCGTCATCGGTCAGGGGCGCATCGGCTCGACGGCGACAGGAACCGGCTCAGGCGGCGGCCTTGCCATCTACGACGACCTGTTCCGCGTGGGGGACACCATTTCGTATGTCCTGTTCGGCAGCAACACCATACCGGCATCCGCCGGCGGATCATGTGCCACCGGACGTATTGTGAACAACAAGGTGAACAGCATCTTTAATAACAACTACGGGCTTTATATCGATGTCAAAAACGGTAACCGTAACTACGGAATATGGTCCAATGCCTCTGTTATAGCCCCTGCCTGCATCGGCAACAAGATCAAGAATGTCTATTTCACAGGCAGCGGTTACACGATCGATTTCTCGCAGTTCAACATCTTTTTCGTTTATGCCAACCAGAAGTACAGCGTGACCCTGCCGTCGCATCGTCCGTGGCCACCATGTTCGGTTACTCGACTCTGCCGTCGGACTTCGCCTGCATATTTACCCTAATTTACAACTACAACTGGGGGAATAGCCTTGTATTCACCAATATCCGTAACCACAATGGGGATCTTGCCAGTTACACGTTAGCCAAGGGAGACTCCATTACGGTATTGTGCGCCAATTACCCCTCGTTCCATTACCAGATATTAAATCACTCTTATTAAAAACTTTTCTGCTGGGAATATCCCTACACTTAATAAAAACAGAAGCGAATTATGAACATCACCAACGTAACGGTAACCAAGGTTGCCGAAGAGAGCACGGAGAATGCCGACTACCAGTTGGAATATTCCATCGTCAATGACGCGCTGACCCGCGTCCACGCCTCCATCCGCAAGAAGGATACGGATGGCTCGGGGAACGCTCCGCAGATAGGTATCATCTACATGGAACAAGGCGTTATTTCATGCAACATTCCTATGGGAGAGCCGCTTGCACCCCTGTTTCATGATTTCGATACCATGATCGACGAAATAAAAAAGAGTAACGTACAAAATGCATAAATAATATGGAACTGTCAGTCAAAGACCGCCTTTACCTGCCGTCCTTTTTGCCGGCACGGGGCAACTTCAAGGACTTCAACCTCAAAAAAGAGATTCTGCGCAAGATCGCCATTCCGGACGAGGAGCGCAAAGCCATCGGTCTTCACGAGAATGCCGAGGACAAGCGCATCGAATGGGATGTGGAGAAGGAGAAACCGCTTGCGTGGAGTTCTCGGGGGACGAGATGGAGTATCTCCGGAAAGCCTGCGAACGCATCTCGGACGAGGAGCTTCCGGACGATATGTGGGCTACCGTGTCGCGCATCTACGATTTCATTCAGGAGAAGTAAACCATCCTTTCTTTCTGCCGCTACTCTTTTGAAAAGAGTGCCCGGTCGTACTCTGATGTATGGTCGGGCTTTTTGTTGAAGTATCGTTCATGGCAAGACAGGACATAACAATGGACGCCGAATACGGTGAGGTGGAGACTTCCGGCAATATCGCCGGCAAGAGTTTCTACGACTTCCGCCTGCTCGATGCCGTCGCGGGTGCGGACAACGACACCTTCCGCTACGGAGAGATTACCGTCCCCGTCGGCTTCGTGTACACGTATAACGACGGCAAGGGTTCCATGTCAGGATTCCCTATACGCCCGACATGCGCCGCCTGACGGTCCGTCTGGTTATGGAAAGCGGTTCGGGCGGCACGGAGTACCTGAGAAATCCTGCGACGGGCAAACATTGGTTTCCCGTCGTGGCGGAGACGGAAGCCGGCACGGCCGATATCGCCCTGGCCGCATTTTTCTCCCTCAATGAGAAGGGAGTCTACAACCTGCTGTCACGGGACGGTTACCTTGCCGTGTACAGCGGCTCAGAGACCGACTTCGAAATAGGAGCCGCCAAAGCCCAGAACGAGACGTTTCTGCTGAAAGCTTCAGCCGGAAATCTCTACCAACATTCTACGACAGGTGTCGGCCTCGTCGACTACCTGCATTCGAGTCTGGAAAACAACGGTCTTGCCGCCAAACTGCAGTCGGAATTCCTGTCGGACAAGGTCGTCATCAAGAATGCCTATATGGATTCTGCCACGGGAGAGCTGCTTTTAGAAACCGAGGAAAAGGAGGAGAACGATGGGTAAGTACAGGGTCGTAGCCGGACAGAATATCTACGATGTGGCCCTGTACCTGTACGGCAGCATCGAGGGAGTCGTGGATTTGCTCATCAACAACCCCGATCTCTCCTTCGCCACGACATTGACTGCCGGCCGGGAACTTGTCTACACGGACGATTTCGTTATCCGCGCCGATGTAGTCGCCTATAACGGGTTGCACGGCATCGTCCCCGCTAACGGTGAACGGCATGTCTATCCCAAAACGTTCACCTTGCCGCTTGCTGTCGTCCTCACGCTCGCTGCCGGGATCATCACCGTGCAGTGTGCCGTTTCCGGTGCGGGACAGCTGGAAATCGACTGGGGCGACAACAGCGACACCGAGACCGTCCTCCTCGCGGACACGCCGCAGCTGCTCACCCATACCTTCGACAACAAAGTCAGGGACAGGCGTCGTATCCGTTGGTTTACCGATGCCTGCTTCCGGAGTATCGACTGGAGCGGGCTCAAACCGCGGTCGTTGGTACTGGTGCAGACACTGCCGGTGGAGGAGCTGACGCTCACGCACGCCACACTCTCCTTGGAGAGCCTGCGGCTGCTTTCCGGAACCTACAGCCTGAACCTGTCGAATTGCGCGTTGGCCGATCTTGCACCGCTTGCCGAATGCCGGGAACTGATGACACTCGACCTCTCCGCCGCCCGACTGAAACCGACAGTCATAGATCATTACCTGACAACCCTTGTGGAACATTACGGCGACCGACGGAATTGCACGGTCATTTTACCTACAGCCCCGACGGGAACCTATCGGGAGCCGGACCGGGATACCGAAACGGGGCGCTACCGTATCGCCTCGGGCATGGAAGCCGTATGGGTCATCCTGCACGAGGAGGCCTGGAATGAGGGTGGCGCGTGGAAATTCATTATCGACGATATAACCTATACAGTGGAATGAGCCGGACGATTAAGGAGATATACAATGAAGCCGTGCAGGAACGCAACCGGCGGCTGGAACTGACGGAGTTCGCCAGCGACTCGAAGCTGTCTGTCATGAACGGTATCCTATGGACCGTAGCCGCTGTCATCTACAGTTTCGAGACGCTGCTTGATGTCTTCGCGGTGGATATCTCGGAAGCCATCAACAACCGGATCAACGGCACGCCGGACTACTACGCCAATGCGCTGCTGCAATACCAGCAGGGCGACGAGCTGACCGTCCGCGAGGACGGACTGGCTTTCGGGTATGCCCAGGTCGATGAGACCAAACGCATCATTACGCAGGTCTCCTATGTGGAGAGCACGGACGACAGCAACCTCGACAGCAAGCTGGTACTGAAAATCGCTACCGGCACGAAAGGACATCTGGAAGCTATTCCCGCCGAGGAGCTGGTGCCCATCAATGCCTATATCGGCAAGCTGAAATTCGCCGGCACACGCATCGAGGTCATCTCGACCAAAGGCGACGTGCTGGTGCCGCGTCTTACGGTCTTCTACGATGGTGCCGTTCCCGAGGCGGAGATGTACGACAGCATCGAGACCCGTATCCGGGACTACATTATGGGCATCGACTTCGACGCTGCGGTCTATGTCTCCCGCCTGACGGATGCCATACGCCGTGCCGAACACGTTACAGACGTCTATATCGACGAGACGGCAATCCCCGAGCAGGGCGTGTTTATTGCTTGCCACGATACGGACGGGCAAATCCAGCCCCTGCAACGTGTCGGCCGCATGACATACACCGCCTCGGGCTACCTGAAAGAGTCCTCGCGCAAGGACGAGGAGTCGGAACTGCGACCTTCCGGGAAGCCATCACGCTCAAAGTCGAAAACCATGAGATATAAGCTGCCCATAGACCGTTCGGTGAACCGGCTCGTGCCGCACTACCTGTCGGGACGGCGGTTCATCCTCTTCGTGCAGAGCTGCTCTATCCCTTGCAAAGCCTGAACGAACGGTTCCGTACGTTTGCACGGGAACGGCATATCGAGGCGCGCATGACCTCGCAGGTCATCTACTTCGAGTGGTATTTGAACTACAAATTCGGAAAGTACCTCAAAGACGACAGAGACCGTATCTTCATCCGGGAGAGCGAAAGCATCGGCGTGGATCTTTACCACGAGTATGCCCAGTACCAGCGGCCCTGTACCGTATGGTATAACGGTGAGGAGATCACGGCCACGGACGAGGCGGAACTTCCGCGTCCGTTTTACCGGCTCGCCGAAGAGAAACCAATCAACAAGGTCAGTTTCATGGTCTGCGTGCCGCCGGTTGCGATACCCGCGAGGGAGTTCGTCTACATGCTGTCGTACGTGGTGAACCGTTATAAGATTGCAGGCAAGACCTATCTGATAAAAATCGATAGTGAAGAATATGAACCCAATCACAATGCATAGAATAAGATGAAAGAATATGTAGCCGAAACCGGCGGACGTTATACCTATTCGGACGACATCCTGAACTTGCAGGAGCTTACCCTGAGCCTGAGTGCCATCTTCGACGGCTGCTCGGACTTCATCATCTCCGGCTGCGAGACGCATGGGGCAAGGATCTCATCCGGCTACGTCTGGTTAGGCGGCAAAGTGCGCCGCTTCGAAGGGGTTGCGGATGCCGTCTATCCTTATTACATATATGAAGTCAACAGCCACGAATCGGTAGTCTATGCTAATGAAGTGAACAAGCGGGGTCGCACCTGTTACCTCTGTACGGGAGGCAGGAGCATTCCCGATACGACGGATGCCGTCACGGGGAGGATTCCCGCCTTTGTAGAGATTACGGAGGAGTATGCCCCGCGCTTCATCGACAAGTTCTTCGGGCGCTATGCCGTGCTGCTCGACACGCCGTTCGCGCGTCAGACCGTGAAGAAGGACCTTGTGCTGGCCGGGACCTTCACCGGACAAAAGGAGATATGCTCCAAGACGGCGGTATCCGTTGCCGGGGAGAACGGCTATATGCTCAAAGGCATTGTCAGGGCGGACGGTAACGCCTCGCTCGGAGCCTACCTCAGCGGGTTGCTCGTGAATGAGATCGTCATTCACACGGACGGTACCTTCCGCTTTATGAAGCAGGGCAAGGAGCTGGCACGCATCACGGAGAACGGCATTTCATACGGGACATCACTCAGCGACACGGCACGTATCGGAGCCTTGCGGATTCAGGGAAACGACCTTTTCAATACGTCGGATGCCACCGACGACGGTTGTGTGCGTATCAACTTCTACGGACTGAACGGCAGCACGACCAAGTACCGGGACTTCGCCGTTTACGACGGCAAGGCGTGCGGTGTCCCTATTTTGAAAGTTATTGGCAAAAGTGCTGCGGTGGAAGTCGGCGGGTTGCTCTCGGTGCGCAGTGCCGGTCGCGGCATCGATCTGTGCAATACCGCTTACACAAAAGAAGACCCGAAGCTGACCAATCTCCTCTCGTGGCGGGACAGCGCGGGTGCAGCCATCGCTGCCACCGGCTTCGATATGACCGACGGCTTCCGCTTTGTCGTGCGCAACACGCTCGGAGACATTGTCCTCTTACCGTCGGGAAGCGTCGATGTCGTCGGGACATTGAAGGTCAACGGCAAATCCATTGCTGAAACCTATGTCAATGCCCGTGACCTATGCCGAGGGAATGAAAGGCAAGGTGGACAAGGTCGCGGGCAAGCAACTCTCCACGGAAGACTTCACCTCCGAGTACAAAAAGAAACTCGATGCCATAACGACGGGTTCGCTCACGGAGGGCGGCACGGGCTATGTCACCTCGGCGGCCGTCGCCGAAGCCTTGAAGATGAAACTCTCGGCTGACGGGAACCTGATCGATGTGATGGACAAGGCGGCAGCCCGCCAGAATCTTGATATCTATTCCAAATCGGAAGCCGGGGAGGTCTTTCTGAAAATCACAGAGGGATTGCAGGAACTGGTGCGACTCTCACCCGACGAGGTAAACAGCCTCACGGCAGAGCAGGTAATGGCATTGAAAGCCGAGAAGCAGGCTGCCGTCCGGGAGACGCTCGACGCGGAAAAATATGGCACGGGAGAACTGAAACTCGCCAAAGCCTCCAACCTCTCTGATGTGCAGGACAAAGGTAAGGCCCGCAAGAACCTCGGGGTTTACTCCATAACGGAAATAGATGATCTGCTTGCCGGCAAGCTCTCGACAGAATCCGCCTATCAAGGCGTCACTTTCACTGCGGAACTTCGGGACAAGCTCCTGAATATCCGAACAGGCTCTTTCGCATATATGGACGATGACGGCAAATCGCATGCGCAGGCCGAGGGATACGTCATGACCTCGGAGGTTGTCAGGGAACTCAAGAAAAAGGCGGAGCGGCTGATGGGCGGCTACAACGCTTCCGAAAAGGATACCATCGCCACCAACCTGAACCTGTATACCAAGGCCGGGGCGGACGCCCGCTTCGCCGCGCTTGAAAACCTCTTCCAGGATTACATCGACTTTTTGACCGGGCAAGGAAAATCCCCCATGGAAGCCCGGCAGCTCCTGCGGAACAAGTTGGACGTGCTGTCCAAAGACGAAATCGTCAAGGACTACCTGCGCAAGGACGGCAAACTTTCCGACCTGTCCTTGCCGACAGCGGAGGCGAAACGGCAGGCCTGCCGCGCTATCGGAGCCGCCTATGCGGAAGAATACCAGCCCCTGCTGGCGGATACGGGATGGATGCACATGGAGAACAGCGGCTCGGGAACAGATACCCAGGGGCTGTTTATCCGCCAGATCGGGAATATCGTGTCCATACAGGGTATATCAATACCGCACGCAGGGACGGCAGCAACTGGGGCGGCATCGTTGCCGTCATCCCGAACAAGATACAGCCCCCGAGATACAGCGTGCGCTGCAGCGCCGCTGACTGGAACGATGACCACAAGTACAACCGGGGCTCCTCGTTCACCATCTACGGCGGTTCGCGCAGGATACAGCTTTACGAGCGCGGTATGTACAATGTCAATGTAGAACTCAACTTCACCTATTTTGTATAGTCATGAAACATAAACTCAATGTAAACGGCGATATTGAAAGCGCCGGAGGATTGCGGAGCGCAGGAACGTTCCCGTCCGTGAAACCGTACAGCAAACCATTCAACCGCAACATCATGAAACAGAAGAAAATCAGGCGGCAGCCGCAGAAGAAACCGTCTCCCCGGCAGCAGAAGCCCCGAAAGCGAGAAGACGGAAGACCGCAGGGAACGCTTAAGCGCTTTCCTTTCGACGAGACACGGATAGGCTTCATGCTCCGGTATGAGATGCCGGTAGTCTATCATCTGCTCCGCAGGTTATGCGCCACGCAGCAGCCCTTTGAGCCGGACTGGCAGGTCATACGGTCGGTGGCGGAGGCATCGAAAGACCCTTCCTGCGGCAAGGCGAAGTTCCGCCGCTACCTGGACGAGTACCGCCGGGACGGGGTCTATTGCCGGCGCGGGAAACGGCTCACGCCGGGGCGCAAAGCCTACTATGAAGCATATGCGCCGCAAGACGAGAAGAGTATATCCGCCGGAACCGCAGGAGGCTGCTCGCCGAAGCGCGGAACGCGCCGGGTGGCGACAGACTGCTCGGGGAGATTAAAAACATTCTTAAAATGAAACGGTAATGCACTGAAGGACAATACCGGTGACAAACATTCATGTACATGTATGGCTGTTCCGGGTGATTTGCCTAATTTTGTATTCCACGGTCGCTGCAAGGCCTTTCCATATTGTCAAATGAGTATCCTCTTTCGGGATACGGTCAGCGAGACATCCTCTCCCAGTTTTATCAGTTGAACGCGGACGGTGCAACCGAACCCGTCCGTCCTGTTACCAGTTTCTTTGCGATGCGGGTATGCCGTGTCGCATTCTTCGGGCATTTTTAAATCCATAAAACAAAGCGTTTATGCAAGAAGAAGAAAAGAACAACGGCATGGAAGGCATGTCTGTCGAGGAAATGTTCCTCGGCGTTCAGGAATCTTATCAGGAGGCACAGTTGCGTGCCCAGGAGGAGAACAGGGCGTTCGCCCGTACGGAGTTCTTCCGCATGGACAAGTTCGGGACTTACCGTCTCCGTATCCTGCCCATCGCTCCCAATCCGGACGGCTCGCCGACACGTCCGGGCTATGAGTATCCCGTCCACCAGCTGCTTCTGGAGCTGGAGAAACCCGCTACGGGGAACAAGCCCCAGAAGATGTATGTCACTGTCACCCGCGCTACCGATGCCGGATATAGCGTTGATCCCATCGAGACTTACCGCCGCATGGCCGTCGAAGCCGCAAAAGAGGACGGGGACGACAAACTGGCGGAAAAGATTGCCGGGGGCTCGTTCGGAGGCGGTCTGAAATACAGTTACGGCCACTGTCTCTATGTATTCGACCTGGGTGAACGAGCCAAAGGCGTGCAGATGATGACCCTTTCCCATGCCCAGTTCAAGGATCTGGATGAGAGGAAGTTCAAGCTGTGGAGCAAGAAACTGGCCAAGAATCCGTCTTACCCGTGCCCGATTTCCTCGGTGTATGACGCCTATCCGGTGGAGATTGAAAAGCGCAAGAACGGAGCCAAGACCGAGTATGTCATTTCCATTGACAACGAATCGGAACCGGTACCGTTGACCAAGGAGGAGCTGACCGCCCTGATGGGTGCGCCGCGTATCCCGGAAATCATCTACCGCTACACCCGTTATCATCTGGGAGCCACCGTCGAGTTCCTCAAACAGTGCGACGGTATCTACGGCATGTCGCTCATGGAGACGGATGAAATGAAGACGGTCATCGACACGCTGGACGGTGAACTGCCCAAGGAGGATATATCCGCGTTCTCGTTCGACCGCCGTACGAAAGATAACAGAGAAAACGGGCGTGAAGGCGGAGGCATCTCGCTGGACGACCTTTTCGAACGTTATGACGAGCTTCAGCGGCAGGAACTCGGTGAGAAGACCGAGGAAGGCCAGGAGCTGCGTGCGATGATCCGCGGCTACATCGAGCAGGAAGGGCTCTCCGTGCGTGTCACACGCTCCACGAGCAACCGGGAACTACTCGACCTGATCGAAAGCGAGATGGAGGGTCCGAAGCCCAGTGACGAACCGGAGGATGTCCCCGGGGAGGAAGAAGAGCAGCCGGAGGAAACGGAAGAGCGTGCCGGGCGTCCCCGCCACCGCAGATAAGCCTTTCACAAGTTCTTGAATTCTAATCCGACGGGAGGCATCCGGGCCTCCCGTCCTAATCACAATCACTTAGTATGAAAGAGAACAAACCCTGCCTTTTGTTATTGAATGACATCCACATCTCGAAAGACAACATCCCTGCATTCCAGGCCAACTGGCAGGAGGCCATGGGAATTTGCAGGGAACGGGATATCCGGGAAGTGGTTGTCGGAGGAGACCTGTTCTTTTCCCGTGCCGCCCAGACACTCGATGTCCTGCTGGCCGTCAGGGATATGCTTGTATCCGCCGCGGACCATGACATTCATGTCACGCTGGCGGAAGGGAACCACGACAAGGTGAACCAGGAATCCCTGCGCGGATATTGTCATGTCTTCGACCGGCATCCGAATGTGACTGTCGTGGATGAGTACCTGACCCTGTGCCGCCCGGAATGGAAGTTCGCGCTCCATGTAATGAGCTATTTTCCGGAAGACGGCTCTTTTGCCGAAAGGTCGGACGATTGGCTGCGGAAGCGCTTTCCGGAGAACCGGAGCACTTCCTCTACATCCATGAGGGTATCAACGGGGCATTGGCACAGCCTTCGGAAAAGGAACTGCCTGCCAGGATATTCTCTCCTTTCGACAAGGTCTTTGTCGGCCATTACCACAACCGTACCGTCATTCCGGGGACGGGAATCGAATATATCGGTTCCTCGCGCCAGCATAACTTCGGGGAGGACGAGGAGAAAGGATACACGGTGCTGTATACGGACGGCACGTACGAGTTTGTCAAGAACCGCGTGAACATGCGGTACCGTGTCATGGATATGCCGGCGGAACGTGCCGGGTTGCACCTGATGGACGAGCTGCGTGAAATGGAGGCCGATGGTCGCTACAAGGTCAAGGTGCGTGTCCATGCACCTGCCGCCGCGATGAAATCGGTGGACAAAGCCGCCTTGCTGGAAGCCGGAGCGGCGAAGGTAGAACTGGTTGCCGATGACGAGCAGCTGCCGGAGGCGGTATCCTCTTCGCTCTTCGAGAAATTCGACAGCCGCCGCATCCGGGAAACCTACGAGGACTTCTGCCGGGAGAAACAGATCGAGGATGTGTCGATGGGATTGGAGTATTTATCTAGAATAGAAAACAGATCATGTGGAAATTAAAGACGATAGAAGCCGAAAATCTCTGCGCCTTCCGTTCGCTGTCCTACATGCTGCGGCAAGGCGTGACGACATTGATTTTCGGCGATAACCGGGACAATGAGTCCCAGCAGTCGAACGGGGCCGGCAAGTCTGCCCTGTTGGAATGCATTGCGTGGGTATCAGGGCAGCGCTTAGAAAGATACGCTCGGAGGAGATTATCAACGATGCAGCGGAAGAATGCCGTATCGCTTTGCGTTTCATCAACGATTCCGCCGCCGAGGAACTGCTCGTCAACCGCCGTATCCCGCGCAAGGGGGCTTCCTCTGTCAGCTGTACGCTTTACCGTGGCGGCAAGCAGGTGGTAACCGATGAAGCGGTACAGCCTTCGGTGGATGCCTATAACCGGTATATTCTTGACAAACTGGGTATCACACGCGACGAGCTGCTCAACAATTTCATCCTTTCCAAATACCGGTATGAGGATTTCCTCTCGTCATCGGACAAGGAGAAGAAAGAGGTCATCAACCGCTTTTCCAACGGTATCCTGGTGGATGAAGCCATCGCCAAAGTGGAGGAAGACATCGTGCCGCTCTCTGAAAAGAAACGGCAGGTGGAACTGGAACTGGCCGGGTTGGACGGGCGTATCGGGATGTTACAGGAGCAGATACGCAAGGAGGAGGAAGCCGGAGCCGAGCGGGGGCGTACCCGTGTGGAACGTATCATGGGACTGGAAACGGCCATAGCGGCCAAGAGGGAGCAGATCCGTACCGGGCACGAGAACGTGGACAGGCTTGAGGAACAGCTTGCCGGAGTGCAGCGGGCGGACGAGGCTTTGCAGGAACTGGAAGCCGGAGATACCGCATTGGAAGCATGTCTGGAAAAGATAGCGGAAATGATGTCCCTCTTTCCCGATGCCCGGCAGACGGACTGGGACAAGGTCATTGCCGAAAAGAAAGGACGGTTACAGACCGCCACAGAGCGGCTGAAGGATTGCGATGCCGTCTTGAAGCAGGCGGAACAGGAACTGAAAAACAGGACTGACGGCTGGGAACAGTTCAAGAAGGAGTATGCCGCATTCTGTGAGGCATACAGGGATCAGTCCGATACGACTGCGGAGAGACTGCGGGAAATCGACATCCGTCTGCGCGACCTGTCCGGCAGCATCGAGGAACTGCGTCATAAACGGCGTATCGTTTCTGCCGGTATTGACGGCCTCTCGAACAAACTGGCCGGCTCCATCACCTGTCCTTTCTGCGGGCATGAGTTTCTGGTGGCAGAACCACAGTTCGACATCGAGGCCGGCATGAAGGAACTGAAGCTCCGTCAACGGCAGCTCACGGAAATCAACGGCCGTATCGATGAGAAGCAGGAGGAGACGGATGCCGTGGAGTTGCAGCAGAACCGGCTGAACCATGAGCGCCGGATATTGGAAGGCAGACGCACCGGATGGGAGGAGCAGCTGGCCGGGCACGAACGGGCCATCAGGAATGCCACCCGCCACGTGGAAGAGGTGGAAAGCGGGCATAAACGCATCGCTTCCGAAATTACCGCCCTGCAAAGTGAAATCGAAGGTGTCCGCCGCAAGGTATTCGACGAGGTGTTCGGATTCATAGACGAGCGCAATGCCGCACTGAACCGCGGCATACGGTAGGCAAGGAAGATATACAGGCTGCGGCCTGCGCCATCGACACTTTGCAGGCCACGATCCGGGAGCTGGATGAGGCGGCTTCACCCGACCTCATACAATCGCTCAAGGACACTCTCCGTGAAACGCGCGGGAAGTCCAACGAGGCGGCAGGGCGCAAGACGGCCGTCGATGCCCGGGTCCGTGCCCTGGAGATACAGCGGGAACGGTTCGTGCAGTTCAAGACCTATCTGCCAACACGAAAATCGAGCGCTCAGCGTATCACCAACGAGTTCCTGCAAGACATCGGCAGCGACATCCGTATCCGCTTCGACGGGTATACCGTCCTCAAGAGTGGTAAGGTAAGGGAGAAAATCTCCATCTCACTGCTGCGCGACGGCATGGACTGCGGCTCGTTCGGCAAGTTTTCGGCAGGCGAAGCGCCCGTGTGAATTTGGCGACCATCCTTGCCATGCAGAAACTCGTGAACAGCAACTGCGACGGGGACAAGGGACTGGATCTGCTCGTGCTGGACGAGATACTCGAGGCGGTCGATGAAGCGGGGCTGGCTCCATGTTCGAGGCGCTGAACTCGCTCGGCGGTACCGTGCTGGTAGTCTCGCACGGGAATGTGCTGAAGGCTATCCGCATAACTGGTAATCGTGAAAGAGAATGGCGAATCGAGACTCGGAGAATAGCGTACTGACCCGGGAGCAG
>ENA-OQDF01000599-OQDF01000599.1-human-gut-metagenome-genome-assembly--contig:-NODE-599-length-14987-cov-2.054172_pt1 | contig 14987 bp, 16 predicted proteins | sample MGYA00242769_ERZ504597 | MGnify/ENA primary metagenome ERZ504597 (study PRJEB26092, sample SAMD00036305) | human gut metagenome | host: Homo sapiens | study: EMG produced TPA metagenomics assembly of...
TCTAATCCCTCTGTGCTGACAGGCTCATTATGAAGTCCAGGAAAATGTGCTTTATAAAAAATATGATGTTGGGGTCAAAAGCCCCCAACAATGATGCCAACGGATTGTTTCGTGCTACGCACTCCCACAATCTACCCGCTATTCGCATATCGTGGTGCTTACGCCCCACTTTTATGCTCATATCGGGGCGGGTCTCAAGGTCATTCTACCACCAGTGTGCAAGCACACGTGGTTTCAGACCTTTTGACCCTGACATCAAAAATTTTTAAAAAATTAGCACTCAACTCTTTACAGTGCTAACAATACGTGCTATATTTCTACTAGAACACGAAAGAAAGACTCCGCAGATCATCTGAAAGAAGAGTTTCGTGGAGAAAGCTTGTGGTTCAAAGGAGGGAAAGACTATGAATATTAATAAATTTACGCAGAATTCTTTGCAGGCTGTTCAGAACTGTGAGAAGATTGCCGCAGATAATGGCAATCAGGAACTGGCACAGGAGCATCTGCTGTATGCATTGCTTACGCAGGATGACAGCCTGATTTTAAAATTACTTGAAAAATGAGTATCCAGAGTCAGCTCTTCGTAAATCGTGTAGAGCAGGCGATTGGGAAAAGACCAAAGGTTCAGGGAGGCAAGGCTTATGTCGGCCAGGATCTGAATAATGTTCTGATTCATGCTGAAGATGAGGCAAAGCAGATGGGGGATGAATATATTTCCGTTGAGCATCTGTTCCTTGCCATGATGAAATATGCAAGTCGTGAGATGAAAGAATTATTCCGGGAATTTGGTATCAGCCGGGAAGGATTCCTGCACGCACTTTCTACTGTCCGGGGAAATCAGAGAGTCACAAGTGATAATCCCGAGGCAACCTATGATACTTTAAATAAATATGGTCAGGATCTGGTGGACAGAGCCAGAGAGCAGAAGCTGGATCCGGTGATCGGACGTGACGAAGAGATCCGGAATGTGATCCGGATCCTTTCAAGAAAGACAAAAAATAATCCGGTGTTGATCGGTGAGCCTGGTGTAGGTAAGACCGCAGTTGTAGAAGGACTTGCCCAGCGGATCGTCAGCGGAGATGTACCGGAAGGACTGAAGGACAAGACAATCTTCTCATTGGATATGGGAGCATTGGTCGCAGGTGCAAAGTACCGGGGAGAATTTGAAGAGCGTCTGAAAGCCGTTCTTGAGGAAGTAAAAAATAGTGATGGAAAGATTATCCTTTTCATTGACGAGCTGCATACGATTGTTGGTGCCGGTAAGACAGATGGTGCTATGGATGCAGGAAATATGTTAAAGCCGATGCTGGCAAGAGGAGAGCTGCACTGTATCGGAGCAACGACACTGGATGAATATCGGAAATATATTGAAAAGGATGCGGCACTGGAACGTCGTTTTCAGCCGGTTCTCGTAGATGAGCCGACCGTGGAAGATGCATTTCAATCTTAAGAGGATTGAAAGAAAGGTATGAAGTTTTCCATGGAGTAAAGATTACCGACAGTGCACTGGTAGCTGCAGTTACACTATCCAACCGTTATATTTCAGACCGTTTCCTGCCGGATAAGGCAATCGATCTTGTGGATGAAGCGTGTGCATTGATCAAGACAGAACTTGATTCCATGCCGACAGAATTGGATGAACTGCGTCGGCGTGTAATGCAGATGGAAATTGAAGAGTCTGCATTGAAAAAAGAAGAAGACCGTCTGAGTAAAGAACGGCTGGAGCATCTGCAGGAAGAGCTGGCAGAACTGAAAGAGCAGTATGCAGGTAAGAAAGTCCAGTGGGAGAATGAAAAGAAATCGGTTGAGCATGTTCAGAAGATCCGTGAGGAGATCGAGCAGGTCAATAAGGAAATTCAGAAAGCACAGAGAGAATATGATCTGAATAAGGCGGCAGAACTGCAATATGGAAAACTCCCACAATTGCAGAAGCAGTTGGAAGAAGAGGAAGAACGGGTGAAAGCCAAAGATCTTTCCCTTGTGCATGAAGCGGTGACAGATGAAGAAATCGGACGAATCGTTTCAAGATGGACGGGTATTCCGGTAGCAAAATTAAATGAAAGTGAGAGAAATAAGACGCTCCATCTTCAGATGAACTGCATAAGCGTGTGGTTGGTCAGGACGAAGGCGTAGAACTTGTAACGGAGGCAATCATCCGTTCCAAAGCCGGAATCAAAGATCCGAGTAAGCCAATCGGTTCATTCCTGTTCCTTGGTCCGACCGGAGTCGGTAAGACGGAACTTGCAAAAGCACTTGCTCAGAGTCTGTTCGACGATGAGAATAATATGGTCCGTATTGACATGAGTGAGTATATGGAGAAATATTCCGTGTCCAGACTGATCGGAGCTCCTCCGGGATATGTCGGATATGATGAAGGCGGACAGTTGACAGAAGCAGTCAGAAGAAAACCATATTCGGTTGTTCTTTTGATGAGATCGAGAAAGCCCACCCGGATGTCTTTAATGTGCTGTTACAGGTACTTGATGACGGACGAATCACAGATTCTCAGGGACGCACGGTCGATTTCAAGAATACGATCCTGATCATGACCTCCAATATCGGAGCAAATTATCTGTTGGAGGGCATCAAAGAAGACGGATCTATTGACGAACAGTGTCAGGAAATGACAATGAATGACCTGAAAGCTCATTTCAGACCGGAATTTCTGAACCGGTTGGATGAGATCATTATGTTCAAGCCACTGACGAAGACCAATATCCGCTCGATTATTGATCTGCTGGTCAAAGATGTAAACCGTCGGCTGGAAGAAAAAGAACTTCAGATCGAACTGACAGAAGCTGCAAAAGATTTTGTAGTGGAAGGCGGATACGATCCGATGTATGGTGCAAGACCACTGAAGCGGTATCTGCAGAAAAATGTGGAGACGCTTGCAGCAAGACTGATCCTTGCAGGAAATGTCGGTCGGGGTGATACAATTCTGATCGATGTCAGAGATGGAAAACTGGAGGCTGTGGTAAAGCAGGGATAAGCTGGACGGCATAATTGATAGTCGGAAGAGAGCAAAGAAGAAAGAGATGAAAAGCCCCCCGTGGTATGGTACAATAAAAGTACTGTATCACGGGGGATTTTTAATGTATACAAGAAATGAAAGGTATCTGACTATCATATAAAAGGGGAGCATTCTATGCGGAAAATAATTTTTCATATTGATGTAAATTCTGCATATCTAAGCTGGACGGCAGTAGAGGAGCTGAAAAATGGGGGAAAAGTAGATCTCCGGCAGATTCCTGCGATCATTGGCGGGGATCAGAAGTCCCGCCACGGAGTTGTTCTTGCAAAATCTCCGTCGGCAAAAAAGTACGGGATCAGGACGGGGGAACCGGTTGTAAATGCATTCCGGAAATGCCCGAATCTTATCATGAGAGCACCGGATCATAAAATGTATCATGAGAAGAGCCAGAGACTGATGGAGTATCTGCGTTCATTTACGGAGGAGATTGAGCAGGTCAGTGTGGATGAATGTTATATGGATTTTACGGAGATCGCAGACAGATTTCCGTCTCCGCAGGCGGGAGCTGAATGGATCAGGGAGGGTGTGAAGAGGAAGTTTGGTTTTACGGTGAATATTGGTATTTCAGAGAATAAGCTGCTGGCAAAGATGGCTTCAGACTTTGAAAAACCGGATAAGACGCATACCCTTTTCCCGGATGAGATCCGGCAGAAGATGTGGCCGCTTCCGGTCAGTGAGCTGTATATGGCAGGCAGATCCAGTGTGGAAATACTGAAAAAGCTGGAGATAAATACGATCGGTGACCTGGCAAGGTCAGAGGAGGCACTGATCGAGCTTCATCTGAAAAGTCATGGGCGTATGCTGTGGGAGTTCGCCAACGGGATCGGAGATGATCAAGTGCAGTCTGTACCGGATGAGGCAAAAGGAATCGGAAATTCAACGACACTGGCGGAAGATGCAGTCACCTATGAAGAAGCAGAAAAAGTGCTGAAGAATCTGGCAGAGAGTGTCGGCATAAGATTGAAGAAAGCAGGGAAAAAAGCCGGAATGCTCAGTGTGGAGATCCGGTATTTTGATTTTCGGAATGCATCGCATCAGATGCAGCTGGAAAGCCGTCCGCACAGCCGGAGGTACTGCTTGAAAAGGCGGGGAAATTATTTCAGGAGTTATGGAGCGGAGAGCCGGTAAGACTGCTGGGGATCAGGACTTCTAAGTTGGTGGAAGAGTCCGCACCGGAGCAGTTGACCCTTTTTGACCTGAAGCCACCGGAAGAACCGGATGAAAAGCATAAGAAACTGAAAGCGGCACTGGAGGAATTGAACAGCCGTTTTGGGAAAGATACTGTTATAAAAGGAACTCTGTACCGTCCGAAGAAAAGTGAGAGCAGAAAAATGCATTGCCCGGCACAGGCAGTGTGGGCAGCAGAGGCAGGAGAAAAGTGCACATAAAGAAAAATTATGTTATGCTATAGCAGTGAAAGTCTATGCAAGGAGGGAAGCGTTGTGAGATTAGATACATTATTGGAGCGATTGGAATATAAAGTGGTTCAGGGAAGTGCAGAAACGGAAGTGACAACCTTGATCAATGATTCAAGAAAAGTAGAGAACGGGTCTGTCTTTGTCTGCATCAGCGGTGCAGTGTCAGACGGTCATAAGTATGCGGCAGAAGTTGCAGAAAAAGGAGCGGCTGCAGTCGTTGTGGAGAAAGATGTGGAAGTGCCGGCAGATGTGACGGTCATTAAAGTCGAAGATACGAGATATGCACTGGCACTGATGTCAGCAGCGTATTTGGGTATCAGGCAGAGAAGCTGAAGATTGTGGGAATTACCGGTACAAAGGGAAAGACGACGACCACTTATATGATCAAGTCTATTCTGGAGGAGACAGGACATAAGGTCGGACTGATCGGAACGATCGAGGCGATCATCGGAGAGAAAAAGATCCCTGCAGCCAATACGACACCGGAGTCCTATACGATCCATCAGTATTTTGCAGAGATGGTAAAAGAAGGATGTGACTGCGTGGTCATGGAGGTGTCTTCGCAGGGACTGATGCTCCACAGGACAGCAGGGATTCCGTTTGAGATCGGTATTTTTACGAATCTCGGAAGAGATCATATCGGCCCGAATGAACATAAAGATTTTGAAGATTATAAGAGATGTAAGGGACTTCTGTTCAAGCAGTGCAGACTGGGAATTGCGAATGTGGATGATAAATATTTTGAGGATGTTTTCTCAGGTGCAACCTGTAAGTGGAGACCTTTGGATTTTCGGAAAAGGCAGATCTGCGTGCAGAGAATGTGCAGTTGGTATCCAGACCGGGATATCTGGGAGTGGCATATCATGTAGCAGGAGTGATGGATTTTGATGTTGAAATCGACATTCCGGGAACGTTCAGCGTCTACAATTCTCTGACTGCGATCTCAGTATGCAGACATTTTGAAGTGCCGGCAGAACTGATCAAAGATGCCCTGAAAAAGGCAAAGGTAAAGGGAAGAATTGAGATGGTCAAGGTGTCGGATGATTTTACGCTGATGATTGATTATGCTCATAATGCGATGAGTCTGGAGAGTCTTTTGACCACATTGAAGGAATATCATCCGAAGCGTCTGGTATGCTTATTTGGATGCGGGGGAAACCGTTCCAGAGACAGAAGATTTGAAATGGGAGAAGTTTCAGGAAGACTGGCAGACCTGACGATCATTACTTCGGATAACCCAAGATTTGAAGAGCCGCAGGCGATCATTGACGATATCAAGACCGGTATTGGAAGAACCAATGGAAAATACGTGGAGATCTGTGACCGTAAGGAGGCCATCAAGTATGCCATCAGCCACGGTGAAGTGGGGGACGTGATCGTGCTTGCTGGAAAAGGTCATGAGGACTATCAGGAAATCAAGGGTGTGAAATATCCGATGGATGAGAGAGTCCTGATTGCAGAAGTTCTTGAGGAACTGAAAGAAGAAAAGCAGGAGAAGGATCAGAATAAGTAGGTCCTGAATAAAAGCAGGGCAGTAAAATCGGGATAAAAGTCAGAACCGAAAATAAGCAGGAAGTGTGGCAGGAAAAGCGTGTTTGCAGATGTAAATAGTAGATATTCAACATGAAAAACTGGATAAGATCTTTCAGTACCGCATCCCGGAAGAACTGGAGTCAAGACTTCAACCGGGAATGGAAGTGGTTGTGCCATTCGGAAAAGGAAACCGGCAGATCAAAGGATACGTGACAGGTTTTTCGGAAAAATGCGAATACGACCTTTCCAAAGTGAAATCCATCCTGTCTATTTCTGAAAAGGGAATGGAGATTGAGACCAGGCTGATTGCTCTTGCGGCATGGATGAAAGAGCATTATGGCGGGACAATGATCCAGTCGCTCAAGACCGTTCTGCCGATCAGGCAGAAAGAGAATGCAAAGGTAAAGAAGCATTTACGGCTTCTCCTTTCGGAAAAAGAAGGAGAAGAAAAGCTTGCATTTTATAGAAAAAAGAACCAGAAGGCACGGGCAAGACTGCTGGAAGCATTGCTTGCAGACCGGCTTTTAGATTATGAACTGGTGACCGGAAAGCTGAATATTACCCTGCCGGTGATCCGTGCGTTAGAAGAGCAGGGAGTACTGAAGCTCGAATCCGAGCAGATCTACCGTAATCCGGTGCAGCAGGGAACGCAGCAGGAGCGAACCATCACCTTTACTTCAGAACAGGAGCAGGTAATCCGGGGATTCCGTGAGGATTATCTGGCGGGAAAGCGAAAGACATATCTCATCCATGGAGTGACAGGGAGCGGCAAGACGGAAGTTTATATGGAAATGATCCATACGGTTGTGGAACATGGCAGACAGGCGATCGTTCTGATCCCGGAGATCGCACTGACGTATCAGACTGTCATGCGGTTTTACAGGAAGTTCGGAGACCGGGTTTCAATTATGAATTCCAGGCTTTCTGCGGGGGAACGTTATGATCAGATGATGCGTGCAAAGCGGGGAGAGATCGATGTGATGATCGGTCCCCGCTCTGCCCTGTTTACACCATTTCCGAATCTTGGACTGGTGGTGATCGACGAGGAACATGAGCCGACTTACAAAAGTGAGCAGATTCCCAGGTATCATGCACGGGAAACTGCGATCCAGAGAGCAAAAGAAGAGGATGCAAGCGTTGTCCTTGGAAGTGCGACGCCCTCGATGGAGGCGATGTACCGGGCGAGGAAGGGTGAGTATGTTCTGTATGAAATGCGGCATCGTTCCAGAATGCAGCAGATGGCAAAGGTGTATACTGTAGATATGCGGGAAGAACTGAAGAACGGGAATCATACGATCCTGAGCGGGAAGCTGCAAAGTCTGATGGAAGAGCGGCTGGAGCGGGGAGAGCAGATCATACTGTTTTTGAACCGGCGTGGATATTCGGGATTTGTGTCCTGCAGGGAGTGTGGACATGTGATCCAGTGTCCACACTGCAATGTATCCCTTTCCGTTCATAAAGGAGGGAAAATGGTCTGCCATTACTGTGGATATGAGCAGCCGAAGATTCGGGTCTGCCCGGAGTGCGGGTCCGGTTTTATCGGAGAATTTAAAGCCGGAACGCAGCAGATCGAGGAGATGGTGAGACGACGTTTCCCACAGGCAAAAGTCCTGCGGATGGATATGGATACGACGAAAAAGAAAGATGCACATACAAAAATTCTTTCAGCATTTGCCAATGAAGAGGCGGATGTGCTGGTAGGAACGCAGATGATCGTAAAGGGACATGATTTCCCGAATGTGACGCTGGTGGGGGTGCTGGCAGCAGATATGTCATTGTATACCGATGATTACCGTTCAGGGGAACGAACCTTTCAGTTGCTGACGCAGGCAGCAGGACGTGCCGGAAGAGGGATGCGGGAGGGAGAAGTGGTCATTCAGACTTATTCCCCGGAGCATTATGCAATCAAAGCTGCTGCGGCACAGGATTATAAAGCTTTTTATGAGCAGGAGATCCGGTACAGGGAGCTGCTGGGGTATCCTCCGGCAGAAGAACTGATGGCTGTGCTGGCAGCAGGAGAAGATGAACGGCTTCTGGAGACTGGGTGTAAATATTTGAAAGAATATGTCTTAAGGATCAAAGGAAAAGCACCACTGGAAGTGATCGGTCCGGCAAGTCCGGGAGTAGATAAGATTAAAGATATTTACCGCCGGGTAATCTATATTAAAGCACCGGAATACAGAACGCTGATCCGGGTAAAAGATCTGATGGAGCAGTATATTGAGATCAATTCAGGCTTTGCAAAGCTGAGGATCCAGTTTGATTTTAATCCGATGAACCTGTGAGAATAAAAGAGAAATATTGGCGTAGAAGCGACAGATCCTGTCGGACAAAAGTCATCGATTAAGATAAGGTAAAATTAAGATAAGGTAAGATTAAGAAGGAGAAGGTTATGGCAATCAGAGAAGTAAGAGAAATCGGGGATGAAATTCTCGGAAAGCAATGTAAAGAAGTAAAGAAAATGACCATCAGGACAAAGATTCTGATTGGTGATATGCTGGATACGATGTATGAAAGATGGGAGTCGGTCTGGCAGCACCACAGGTAGGAATCCTCAAGCAGATCGTGGTGATCGATGTAGGCGAGGGACCGATCGTACTGATCAACCGGAGATCATCGAGACTTCCGGTGAGCAGACCGGAGAAGAAGGATGCCTGAGTGTTCCGGGAAAATGGGGCATTGTGACACGTCCGAATTATGTGAAGTGCGGGCATTGAATGAAGAGATGGAAGAATTTGAAATCGAGGGAGAAGGACTTCTTGCAAGAGCATTCTGCCATGAGATCGATCATCTTTCAGGGCATCTTTATGTGGATAAGGTGGAAGACGGACTGCATGATGTAGAACCGGTGGAGGAACCGGAAGACTGAAAATCTCTGAAATACAGACATTGCAGAGAAGAATAAAAAAGGGAGGATCATGATGAAGATTATCTTATGGGAACGCCGGATTTTTCAGTGGGAACGCTGGAGGCACTGATCGAAGCAGGACATGAAGTGTGTCTGGTGGTAACGCAGCCGGACAAGCCGAAGGGGAGAGGCAAAGAAATGCAGCCCACACCGGTGAAAGCAGCGGCAATGAAGCATGGAATCCCGGTGTATCAGCCGAAGAAGATCAGGGATCCTGAGTGTGTGGAAGAATTAAGAAAATATCAGGCAGATGTTATGGTTGTGATTGCATTTGGACAGATCCTTCCAAAGTCAATTCTGGAAATGACACCATATGGGTGCATCAATGTGCATGCCTCACTTCTTCCAAAGTACCGTGGTGCAGCACCGATCCAGTGGGCGATCATCAACGGAGAAAGTGTGACCGGAGTAACGACCATGCAGATGGATGAAGGACTGGATACAGGAGATATGATCCAGAAGACGGAAGTTGAGATCACACCGGACGAGACCGGTGAGTCACTGCATGATAAACTGGCAGCTGCAGGTGCGGCATTATGCGTGGAGACGCTGAAAGCAGTGGAAACACATACAGCAACCTTTGAAAAGCAGGGAGAAAGTCCCACCGCTTATGCACGGATGTTGGATAAAAAGCTTGGAAATATCGACTGGAGCAGATCTGCCGTTGAGATCGAACGGCTGGTTCGTGGTTTAAATTCCTGGCCAAGTGCCTATACTCACTGGGACGGAAAGGTGATGAAGATCTGGAAAGCGAAAGCAGAGCCGGGAGCGGGTGTGCAGGCAGGCGGAACAGAGACAGAAAAGTTTCAGGGAGAATCACAGACAGTGGCAGGAACTGTCGTTGCAGTGGAAAAAGACAGCTTTACAGTACAGACAGGTGAAGGACGACTGAAGGTGCTGCAGCTTCAGATTCCGGGGAAAAAGCGGATGGATGCGGATGCATTTTTAAGAGGATATAGCCTGAAGCCGGGAACTGTATTTACAACAGAAGCATAGAGCAGGAAAATGGACAGAATTTAAATTCAGGAGGCAGAGAAGATGTTCTACTATTATTATGACTGGACTTATATATTAGTACTGATCGGTGTGGTATTAAGCCTTTTGGCATCGGCAAAAGTAAAAAGCACGTTTGCAAGATATTCTAATGTACGCAGTTATTCAGGCATGACGGGAAGGGATGCGGCAGAAAAGATTTTGCATCGGAACGGCATTTATGATGTACAGATCATCCATATTTCAGGAAATCTGACAGATCATTATAATCCAACGAACAAGACACTGGCATTATCAGATCCGGTTTATCATTCGACTTCCGTTGCAGCAATCGGTGTCGCAGCACATGAATGTGGTCATGCAGTGCAGCATCAGGTAGGGTATGCACCGCTTTCTGTCCGTTCTGCTTTAGTGCCGGCGGCAAATTTTGGTTCTATGATCTCGTGGCCATTGATCATTATTGGACTGATGTTCAACGGGCAGATGTCCGCAATGCTGATCAATCTGGGAATCCTGTTGTTCTCACTGGCAGTCCTTTTTCAGATTGTGACTTTACCGGTAGAGTTCAATGCGTCACACCGGGCAGTAAATGTTCTGGAGACGGCAGGAATGTTGCATCCTGAAGAGATCAGCGGTGTGAAGAAGTACTGGGAGCAGCGGCACTGACGTATGTGGCAAGTGCAGCGGCACAGATTTTACAGTTATTACGTCTTCTGATCCTTACAAGAGGACGCAGAGACGATTAAGTGCAGAACAGAAATGCTGGAGGAAAAAGATGGGCAGACAGGTCAATGAGCGGGAAATCGTTCTCGCAGTATTGATGGAAATAACAGAAAATGGAGCATACAGCCATAAAATTCTCGGAGAGGTACTGTCGAAATATCAATACCTTGAGAAGAAAGAGCGTGCGTTTATTACCAGGGTGACCGAGGGAACGCTGGAGCATCTGATTGAGATCGATTATATTCTGGATCAGTTCTCGAAAGTAAAAGTGAAGAAGATGAAACCGGTGATCCGCAATATCTTAAGAAGCGGAGTTTACCAGTTAAAATATATGGACAGCGTACCGGATCATGCGGTGTGCAGCGAGGCAGTCAAACTGGCAGTAAGAAAAGGCTTTTCAGGATTAAAGGGGTATGTGAACGGAGTGCTGCGGAGTGTGGCAAGAGGACTGGATACATTGGACTATCCGCAGGAAGGAATTGAGGCACTTTCAATCCAATATTCTATTCCGACATGGATTCTCAGGCTGTGGGAAAAAGTTATGGGGAGGAAGTCACCCGTACCATGGCAGCCGATTTCCTGAAAGAAAGGCCGGTCACGATCCGGTGCTGTCAGAATAAGTAACTCCGGAGCAACTGAAAAAGGAACTGGAACAGGAAGGGGTAACTGTGCAGGAGCATCCTTATCTGCCGTACGCCTTTTTCATCAGCGGATATGATTATCTTGAAAGCCTGGACTGCTTCTGGAAAGGCTGGTTTACTGTGCAGGATGTAAGTTCTATGCTGGTGGCAGAGCTGGCAGCCCCGGAAGCAGGGAATAAAATTGTGGATATCTGTGCTGCTCCGGGTGGAAAATCCTTACATATTGCGGAGAAACTGTGGATAACTGACCGAAATGAAGCGAAAAAGGCGAAGTAGAAGCCAGGGATCTGACGGAATATAAAGTAGGACTCATTGAAGAAAATATTGCCAGGATGGAACTTGAAAATATTCATGCGGTCTGCAGGGATGCAACCGTACCGGATGAAGCATGGAAAGAAAAAGCAGATATTGTCCTTGCAGATCTGCCCTGTTCCGGGCTGGGAGTCTTTGGAAAGAAACCGGATCTGAAATACCGGGTGAAAGAGGAAGACCTGAAAGAACTGGCTGGACTGCAGAGAAAGATTCTTGAAAATGCACAGGCAATGGTAAAAAAAGGAGGTACATTATTATATAGTACCTGTACCATCGACCCCATGGAAAATGAGGAGAATGTACACTGGTTTTTGAAAAAGTACCCGCAGTTTTCTCTGAACAGTATCAGAGAGAAGCTTTGCCCGCAACTGGCAGAGTCGGTAGAAGAGGAAGGATGCATCCAGTTACTTCCGGGTATACATTGCAGTGATGGATTTTTTATAGCAAGGTTAAAAAAGAACGGGGAGAACTGATATGAAGAAGGATATCCGGGCTTATGGATACGACAGATTAAAAGAAGAGATGGAGGCACTGGGGGAAAAACCATTCCGTGCAAAGCAGGTTTATGAATGGCTTCATGTAAAGCTGGCAGATGATTTTGATGAGATGACGAATCTGTCAAAAGCGTTACGGGAAAAGCTGAAAGAGGAGTATGTGATCCTTCCGGTGAAAATGCTGGAGCGTCAGATCTCGCAGATTGACGGGACGAATAAATTCTTATTCCAGTTATATGACGGAAATGTAGTCGAAAGTGTCCTGATGCGTTATAAGCATGGTAATTCCGTCTGCATTTCTTCACAGGCAGGCTGCCGGATGGGATGTGCATTCTGTGCTTCTACGATCGGAGGTCTGCAGAGAAACCTGTCTTCTTCGGAGATGCTGGGGCAGATCTATCAGATTCAGAAGATCACGCAGGAAAGAGTATCCAATGTGGTAGTCATGGGAACGGGAGAGCCACTGGATAATTACGAAAATTTCCTGAATTTTGTACATCTGCTTACGGATGAACACGGTTTGAATATCAGTCAGAGAAATGTGACAGTATCTACCTGCGGGATCGTTCCGAAAATCCTGGAACTGGCAAAAGAACATTTACAGATCACGCTTGCATTATCCCTGCATGGTTCTACGCAGGAAAAGAGAAAAAGGCTGATGCCGGTAGCAAATAAATATCATCTCCCGGAAGTCGCTGGATGCCTGCGATACCTATTTCCGTGAGACAGGACGCAGAGTGACCTTTGAATACAGTCTGGTACATGGAGTCAATGATACAGAGGAAGATGCAAGGGAACTGACGGCACTTTTAAAGCCGAGAAACTGTCATTTGAATCTGATCCCGGTGAATCCGGTAAGAGAGCGTGATTTTGTACGCCCAAGCCGCAAAAATGCCCTGAATTTCAAAAATAAACTTGAAAAAAGCGGAATAAATGTTACTATAAGAAGGGAAATGGGCTCTGATATTGATGGGGCCTGCGGTCAGCTCAGACGCAGCTATGTAAAGGCGGATGTGGCAGAAGGAGAAGAAGTATGAGGACATTTCAATAACGGATGTCGGAATGGTACGACAGGTGAATCAGGATTACGTTTTTGAAGGAGGAAGACCACTTGGTATCCTTCGGAATCTGTTTGTGGTGGCAGACGGAATGGGCGGACATCAGGCAGGCGACTATGCTTCCAAGTATACCGTGGAAGTATTGCAGCGTGAGCTGGAGAAAAGCAGGGCGAAGATATCGAGAGAGTCCTTGTAAATGCTATTAAGACGGCAAACCGGGAGATCATCCGGGAGGCATCGAAGGACGAACATCTCAAGGGGATGGGAACAACGGTCGTAGCAGCTACGATCATGAATCAGATGATGTATTTTGCGAATGTGGGAGACAGTCGTCTCTATCTGATCAATCACGGAATACAGCAGTTGACGAAAGACCATTCACTGGTAGAAGAGATGGTACGTCTGGGCGGTATCAAACCGGAAGAAGCAAAGCATCACCCGGATAAGAATATTATTACCAGGGCGATCGGGGCAAAAGCAGATGTCGATGTAGATTTTTACGAGCATCGTCTGAAAAGGGGAGATATTATACTGATGTGTACAGACGGTCTGAGCAATATGGTGGAAGATGAAGAACTTTTCCATATTGTACAGGGAGCAAGAGACATTGTAGAAGCAGGGCAGAACCTTGTGAATGCTGCCAAAGAGAACGGCGGTACAGATAATATTGGAATCGTTCTGATCGAACCATTTGCAGATGAGGTGAGTATATGATTAAAGAAGGAGTTTTCTTAGGAAAGCGGTACGAGATACTCGGCCGTATCGGTTCCGGAGGTATGGCAGATGTATATAAAGGAAAAGACCATAAGCTGAACCGTTTTGTTGCGATTAAGGTTCTCAAGAGCGATTACCGTTCGGACGAGACATTTATTAAGAAGTTTTTGAGCGAAGCACAGGCGGCTGCAGGACTGATGCATCCGAATGTGGTGAACGTTTATGATGTAGGACAGGATCGTGGCTTATATTATATGGTCATGGAACTGGTTGAAGGAATTACGCTGAAAGATTATATCGAGAAAAAAGGAAAGCTTTCAGCCAAGGAGACCATCAGCATTGCAATTCAGATGGTGACGGGGATTCAGGCGGCACATAACTGTCATATTATTCACAGGGATATCAAGCCTCAGAATATTATTATTTCGAAAGAAGGAAAAGTAAAGGTAACAGATTTCGGTATTGCACGGGCGACTACGTCTACGCAAACGATCAGCACCAGTGTAATGGGATCCGTTCACTATACATCACCGGAGCAGGCAAGAGGCGGAATTGTCGATGAGAAGAGTGATCTTTATTCTGCCGGCATTACCATGTATGAGATGATCACCGGTCATGTTCCGTTTGATGGGGATTCTACTGTGACAGTGGCGTTGAAGCACCTGCAGGAGGAAATCAAGTCTCCGGCGGAAGAAGTACCGGATATCCCGTACAGTCTGGAATGTATCATTATGAAATGTACGCAGAAAAATCCGGCGATGCGATATCAGAGCTGCGATGAGCTGTTACAGGATCTGAAGCACTCGCTGGTTGACCCGGAAGGCGATTTTGTTGTCCTTGGGGGCAGACGGAGAAGTGACCGGACTGTTGTTATGTCACCGGAAGAAGTAGAACGTCTTCAGCGGGAGCGTGGTTATGACGAGGACGATGAGTATGATGAAGACTATGATGATGAAGACGACGAGTATGATGATGACTACGACGATGAAGACGACGAGTATGATGATGACTATGACGATGAAGATGACGAGGATGAACGTGACCGCCGTTCTTCAGGAAGAGGAAAAAAGAAGGATGTAAATCCTGATACAAAGAAGATCATGCGGATTCTGATGATTGTGGCAGGTGTAGTGATCGCACTGCTGATCCTGTTCCTTGTCGG
>ENA-OQDF01000600-OQDF01000600.1-human-gut-metagenome-genome-assembly--contig:-NODE-600-length-14985-cov-1.456118_pt1 | contig 14985 bp, 19 predicted proteins | sample MGYA00242769_ERZ504597 | MGnify/ENA primary metagenome ERZ504597 (study PRJEB26092, sample SAMD00036305) | human gut metagenome | host: Homo sapiens | study: EMG produced TPA metagenomics assembly of...
CTTGTTGCTAGAAAACCCAATAATGCTCCATAAATAGATAGACCACCTTGCCAAATACAAAAAATTTGACTTATATTTGACATATATGCATCTATATGTATAATTACATAAAAATTCTAGCACATATCAAACTCACAGGAATTATAAAAATCAATAAATCCCACATGGGCTGAATTTTTCACCATATAATTTAAACATTATTTTACTTATACCTAAACCTATTAATAATGCAAAGACAATTATTAAGCCATACCAATAAATATTGATATCACCTAAATAAAAAGCTACAAATTCCATAAAATCTCCCTCTTTATCCCATCAACACATTTTTATTTTTCTATAATGTCTTATTGTACTGCTATCTAAAAATTTATCAATTATCTATCTTTATTATTCTTCATTAAAATAATATTTATAAAATATACTTATAGTATTTTTTATATTCAGAGAAAAATCTTTATTAAAAATAAATTTAAAATTAAATTCATAATCATTTTTCTATGATTATTTACAAAAAATATTATTTACTTATACCAAAACTAAAAAAAATATGATATAATTCCCATGTGAATAAAATTAATTATCAAATTTCACTATAAATCATAAATAAAGGAGATATTTTTCATGACTATAACTAAAGAAATGGGTATTATGGAAGTTGTTAGCCAATATCCTGAAACTGTAGAAGTATTCGTAAACGCTGGTATGGGTTGCCTCGGTTGTGCTGCTGCTCACTTTGAAAACATCGAACAAGGTGCAGGCGCTCATGGCATCGATATCGATAAACTCATCGAAGATTTAAATGCTGCTATCGAAGCAAAATAATATATTATAAAATAAAGCCACTGACTTTTGTTAGTGGCTTTTATTTTTAAAAGGAGCTGTCTTTATGTCCATAGAAAAAGTAAAATCATATTTCAAACAATTTCACATGGAAGATAAAATTATGGAATTTCCTGTTTCTAGTGCTACGGTAACTGAAGCTGCTAAAGCTTTAAATTGCCAAGAAGCTCATATTGCCAAAACTATGTCTTTTAAATTAAATGAAGATGCTATTCTTGTAGTTATGGCTGGTGATATGCGAATTGATAACCATAAATTCAAAGAAAAATTTCACAAAAAAGCTACTATGCTCAAAGCTGATGAAGTTGAACCTATGACTGGCTTTCCTATCGGTGGAGTTTGTCCATTTGCTCCTAAAGATGGCGTAAAAGTATATCTTGATGAATCTTTAAAACGCTCTGATAAAGTCTATCCTGCTTGTGGTAGCAGAAATAGTGCTATTGAACTTAGTATTCCTGAACTTGAAAAATATTCTAAAGCTGTTGAATGGGTAAATATTGGTAAAAACTAAATAATATGTAAATACAAAGGAGAAATAAAATGATACCAGCAGGTATAATCCATCAAAAAAAATAATTTCTATACAGCTAGAATTGTAGGTAATTGTGGCGAATTTTCAGCTCAAGAATTAATAGCTATCGCTCAAATTGCTTCAACCTATGGCAATGGTAAAATTACTGCCACATCTAGAGGTACTATAGAAATTGAACAAATTTCCCCAGATAATATTGAGAGCATGTTAGCTGAAATAAAAGCACACAATTTGCGCTTAGGTGGTACAGGGACTACAGTTAGAGCTATCGTCAGCTGTAAAGGTACTACTTGCACTAAGGGTTTATATGATGTACATGCTTTAGCAACAGAATTAGATGATTTATTTTATGGTCAAATCGTACCTAAAAATTAAAAATAGGTGTATTTGGCTGTATCAATAGCTTAGGTAAAGCAAAATCTCAAGATATTGCATAATGCCATCATTTAAAAATCCACATAAATTTGAAATATATATCGGTGGATTGTTAGGAAATAGCCCTGTATATGGTCAACATATTGATATCGCTTTAAATAAAGAACAATTAATTTGTACTATAAAATTTATCATTGAAATTTATCAAAAAAATGGCAAATATCCTCAACGATTACGCAAAGTCCTAGATACAAATCCTAATCTTTGGCAAGAAATAACTGATTATTTAACAAAATTAGTTCAAAAATAATAAAATAGCAAAAGCACCTTAAAAGTCAAAAACAATCTAACTTTTAAGGTGCTTTTTTATATAAAAAGTGTCAAAAAGTGTCAAAAATTAAAAATATATTTTAACTTTATTAGGAAAAATTTTTCTAAAAATTCTCAAATTATTGTTTAATAAAACAACTTAAAATATAATATGTTCAAGATTTCAATATTTTAGGAGGAAAATCATGAATAATCAATTAAAAATCGTTACAATCGGTGGAGGTAGTAGTTATACTCCTGAATTAATGGAAGGTTTTATCAAAAGATATAATGAACTTCCTATAAAAGAAATATGGCTTGTTGATATTGAAGCCGGAAAAGAAAAACTAGATATAGTAGCTAATTTATCTCAACGCATGTGGAACACTGCTGGATATCCTGTAAAAATTTATACAACATTAGACAGAAGAAAAGCTTTAAAAAATGCAGATTTTGTGACTACCCAATTTCGTGTAGGTTTATTAGATGCTCGTATAAAAGACGAAAGAATTCCTGCTTTGCATGGTATGTTAGGTCAAGAAACTAATGGTGCTGGTGGTATTTTTAAAGCCTTTAGAACTATTCCTGTAATAAAATCTATTATAGATGACATGAGAGAATTTTGCCCTAATGCATGGCTTATTAATTTTACTAATCCTAGTGGTATGATTACTGAGGCTGTAATTAAACATTTTAACTGGAAAAATGTATTGGTTTATGTAATGTGCCTACCATTTCAATGATTGCAGAACCTAAAATAATCAATAAGTCTATTAATGATTTAAATTATAGATTTGCAGGTCTAAATCATTTTCATTGGCATAAGGTGTTTGATAAAAATGGTAAGGATTTAACACCAGAGCTCATAGAACATATCAATGAAAAAAATGGGGGTACACCTGTTAATATTTATCCTGCCAAATTTCCATTAGGTTTATTACATTCTATGAATCTATTACCATGTGGATACCATAGATATTATTATATGCAAAAAGAAATGCTTCAACATAGTTTAGAAGAATTTAAATTAGCTGGTGGTACTCGTGCAGAACAAGTAAAACAAACCGAACATGAATTATTTGATATATATATAAATCCTAAATTAGACCACAAACCAGAACAATTATCTAAACGTGGTGGTGCATATTATAGTGATGCTGCTTGCGAATGTATCAATGCTATCTATAATAACAAAAAAATTCACATGGTAGTTAGCACTCAAAATAATGGTGCTATTTCTTGTTTAGATGATAGTTCTATTGTCGAAGTTTCTTCTATAATCTCTGCAACCGGAGCTCAACCTTTAGCTTGGGGAAAAATGTCACCATCTCAAAAAGGATGGTTACAATTAATGAAAGCTATGGAAGAATGCGTTATTCAAGCTGCTATAACAGGTGATTATGGAACTGCTTTAGAAGCATTTAATATTAATCCTTTAATCGAAAATAGTGATGAAGGTATTGCTGTTTTAAATGAATTACTCTTAGCCCATGAAAAATATTTACCTCAATTTTAAAGAAAATTATATGCAAATTAAAAGAACAAGGAATAAAATTAACTGACCCTATAGTTGTTGATTTAATGGAAAATGGTTATTGAGGTGAAATTTAATGTCTATACAAACTGAATTATTTGGTAAGTTGCCTCATAATAAATCAGCCTATTTATATACCATAAAAATATCAATGGAATGTTTATTAAAGTTTCTAATTATGGTGCTTTATTAACTTCATTAGTTGTAAAAAATCTCCAAGGACAATATAAAGATATTGTCCTTGGTTATGATAACTTAGAGGATTATTTTAATAATTCACCATTATTCGGAGCAATTGTAGGAAGAAATATAAATAGGATATCTAATGCCCAATTTGAATTGATGGTCATATTTATAATCTAATAAAAAATAGAGGTATCCATAATATACACAGTGATAAAGAACATGGTTTTCATAAAGTTTTGTGGAAAACTACCTTTTTAGATGAAAATAGTATATCATTTTCTTATTTCAGTCCTGACCAAGAACAAAATTTCCCGGGAAATTTATCTGTTAATGTTACTTATACTTTAACAAATAGCAATGCTTTGATTATTTCCATTAGAGCTATTAGTGATAAAACAACTTTAATTAATATTTCTATCACAATTACTTTAATCTTTCTGGTCATGATTCAGGCGACATATTAAATACAGAATTATTAATAAATTCCAATTTTTTCACCCCTGTAGATGAATATACGATACCTACTGGAGAAATTCGTTCTGTTTTAAAAACACCATTTGATTTTACTTATTCTCATAAAATAAAGAATGATATATTTAAAAATTATAGTCAATTAAAAATAGCAAATGGTTTTGATCACAATTTTGTATTAAATAATCCTCATATCGGTCTTAGAAAAATAGCTCAAGCAAAAAATTCTAATGAAGGTATCAGTATGGACGTTTACTCTGATTCTATTGGATTACAATTTTATACGGGTAACAATTTATCTAAAATAAAAGGAAAAAATAATGTTATTTACGATAAATACAGCGGCTTTTGTCTTGAACCACAATATTTTCCTAATAGTATTAACACAGATAACTTTGAAAAACCTATTTTTAATCCAAATGAAGAATTTAAAACTACTGTAATTTATCAATTACTTAACTTATTGGAGGTTATTTATTTATGAATAGTAATATATTTTCTGTAGTGCAAAAGATAGGAAGATCTTTTTTCTTACCAATGTCCGTCCTACCAGTTGCTGGTATATTATTGGGGATAGGTGCTTCATTCACTAATCCTAATACTATAAAAACTTTTAACCTAGAAAATATTTTAGGCGATGGCACATTCCTTCATGGTGTATTAGTTATTATGTCTTCAGTTGGCAGTATTATATTTTCTAATTTACCTATAATATTTGCATTAGCAGTAGCATTAGGCATGGCTAGAAATGAAAAAGCTGTTGCTGTATTGGCATCTGCATTATCATTTCTAGCTATGAATACTACTGTAAATGCTCTTTTAAAACTCTCAGGACAAATTTTACCTGATGGAAGCTATTCCTCAAATACATTACAAGGTGCAATTACTACTATGTGTGGTATAGAAACACTACAAATGGGTGTATTTGGTGGTATTGTGGTTGGCCTTGTAACAGCATTTTTACACAATAAATTTTATAAACAACAACTTCCTATGGTTCTATCTTATTTTGCTGGTATTCGTTTTGTTCCAATTATTTGTGTTATTGCTCATATTTTTGTAGGTGCTATCCTTTTTTCATTTGGCCAACTATTCAACAAGGAATATTTGCCATAAGTAATCTCATTATGGCTAGTGGATATATTGGTACTTTTATTTTCGGCTTTATGGAAAGAATTTTAATACCTTATGGATTACATCATGTATTCTATATACCATTTTGGCAAACAGGTTTAGGTGGAACAGCTATAGTCGATGGTGTTACTATAGCTGGTGCCCAAAATATATTCTTTGCTCAACTTGCTTCTCCAAATGTTACACAATTTAGTGTAGAAGCTTGTCGTTTCATGACTGGAAAATATAGTTTTATGATGGCAGGTCTACCTGCAGCTGCATTAGCAATGTATCATTGTGCGAAGCCTGAAAATAAAAAATTGTTGGTGGCTTATTAGTATCCGCAGCTTTAACATCTTTTGTTACTGGTATTACCGAACCTATTGAATTTACATTTCTTTTCATTGCCCCTGCTCTTTTTGTTCTTCACTGTGTATTAGCTGGCTTCTCTTTTGTATTAATGCATATGCTTAATATTTGTATTGGCACAACTTTTTCCTGTGGTTTAATTGACTTTATTTTATATGGCGTTTTACAAGGACAAGCTAAAACTAATTGGTTAATGATTTTACCTGTTTTTGTTGGTTATTTTGTTCTCTATTATTTTATATTTAAATTTGTTATTTTAAAATTTAATTTGCCTACACCTGGTAGAGGTGATTCTACTGAAAACAAACTATATACAAAAGAAGACTACTTAAATAAAAAGAAATCTTCCAATATAAAAACAGATGCTACTAATAATGATACTTTATCTCCTATAATCATTGATGGTCTTGGTGGAACAGATAATATTTTAGATATTAACAGCTGTGCTACTCGTTTGAGAATAACTATTAAAGATAATACAAAAATAAACGAAAACTATTTTAAAACAAACAGGTTCTGCAGGAATTATACAAAAAGGTAATGGTATTCAGATAATTTATGGACCTCAAGTCTCTATTATTCACAGTAATTTAGAAGAATATATTGCTTATATGAATAAACCTATTGATAAAAGTACTCATGATTCATCTACTATAAAAGGTGAATTAAAAGCTGTCTCAGATGGTAAGTCATTTTGCTTTCTAATGTTCCTGATGAAACATTTTCTTCAAAAGCTCTTGGTGATGGATATGCTATACAACCATCAAAAGGAGAAGTGGTAGCTCCTATATCAGGAACTATAACCATGCTTATGGAAAAAACAAATCATGCAATAGGCATAAAAACAGATGATGATATCGATATTCTAATTCATATAGGTATTGATACTGTAACTTTAAATGGTGTAGGCTTTACCCCACTTGTAAAAATAGGTCAAAAAGTAAATATAGGTGATAAACTTATTAATTTTGATAAAATTATATAGAAAAAAATCATTTATGTTCTGATATTATTGTTATTATATTAAATAATAATAATACCCCTAAAATAAAATATACTACAGATATCATTGCTAAAGCTGGTAAAACAACTATAGGTATATGGTAAATAAAAATAGAGTAGGGCTTCTTTTCCCTACTCTATTTCTCTATCATCCATAAAATTAATAAATTCATGAATATATTCTATGTTTTTTCTCTATTTAAATTATAAATACATGAAAATAAAACATCTAAAATATATTGTAATGCTATATGTGAAGAAAATTGTGATATCCTATCACGTAAATTCTCTTTGTCACTAATTGATAATTGATACTTTATATAATTAGTATACATATTACCATTTGCTTTACTAATAAAAATAATAGGTATTTGCTTTAAATATAATTTCTTTATAATACTAGGAATAAATGTTGCTTTACCTGAATAAGATATAATAATTGCTACATGTTTTTGTCAGCTGCTAAAACTCTCATTCTTTGTTCATATAAAGATTTTGGACAATTAACAATTCGTCCAATAGTTAACATCTTATCTTGAAAATTTTCTGCTGCATTTAAATTATGTGCATGTGTATATATATCAATAACTTAGCATTAAATAATAAATGTGTAACTTTGTTAAAATTACATGATCAATATAATTAAAAGTATCTTTATTGTTGTTTCATATAAATTCATTAATTTATATGCAATATTTTTTTGACTATCATTATATTTAAATGGATAATTTACATCTACAACTTACTATTTTCTTGTTTAATCATAAGATCTTGTACTAATTGTATTTTCAATTTATTAAACCCATCTATACCTATTTTTTACATAATCTATGTATAGTTGATTTAGATACAAAAACAGTATCTGCTAATTCTTGAATAGTTTGTTCTTTTACAATTTCTTTATTATTTAAGATATAATTTATTACTTTCATTTCTATAGGTGTTAAATCATCACAAAATTTAATCATATTTTCTAAAAGCATTTTCTATTCCTTTCAAATATAACAATTTATATCTTAATATTCATCAAATAATTTAATTAATATTAGTCTAATAATAAAATAGTGATTATATAAAAATAATATAATCACTTCTATATAATCACTATTAAAATTTATTATAAATTTTTAAGCATATCTTTTACTGTTTGTGCACAATCATCAACTTTTACATTAGAAGTAGCACCATCACGGCGAACTTTAATTTCTACTTCATTAGCATCTAAAAGTTTAGGGCTTACAGTAATACGTACTGGATAGCCAATTAAATCAGCATCTTTGAATTTTACGCCAGCTCTGTCTTTTCTATCATCTAAAAGTACATCTATACCAACATTTTTCATATCAGCATAAAGTTTTTCTGCAATCTGCATTTGAGCTTCATCTTTAGCGTTGATAGGTACAATAACCACTTCAATGGTGCAATAGATGCAGGCCAAATAATACCATTATCATCATGGAATTGTTCAATAGCAGCTGCCATTGTACGGCTAACACCAATACCATAGCAACCCATGATCAATGGTTTTTCTTTACCATTTTCATCAAGGAAAGTAGCACCGAGTGCTTTACTGTATTTTATACCAAGTTTAAATACTTGTCCTACTTCAATACCATGAGTCATTTTTACTGGAGCGCCACAATGAGGACATGGATCTCCTTCTTCAATAAGGCGAATATCAGCTACAATTACATCACCAAAATCGCGTTTGGTATTAGCATTTTTATAATGGCAACCTTCTTCATTTGCACCGCAAACAGCATTATGCATTTCCATTACTGTAGCATCAACAACCACGATTACATCTTTGCTAAGACCGATTGGACTCATGAAACCAGGCACACCACCAATAGCGCGAATAGCAGACTCTTCTGCCATTTTTAATGTGATTGCTCCTGTAATATTTTGTAATTTTACATCATTTACTTCATGGTCGCCACGAACAAATGCACAGATTACTTGGTCTTTTTCATTTTGGAAAATAACAGCTTTGATATTTTTTCAATTGGAGTATTAAAAATTCAGCTACAGCTTCAATAGTTTTTGTACCAGGAGTATTTACTTTTTCAAGTGGTAATTCTTCTTCATCTGGTGCAACAATTGGTTTTAATTCGGATTTTTCAGCGTTTGCTGCATAATCGCATTTTTCACAGTAAACGATATCAGATTCACCTGTTTCAGCTAATACAGTGAATTCATGTGTTGTAGCATTACCAATAGCACCGCCATCAGCTTCTACAGGGCGGAATGTAAGGCCACAACGATTGAAGATATTTGTATATGCATCATACATATCTTTATAAGATTTATCAAGTCCTGCTTCATCTTTATCAAAAGAATAAGCATCTTTCATGATAAATTCACGACCACGCATAAGACCAAAACGAGGACGAATTTCATCACGATATTTATTTTGAATTTGATATAACAATAATGGTAATTGTTTATAAGAACGTACTTCATTACGTACTAAATCTGTAATAATTTCTTCATGTGTTGGTCCAAGGCAGAATTCACGATTATGTCTGTCCACTAAACGGAACATTTCTTCGCCAAAAACTTCCCAACGACCAGTTTCTTTCCAAAGTTCAGCAGGTTGTACAATTGGAAGAGCTAATTCTTGACCGTCTTTAGCTTCCATTTCTTCACGAATAATTTGTTCTATTTTGCGTAAAGTACGCCAAGCAAGAGGCAAATATGTATAAACCCCACCTGCTACTTTACGAATAAAACCAGCTCTAAGCATTAGCTGATGACTAGGTACTTCAGCTTCTGCTGGAGTCTGACGCAATGTAGGCGCATAAAGTTTAGATGTACGCACTATAAATTCCTCCTAAAGTATATGGGAAAAACCCTTTTCAATATTAATTAACTTATATATTCTATCATACTTTAGCTAAAATAAAAATGTTCATTATCTTCTTTGCCACTAAAAAAGCTGTAATAAAATTAAAAACTAAAATTTTATTACAGCTTCTTTTTATTTTATAAGTTTATCTAATTCTTCAAATAAAGCATCTACTAATTTATCTTCAGGTACTTTATTTATAACTTCACCTTTACGGAAGACTAATCCTTCACCTTTTCCACCAGCGATACCAATATCAGCATCACGGGCTTCACCTGGGCCATTTACAACACAACCCATAACAGCAACTTTGATAGGTTTTGTTATTCCTGACAATCTTTGTTCTACTTTTTCAGCAATACTTGGTAAATCAATATTACAACGACCACAAGTAGGACATGAAATAAGTGTAGGTCCATATTCTTTAAGACCTAATGCTTTTAAAATTTCATTTGCTACTTTTACTTCATTCACAGGATCACCAGTCAAAGAAATGCGGAATGTATCGCCTATGCTTCAGCAAGTAAAGCACCTATACCTACAGCGGATTTAATAATTCCTGTATTTACAGTGCCTGCTTCTGTTATGCCTAAATGAAGTGGATAGTCCACTGTTTCACTCATCAAACGATAAGCATCTAGCGTTAATGGTACATCATGTGCTTTTAGTGAAATTTTAATATCATAGAAATTTAATTTTTCTAGAATTCTTATATGCTCTAAAGCACTTTCAACTAACGCTTCTGGTGTTACTTTACCATATTTTGCCAACAATTTTTTATCAAGTGAACCTGCATTAACACCTATACGTATAGGAATATTTCTTGTTTTTGCAGCTTCGACTACTGCTTTTACACGTTCTTCATCGCCGATATTCCCAGGATTAATACGAAGTGCATCTATACCTTGTTCTATAGCTTTTAAAGCTAGACGATAATCAAAATGAATATCTGCAACCAAAGGTACATCGACTTGACTTTTAATATTGTAAATATTTTCAGCTGCTGACATATCAGGTACAGCTACACGAACAATATCACAACCAGCATCTACTAATGCTTTATCTGTGCTACTGTAGCATTTGTATCTGTTGTTTTAGTATTAGTCATAGATTGCACAGATATCGGTGCACCGCCACCAATTTTTACATCACCAATACTAATTTGTCGTGTCATTTTTTCTTTTTATCATTATATCCAACACCTTTTTATGTCGTATTTATTAACTCTTAGCCAAATAAACGACCAACATCTTGAGCTGTAGCAAAAAACATCAAGGATAATAATAAAATTATACCTGCCATTTGCACTACTCTCACATATTTAGCTTCAATAGCCTTACCACGAATTGCCTCTACTAATAAGACTACAAAATGTCCGCCATCTAAAGCAGGAATTGGCAATAAATTTATTACTCCTAAGTTCAAACTCAATAATGCAGCAAATTGTAATAATGGAACTAAACCTAAATGTGCAGCTTGACTAGTCATTTGAGCTACACCCACTGGTCCAGATAATTCTGCACTAACACTACCTGTTATCATGCCAATAAGACCACTATACATTTGGTAAATAATATTTACTACTGTAGCAAATGCTAAAGCAATTGATTCACCAAAGCCTACACTTTTTACATCAACTGGCGCAGTTACCCCAATCAAAGCACGCTTAGCTTGTTCATCATATTTTGGCACAACAGAAGTAGCCATCTGTTCATTATCACGGATAAATTCTATTTTTAAAATTTTTCCATCAGCATTTTGCACTTTCTGTACAAATTTGTCCATGAAGTAATTTGTTCTCCATTTACGCTTAAAATTTTATCTCCATCTTTTAAGCCAGCTTGACTTGCTGCTTCTCCAGAAATAACTTGCCCTAAAACTGGAGCATTTGATGGAGTTTGTATACCATTAAAGAAAAAAACTCCTGCAAAAATCAAAAAAGGTAAAATAAAGTTCATTATCGAACCAGCTAAAATTACAATCATTCTAGCCCATACAGGACGAGCCCAATACGCTCTATCTCCTGCATCTTCATCCATGCCTTTTTCCATTCCTGCAATTTTATTAAAACCACCAAGAGGAATAGCTCTTATAGAATATACTGTTTCCCCTCTTTTTGTACTTACTAATTTAGGACCAAAACCAATTGCAAATTCATCTACACGCATACCAGTTTTTTTGCAGTAATAAAATGTCCAAATTCATGAACCAATACTAGCAAACCAAAGACAAATACAATAGCAATTGCACTGATTAACACTTATAAATCTTCTCCTTTACTTGCTTACGAATATTGCTATCAATTTCAAATAAATCTTCAAGTTCTGGTTCTATCAAAGTTATATGAGATTGCATAGCTTCTTCTATTATATCATAAATATCTAAGAAACTAATCTTTTCATTTAAGAAAGCTTCTACAGCAATTTCATTGGTAGCATTCATCACACAAGGCATAGAACCGCCTATTTTTCCTGCTTCATACGCTAAAGCAAGACCTCTAAATGTGTCTGTATCTGGCTTTTCAAAAGTTAAATCTTTCATTTGCCAAAAATCTAATTTTTCAGCAGGACAAACCATTCTTTCTGGATAAGTAAGTGCATACTGTATAGGAAGTCTCATATCAGTTGAACCTAATTGAGCAATAACTGAGCCGTCCACATATTGCACCATAGAATGAATAATACTTTGTGGGTGAACTACTACCTGAATTTTATCATAATCCACATTATATAATTGTTTTGCTTCAATTACTTCTAAGCCTTTATTCATCAAAGATGCGCTATCAATAGTAATCTTGCGTCCCATTTTCCATGTTGGATGACTTAAGCATTGTTTTACTGAAACATTTCTTAACTCTTCTATTTTCTTACCTCTAAAAGGGCCACCAGAGGCAGTAACTAATAATTTATCAACTTTATTCATATCTTCGCCATGTAAACATTGAAATAATGCTCCATGTTCACTATCAATCGGCATGATTTCAATTTGTTTTTCACGAGCTTTTTTCATAACTAAATCACCAGCTACTACTAAAGTTTCCTTATTAGCTAGTGCGATATTTTTACCAGCTTCAATAGCTCTCATAGTTGGACGAAGACCTGCAAAACCCATTAATGAAGTAACTACTGTATCAATTTTATCTGTAGTAGCCCCTTCGATTAATCCTTCTTCACCATAATATAATTTAGTTTCTCCTACATAACGAGCTTTTAATTTTTCATAAGCTTCTTTATTATGCAAAATCGCCATAGCTGGTTTAAATTCATTTATTTGCTGTTCTAATAATTCATCATTATTATTAGCGGCTAAAACTTCAATTTTCAAGAAATCACTATGATTTCTAACTACATCTAAAGTTTGAGTTCCAATTGAACCTGTTGAACCTAATACTGCAATTTTTTTCATTATGTTATATTCCTTTACCTTAAATATCTAATAAAAATATTGCTATATAATAAACGAGCGGTGCTGTAAATAATAAACTATCAAATCTATCTAACACGCCACCATGACCTGGAATTAAAGTACCTGAATCTTTGATACCCACAAATCTTTTAATACAAGACTCTACTAAATCGCCAAATGTACCAATAATTGCTATCAATGCACCCATTAATAACATAATCATCATATCAAAATTAAAATAACTGCCTAAAAGACCTACACATATCATTGAACCTAAAATTCCGCCAACAAAACCTTCAACGCTTTTTTTAGGACTGATTTCTGGACATAAACGATGTTTACCTATACTGCAACCTACAAAATAAGCAAAGCTATCACTAGCCCATGTACCAATAAAAGTAAGCCATATTAAAATACAACCTACAGAAAATTCTCCTAAAAGACTATTTGTCGCTAAAATAGTTGAATTCTCAATCATTCTAAGCATTATTAAATGATAAAAAGGAATAGCTATATACATTGTTCCTGCTAAGGTAATGCAACCATCTAACACAGAAAAATGCTTATGATTAAATATCATATTCATTAAGGAGACAAATATAGCTACTACAATACCAAATACAATATTATTAGCCATATATCCACTTAACACCATAAAACAAATAATCAATAAGCCCCAAAACAATGGTATATTATAATTCTTATGGGCAAAAGCATTTACATATTCTCGCCAAGCAAGACAAGCAAGTAATATAGAAACTGCTATAAATAATGAACCCCCTATTTGAATTACACCTGTAGCTATTATCATACCAATAATTCCACTGATAATTCGCGTTAGCAAAATCTTCCACCGCCCTAAATATAATTATTTGCTACTCAAACCACCAAATCTTCTATCTCTCTTTTGAAAATCAACAATTGCTTGAAGAAATTCTTCAGAAGAAAAATCTGGCCAATTTGTCTTTGTAAACCAAATTCGGCATACGCTGCCTGCCATAATAAGAAATTACTCAATCGTATATCGCCACTTGTTCTAATCATTAAATCTACAGGTGGCAAATCTTTTGTATATAAATTATCGTCAATCACTTTATCATCAATTTTATCAATAGATAAATCACCTGATTGTACTTCACTAACTATATTTTTTACTGCTGTTACAATCTCATCTCTACCACCATAATTACAGCAACATTAAATCTTACACCAGTATTATTTTTAGTGCGTTCTTCTGCTGCATGTAATTCATTTGGTAAATTACCTGGTAATTCATCAACTCTTCCAATAAAGTGAATACGTACATTATCTTCACACATTTCATCAATTTGTTCTGCTAAAAAACTAGAAAATAAATTCATCAGAAAATTAACTTCTGTCATTGGTCTTTTCCAGTTTTCAGTAGAAAATGCATATACTGTTAAAATAGGTATATTATATTTTATACAAGTTTTAAGAATTTTTTTTAGTGTTTTTACGCCAGCTTTATGTCCAGATGTTCTAATTAAACCCTTTCCAGTAGCCCAGCGACCATTTCCATCCATAATTATACCAACATGTTGTGGTAATTTATTTAAATCTAATTGTTTATCTATAGAAATATCTCTTTTTCTTTTTTAGAAGAAAATATTTTTTGAGCATACTAGAAGCCCCTTCCACATAAAATATAAGAAATAAGCCCCTCTTTAGAGGGGCCTTTCCAGTGCTTATTGCTAATAAAACAATTATGCTTCAATAGCACCTGCTGGACAACCAGCTTGACATGCACCACATTCTACACACATATCTGCATCAATTTCATAATGGTTTTCACCTTCAGAAATAGCACCTACAGGGCAAGTCCCTGCGCAAGCACCGCAAGAAATGCAATCATCAGTAATTTTATAAGCCATCTATTACACCTCCTTTCGCATCTTGGCAGCAGCTGTAAGCTCTAATACATTATCATCTAAAACTTTTACTCTGACAATATATAGTTTACTATCATCAACTTTAAAA
>ENA-OQDF01000601-OQDF01000601.1-human-gut-metagenome-genome-assembly--contig:-NODE-601-length-14984-cov-4.566063_pt1 | contig 14984 bp, 21 predicted proteins | sample MGYA00242769_ERZ504597 | MGnify/ENA primary metagenome ERZ504597 (study PRJEB26092, sample SAMD00036305) | human gut metagenome | host: Homo sapiens | study: EMG produced TPA metagenomics assembly of...
CCAAACTGCCGCGATCAGAAGAGGGGCCGCGGGCTTGTGAAAGGAGAGCAGCATGCTGTTCGATGTTTAGGGTAGCAATACCCTTATCCACTGGGCCGGCTGGGCCATGGTCTTATTGGCCTGATCGTGCTCAACGAGGTCGGCCGCCGCACCAAGCTGGGCGCGGCCATCATCTTTGGCGTGGCTCCGCTGGCCATGACCATCTACTGCGTCGCTATCGCCATCGGCGTCTCACAGGGTGCCGAGTGGGCGCTCACCAACCCCACCCATGTGTACCAGAACAGCTGGTTCCACTACGCCAAGGTATACGCGGCGCTGGCCGGTTGCTGGGGCTTCATTGCCATTAAGTACCAGTGGGGCAAGATCGGCAAGGCGCATTGGTTCCGCGCGTGGCCGTTTGTGATCGTCGCCATCAACATCATGATCGCCGTCGTGTCCGACTTCGAGAGCGCTATCACTTCTTTGTCCTGGGCCAGTCCACCTGGGTCACCTCCGAAGGCGCTACGCAGCTGGCCGGCTGGAACAACGTGTTCAACGGCATCGCCGGTATCATCAACATCTTCTGCATGACCGGTTGGTGGAGCGTCTACGCCTCCGAGGACAAGACCGATATGCTGTGGCCCGACATGACCTGGGTCTACATCATCGCCTACGATATCTGGAACTTCTGCTACACCTACAACTGCCTGCCCACCCACTCCTGGTTCTGCGGCTTTGCGCTGCTGCTGGCGCCCACCGTCGCCGCCTTTATCTGGAACAAGGGCGGCTGGATCCAGAACCGCGCCTTTACGCTGGCCATTTGGTGCATGTTTGCCCAGGTGTTCCCCTACTTCCAGGAGGAGTCCATCTTTGTGACGCACTCCACGCTCGACCCCGGCGCCGCTACCGCGGTCTCAATCGCCGCGCTGATCGCCAACGTCGCCGCAATCATCTACATCGCCTACCGTGCCAAGAAGCTCGGCCGCAACCCCTACAAGCAGGATGTCTTTGAGGGCACCAGCGATTGGGAGAAGGCCACTGCCCGCCGCGCCAAGGTTGATTACGCGCACGCTGAGTAACGCGCTGGTCGCTGTTGGCACTTGGGCATAGGCCCGCCCGCCAGGCTTTTCAATCCAATGTCTCGCAGAGCCCCCGAAAGCGTTTCGCTCGCTTTCCGGGGCTTTTTTCATCCCGCTTGCATTCAAAAACACGCGCATATATAAAATCGGATTTCAATCCTGCGGCGGCCCTATAGGGTCCCGTTTTGGGTACAGTGTTGTCCCGATATTGAGCTTGGGGGATATATGAAAGATGAAACGATGGGCCAAGAGGATGCGGCCCAAGATGCAGAAGCGTGTGCCGAGGCCCTGGAGAGCCTAGACCAGATCGCGCTAGACGAGCTCTCGTTTAGCGATTCGGCCGTCGACGCACAGGACGAGGCGCACGAAGACACCGAGGACGAAGTCAGCGGCGCCAAAGACGCTCCTGACGAAGCCGAAGCCGAAGCCGAAGCCGAAGAGGACGATAGCAGGGCCGACGACCAGCCCGAATCCGACACGAGCGAAGAAACCATCCTGCTCGACAACTTGCCGGCCGAAGATTCGCTGACCCGCGAGCTCCCTGGCTTAGGCTCCGCGCCTGCCGTGGACGAGACCATCGCCATGGGCGATATCCCCCTGCCGTCCGTTCCCTCAGCGCACGAAGCGAGGTTCGTCATCGCAAGATGTCGCCCAAGCGCCGCAACCTGATGGTTGCGGCGTAGTGGCCGTCGCGCTCGTCGCCGGCGGCGCAGGCTATGCTGCCTGGAACGGATATCAGCAAGAGCAGGCCGCCGTTGCCGCCGCCAATGCGCACACGATGATGTCGGTGCAGATTGGCGTGCATGCCGCGGGCCTCGACTGCTCAGCTGGCTCCAAGATCCCCGTGCAGGTGAGCGGGCAGGACTCTGACGGCTCCTCTGTGAGCGAGACGCTCTACGTTGACGAGCATGGTCGCGGCATCAAGCTGCTGCCCGGTGACTATACGCTCTCCGTCGCTGGGTCCCCCATCGCAGCCGACGGTACCATTTACACCGTGCCGACCACCAAGGCGCAGGTCACGATTAAGAGCGATGGGCAGGATTTGAGTGCCCAGGCCACCTTTAAGCTCAAGGTGCCTTCGGCCGACACGGTGACTGACGACCAGATCGATGCCGCCGCCAAGTATGCCGAGGAAGGCGGGGTGAACTCCGCCGCTGTCGCAAAGGTGCTCCAGCAGGCGGCAACCGCGCGCCGTGACGCCGCCGTCAACGCCGTGAGCTCCCGCGAGGCACAGGCGGCCCGCGACGCCGATGCTCGACATAAGGCAACGGACCTGTATCAGCTCGATATTCCCGTTGAGTGGTACGGCAAAGTCGCGACTTGGCAAAACGGCAGCACGCTGTGCATCTATCTTGCCGGCGACACGAACACGCCGCTTGTGACGCTTGTCACGGTGCGCGACGGCGAGAGCTTTACGCCCGATGAGGGCGATGCGGTTTTGGGTGCGGCAAACCTCGGCAACGGCTACACCGTCTGCGCCAGCGGCCCCGTCTATCCGTACGTGGTGCCCCAGACCATCAACGGGCGCACGCAGAACCCCGTGTCGACTATCCCATGGACACAGCCATTGAGCTTGTCGAGCTTACGACCGGCAACCGCTACACCTACAGCCAGATCAAGAGCGTGCTGGTCGGCAAAGACGGCAAGGCCGACGCTGCCACCAAGCTCGAATGCGACTACATCGCCCAGATTCTGCTGCCGAGCATCAAGGCCCAGGACTAGCCGGGCGCATCATGGTACTCCCCAACCGTGATGAAGGGGCCAGGAGGTCCTGGCCCCACAGATCCGTAGATGATTAGGCAAGGAGCCACTTCCATGCGGGCACAGCGTGTACCACACCGTGTTCACATGGAATATCGGCCTGTTCATCCATAGTAACGATTACCGACTCGCAAGATCAAACTGGGCCATCGAGGCATCGAGGGCTGCAATTTCGCGTTCGCGCGTTTTCTCGCTTGCCATATCCACACTCACCTGAGTCAGGCTATAAGCTGCATGAGAAGTGCATCCCCAGCCACAAAGTCAACCTCATGGCTTTTATTCTTCTCCTTGACCAGTAGGCGGCAGACCGAACCGACCCGCACCGCAGGAGTCCTTCTTCTGAGCGCATTGAACACCGCAGTCTCGAGCCTCTGGCCCTGGTCCAATGCCGATGCGGGAGAGAATGCTCCAAACATCGCAGGATCGACAGCGTAGACTTTAGACGCAGACCGCGTATTATTTGCAAGTGAACGCGTAAACTCCGGCACAGAAAACAGCAGGTAGGCGTCCTCGTAATACTCAAGTAAGTCGCTGAGCGAATTACGACTGACGGGTATCTGCCTGCTCTTGAACTCGTTGTACACCTTGTTCACCGACAGCTCTCGTCCCGAAGATGCCATACACCGCGTCAGAAACAGTGAGGCCAAACGAGGGCTCTTGACGTCGTAACGCTCCACAACGTCCATAGCGACCGTTCGCGACGCATATTCCTGTAGCAGCTGAATCGCGTCTGCGGGCGTCTGCTCAAGTGTCGCGATGAATCCCCCTCGCTCGAGATATCCGACCAGATGGTGTCGGAGCAACGCTGCAGCGCTTGAGGAGAAGGGCGCGTTCGACTCAGGAACGCTCCCCGTCTTATATCGGACGTATTCCGAAAAACTCAACGGAAAAAGCTCTCGCACAAGAGAACGGCCCCTGAACTCGCTCTTAAGTTCTGAGGACAGCATCTTAGAAGAAGATCCCGTCACGTAAACGGTCGCCTTCTCCGTATCGACCACGCGTCGCAGAAACGCACCCCATTCGGGTATTTCCTGGATCTCGTCAAAGAAAGGTAGGCGCCCTCGCCTCGAGCAGCAGGATATAGTGCATAGAATGTATCGAGCACGTCCGCTAGTAGCGATGGCTCATACGGACGCAAGCGCTCATCCTCAAAATTGAAATATAGCATCCGGTCAAGCTCGACGCCTTGGCCCTGAAGCCGCCGTATCTCCTGATACAGGCGATACGTCTTTCCACAACGACGGGCGCCCACAATCACATATACGATGTTGTCGCGCTTTGGCTCCTGCGGGTTGCCAGATCAAGGTCGCGCTCAAAGACCTGCGGAATCCCCTGTTGCTCAAAGTCCTTTATTTTTTGAGCCACCAAGTCGTTGAATGCCATAATTCTCCAATCTTGCTCTCCTGCTAATCAAGATTATAACGATTCTTGATTAGCAGGAGAGCAAGATTATGCGTATCTTGATTAATGGATAAGCAAGTTTTCTATTAGTGGCCCCTCCCGGAGGATATCGAGCGGCCGAGGGGGCAGGCATGAACGCCTCTAGCCGAAAACAAAGTAGCTAAAAAAGCCCCGTCCCAAATCAGCTACTTAACGCCAGGGGTCGGCTTCGAAGAGGGGCTCGCGCTCGGGGCGACGATCGCTATAAGGATCGTAGCGTCGTCATCCTCGTTCTCGGCACGAATGTAGGGATCGGTGGGCTTTTTCGTCTCCCTCTTCTCGCGCAGGGGCTGCTTGCACTCGTCCTTGCTATCCATGGCATGCACCTTTCCGTGTGGCTTGAATTCCATTCTTACACTATGACTGATTACGGCCATCGTAATGCATGGATACCGCGGGATGCGGTATCCAGAGCGCACACGTGCTTACGAATCGTCTACGCGTATCGGCGCAGACAGTGTATACATTGCTTTAAACCCAACGCAAGCCCGCCCGAGCGCACCTTAGGCACACTCGGGCGGGTAAACATCGTCTTGAAACTTGCAGCAACTAGCAAATCCCCGTCAGGCCAAGCACCAGGCCAATGATCATGGTGCCGATAATGATCCAGTTCACGTTGGTGTTCTTCTTGAGCAGCTTGAAACAACCCAGGGTGTACAGCAGCGGAATCAGGCCGATGAAGATCGTATCGAGATACGTCTGGATCATGACCGGATCGCCCTCGGGCATCGGAATTGAGATCGCGCAGTTGAACTTAACGAACGAGGCAGCCATGGCGCCGATCATCAGCAGGCCGAGCGTGCTTGAGAGTTTGGTTACAATACCCATCAAGCCGCTCTCGTAGATCTTGGTGATGAAGCTCGAACCGACGCGATACCCAAGAACCGTCAGCACCCAACGCGTAATCCACGACGGAATGTTGTAAATGAGCAGAAACGCGATCGGACCCAGAAGCGATCCGTTCTGAGAGCACAGCGCCATACCGACCGAGGCCGCGATAACACGGATAACGCCCCAGAAGATTGCATCGCCGATGCCCGACATGGGACCCATGAGCGAAGCTTTGACCGAGTCGATCGAATGCGTATCGAAATCAGGCTCGGCCGCGTTCTCCTTCTCCATCGAGGCAACAAGGCCCATGCAGAACGTACCGACATTTGACGTGATGTTATACCAGGTCGAATGGCGTACCAGGGCATCGCGACGCTGTTCTTTATCCGGGTAGAAACGCTCGATGGCAGGCCAGATGGACCACATGAAGCCTGAAGCGCCTCCGCGAGCGCCGCCGCCGTAATGGGCAAAGACGTTGAACGAGTGAAGAAGATGCCGCGCAGCATCTTACGGTCTTCAGCGGAAAGATCCTTAGTGGAGATGCTGATCTTCTCGCTTGCGGTATCGGTGGTACTCATGCGAAGAAATCCTCCTCTTCGAGCTCGGCGACGGACTGGGCACCAGCTGCGACGCCCGATTCGCGCAAGGCCTTAATCTGGTTGCGCAGGTCGAGATTTTCAAGGTCACGCAGGGCCGTAACGACCAAGATCACTGCACCGACGGCGGCAATTGCGACCATGGGCATGTTGAGATATTGGAAGAGCACGAAGCCGAGCAGGAAATAAATTGCAATCTTGTTATCCCAGAGCATGCGCAGAAGTAGCGCCATGCCCACGGCGGGAAGCAGGCCGGATGCAGCATTGAACCCGTTCAGGACCGCCTGCGGCACCATATTCATAAGCTGCGATGCCGGCTCGGCACCGACCCACACCGCCAAAAACGTCGGGATGGCGAATAGACCGTTCATGACTACGGCGCCGCCAAAATGGCAGATGAAGAGCTTCTTACTGTCACCCGAGTTCGCGGCCCAATCAATAACAGGAGCCCAGAAAGACATGAGCACGTTGAGAACGAGCGAGTAGATGATGTTCGCAAAAATAGCCGCAGCCACCGCGAGCGGAATCGCTACGCCCTGCTCCATGCCAGACACGACCACGAAGCACACAGCGAGCACCGTTCCTGCCACCGTATCAGCCGAAGTCGCACCGCCCACGTTGACGCTTCCGATGAAAATAGCCTGGAGCGCAGCACCGATGATAATGCCTGCGGTAACATCGCCAAAGATAATGCCCGCCACAAGACCCACGCCCAGGGGCTGGTCAATCATGGGCTGTCCAAACGTCCATTGGACGAAATAGCAGATAAAAGCTGCCAAATATGCCAAGAGCGCAGTCGTCAGCATATCAATCCCTCCTTAGAGCTTTGCCAGCAGGTCGGAAACCTTGACCTTACCGTCTGTAACGCCGACCTGATGAAACACCGGCAGATCTTGCTCACACAGCTCGCGCGCTGCAGCCACCTCGTCTGGATTGAGCGTTACACCCGTTGTCAGCAGCACCTTGGCTGCATCGTCGCTTCGATCGAAGCGGCCGACATTCGCAACGTTCACGCTGCCGATCCTACCGGGAGCCCCTTTCACTAGTTTGAGTGCATCGGCGATGTTCCCAGTAAGGGCGAAGATGCGCATCTCGCCCGCACGCGGATCGTTAGCAATCTTGATAGCGTCGTCTATTGTACGGATGAGAAGCTTCTGCCCACTCGGGCAAGCCATCTTGAGCGTCGACGACTGGGTTTCATTTTGGGCCGCAGCGTCATTCGCGACTAAAATACCCTTGGTGCTCAGCTCCTTTCCCCACATGAGCGTGACCTGTCCGTGAACCAGGCGGTCATCCACTCGCAGCTGAACGATCATTTCGTTCTCCTTTCGTCTTCGCTCCGCCCGCCAAAGCGGACCACTTCCTATCCAAAGAAATCGTCATCGGTATCTGTCGCCCCGCCTGCCCGCAGGACCACACGCCGCATGGAGGTCGATGCCTGCGCGATTACGCTGTCGATATACTCGGGCGTGAACGCCTCGCCCGTAATCAGGCATTCGAGAATTAACGCGATGTTGAAACCGGTCACATGTACGATGCCGTGCTTTTCCGGCTGCATGGCCGTAACCATGTTGCAGACGCTCCCGCCCAAAGATCGGTAACGATCAACGCATCGTCCTCTGGCCTCACGCCATCGATAAACTCTGCGATCTGCTCATTGGGATCCGATTCGTCCACATAGCAATCAACGACGGTTATGGCGCTATCATCATGAAGCAGCACCTCAGCCACACTTTTGACGCCACTTGCTAGGCGTCCGTGGGTTGCAACTAAAATTTTCTTCATAGCACACCCCTTAAGCCAAAGGAGCCGCGCCATTGGCGAATACTCGCACGACATGCTCGAATGTGCTGCGCAGGCTCTCGAACGCGACTGCCGTCATATCGTGCCAATAGATCGGAGCATCCGGATGTCCCTCAGTCTTTTCATCAACCATGGCGCGCACGGCATCGCCGGCATATTTAACGCCATACGTGTAGTAGTTAATCTTGCGGATGCCGGCATTGATGGCACGAGCGTAATCCTCGTCGGAAACACCGGAGCACCGTGCATGACAAGTGGCACGTTCACACAGCTGCGAATGTCGGTCAGAACGTCAATGTTCAAATGGGGCTCGCCCTTATACAGGCCGTGCACCGTTCCGAACGAGCAGGCCAGGATATCGAGCCCCGTGGACTCAACGAAGTCACGCGCCTGGTCAGGATCGGTATAGATGGCGCCCGCCTCTTCCGCCGTGGACCCAGCATCAGGATCGCCACCCTCACGCGACCCCATAGAACCAAGTTCGCACTCAAGGCCTGCACCAAAGTCGGCGCACATCTGGGCAGCGTACTGGGAAAGCTCAACATTACGTTCGTAGGAAAGTGCAGAACCGTCGAACATGACGCCCGTGAAACCGAGCTCCAACGCACGACGAGCATAGGATAGATTCTCACAATGATCCAGATTCAGGCAGATATGCGCACTCGAGCGCTCAGCCAGTGCTGTAACCAGCGGAGCCACCACGTCAATCGGCACCAGCGACTCGTGAACCTCGGCATGCTGGATGATAATCGGATAACCTGTTTCCTCCGCCACGTCCACAGCGGCGCGGACGGCCTCAAGACTCGCGGAATTTACTGCAGCGACCGCCATATTGTTCTGTTCGGCGATGTTGCAGATATCTCTCATACTGACGAGCATCTGTTCTCCTTTCCTCAGGCAGACCATCGCTGTTTGGCTTTCTCCAAACGCAACATTTTGCGAGTTCATTATATTGCGTTTTGTTTTGCTTTGTTTCGGAATTGACGTCTGCTACCGCGAACGGTCGAAAACCTGCCCCGAACGTTCGATATGTTTTGTTTAGAGTTGTTTTATTTCATTTCAGGAATTGTTGTTCTGGTAAAACTGAAGGTAACAAGCCTTGTCCCACAACAAGCCCTGGGAGTTCTTATGAGTGAACCGCGTCCCTATTACCTGGAAGAACGGCAGGAAGAAATACTCGACTTACTCAATGCGAACAGCACTGTTCGCATTGTTGACCTCAGCGAGCGCTTCGGTGTTTCGGAAGCGACCATTCGAAAGGATATGCGGGCTCTCGAAGGCAGAGGACTTCTCAGGCGAACCCATGGCGGCGCGATCTTACCGAACCCCAATTCTCGCGAACTTTCGTTTGAAGACGCTTCTTCGACGGCCCAAGACGAAAAACGCCGCATCGGTTACGCTGCGGCGAAAATGGTGCGCGACGGCGACACGTTCTTTCTTCAATCGGGAACAACAACGGGCTGCATGCTACGCGCTCTCAAGGGCCGCAAGAATCTCACGGTTCTCACGAACGACCTATCTCACGCGATACTTGCCGAAGAATTGCTGGTGGACAGCGAGGTCATTCTCCTGGGCGGACAACTGAGATTTGGCTATCACTACACACAGGGCAACGAGACTATCCGGCTGCTTAACGAGTACTTTGTTCCCACTGCTTTCATGGGAACCAATACCTTCTCGTTTTCAAAAGGATTTATGGCGCATCGATTGGAGCAGGCGAACATGGTGAGCGCCATCGCGAACGCTGCCGACCGACGCATAACCCTCATGGACTCATCGAAAATCGGCGTCATCGGCTTGGTTCACGCCCTTGACCTCAATGAGATTAACTGCCTGATCACCGACACCGGTGTCGATGCGGACACGAGGCAGCGACTTGCCGAGCTTGCCCCCAACTTGGAGATCATCTACGCCTAGACTGCCCGGCACATTCGACGCAGCATGAAAAAGGGGCGACGGGTAAATCCCGCCGCCCCTTTGCTTGAGCTCAGCTATTCCTCGGGCGCCTCGTATATCGGCGTCGGCGTGTTGTCGCACACGACGGTAAAACCGCCGTCCTTGTCGACATCGACCGTCACCTGATCGCCCTCGCGCACCGTACCGTCGATGATAGCGGCGGCAATGGCATCCACGACCTCGCGCTGCACGAGACGCTTGAGCGGACGGGCACCAAAGACCGGGTCCAGGCCGCCCACGGCGAGCATCTGCTTGGCCGCCGGGGTGATGGCCAGCGTCATGCGCTCCTTGGCCAGACGCGCGCGGACGTCGGCGAGCTGGATGTCGACGATCTTCTCGATCTGCGCCATGCCGAGCGGATGGAACACCACGATATCGTCGATACGGTTGAGGAACTCGGGGCGGAAGGTTTGAGCCATGGCCCCGTCAACCTGATGGCGCATCTCCTCCTCGTCCTTGCCGGACAGATCGGCGATAGCCTTGGAGCCCACGTTGGACGTCATGATGATAATCGTGTTCTTGAAGGACACTTGGCGACCCTGACCGTCGGTCAAACGGCCGTCGTCGAGCACCTGCAGCAGCACGTTAAAGACATCCGGATGAGCCTTCTCCATCTCGTCGAGCAAGATCACGGAGTAGGGACGACGGCGCACGGCCTCGGTGAGCTGGCCGCCCTCGTCATAGCCCACGTATCCCGGGGGCGCACCGATCAGACGCTGGACGCTGAACTTCTCCATATACTCGGACATGTCGATACGCACGAGCGCGCGCTCGTCATCGAACAGGCACTCGGCCAGCGCTTGGCGAGCTCGGTCTTGCCTACGCCGGTGGGGCCCAGGAAGAAGAAGCTGCCGATGGGCTTGTCTGGGTCGGAGAGACCCGCACGGCTGCGACGCACGGCCGCGGCTACAGCGGAGACGGCCTCGTCCTGACCGATAACGCGCTTATGCAGCTCGCCCTCCAAGCCCTTCAACTTGTCGAGCTCGCCCTGCATCATCTTGGACACGGGCACACCGGTCCAGGCGCTCACGACCTCGGCGATCTCGTCGGAGGTCACCTGTTCGTTGAGGCCCTCGCCGTCCTGCTGCTTTTGCGCCTCGAGCGCAGCCTCGGAATCCTGAATCTGCTGCTGCAGACCCGGGATCACAGAATAGCGAAGCTCGGACGCACGGCCCAGATCGCCGTTGCGCGTCGCGCGCTCCTCTTCGCTCTTGGCCGCGTCAAGCTGGCCCTTAAGCTCCTGCACGTGGTCGATGGCGTTCTTTTGGTTGAGCCAGCCGGCCTTTTGCACGTTGAGCTTTTCCTGGACTTCGGCAATCTCTTGGCGCAGAGCTCCAAACGCTCCTTAGAGGCGTCGTCGGTCTCTTTCATGAGCGCCTGTTCCTCGATCTGCAGCTGGGTGAGCTGACGCGTGGTGGCGTCGATCTCGACCGGCATGCTGTCGAGTTCCATGCGCAGGCGGCTCGCGGCCTCATCGACCAGGTCGATAGCCTTGTCGGGCAGGAAGCGGTCGGCGATGTAGCGGTCGGAGAGGTCGGCGGCAGCCACGAGCGCGCTATCGGTGATGTGTACGCCGTGGAAGATTTCGTACTTCTCCTTCAGGCCACGCAGGATTGAAATGGTGTCCTCGACGGTAGGCTCGCTGACCATCACGGTCTGGAAACGACGGGCGAGCGCCGCGTCCTTCTCGATGTACTTGCGGTACTCGTCGAGCGTGGTCGCGCCGATCGCGTGCAGGTCGCCACGAGCGAGCGCCGGTTTGAGGATGTTGCCGGCGTCCATGGAGCCCTCGGTGGCACCCGCGCCCACGATGGTATGGAGCTCATCGATGAACAGGATGACCTTGCCTTCGGATTTTTGCACTTCCTTGAGCACGGCCTTCAAGCGGTCCTCGAACTCGCCGCGGTACTTGGCGCCGGCGACCAGCGCGCTCATGTCGAGCTCGATGAGGTCGCGGTCGCGCAGGGTGCTCGGTACGTCGCCGGCCACGATTCGCTGAGCAATGCCCTCGACGATGGCCGTCTTGCCGACGCCCGGCTCGCCGATAAGCACGGGGTTGTTCTTGGTGCGGCGGGACAGAACCTGAATAGTACGACGGATCTCGTCGGTACGGCCGATGACCGGGTCGAGCTTGCCGGCGCGAGCCAGATCGCAGATGTTGCGACCGTACTGCTCCAACGCCTCAAACTGCGTCTTGTCCTCGGCAGACGTCACGCGGTCATCGCCGCGCAGTTCCTCGTAGACTTGCTCGATGCGCTCCTTGGTCACGCCGGCGTCACGCAGCACGCGACCCGCCTCACCCTTGTCCTCGGCAAGTGCCATCAGCAGATGCTCGGTCACCACAAAGCTGTCGCCCATCTTGGTGGCCTTTTTCTCGGCCTTCTCGATCACGCGAACGAGCTCGTTGGACAGGCCCATCTGCTGACCCTCGCCCGACACCTTGGGCGCATGGTCGATGGCATCTTGTGTGGAGCGTGCGAGCTGAGCCGGGTCGGCACCGATGCGCTCGATGATCACGGAGATATTGCGCTCGCCGGCACCGAGCAGGGCAGACAGCAGGTGGATCGGCTCCACCGCGCCGGCCTGTGCATCGGCAGCCGTGCTCATGGCGGTCTGCAGCGCCTCGCGCGACGTCATTGCTAGCTTATCGATTCTCATGGAATCACCTCTCTTGGGGCGGCCGCTACGGGGCGGCTTCACGTTGTTCGAGAAGTATTGTTGCCAGCTTTGCGCGATCTTATACACAAATCTAAGTCTCTATATATAAGATTTTCTGAGTGATTAAGAGATAGGGGGCAGGCACGCTCACCCGCTGCGGCCTCGTCCCCTTACTATCTCAATCTGTAACATCTAGCGACTGTTTATGGCTCCAGATGTTATAGATTGAGACGAACAGAAAACACCCGGATCAAAAATCTAAATCTGTAACACCAGGCCCACTTTTAGCGGCCAAGATGTTACAGATCGAGACAGACCGAAAACCACCACAAAGAGGACAGGCACCTTTGTGGTGGTCGCGGTCTCTACTCCTTCGCCGAACCCATACTTCCCGATTCGACGGTCCAGGCATCTCATCCTCGAACAGCCATGTACGGGCAGACCCACTATCGCGTGCAGTCTGCGGGTCAGGCAAGCAGGTCTGTTTATAGGCATCTTGGATACACTGACCCATAAAATCGTTGAGCTCGGTCTGGTCGCCCTCCATGACATAGGCGACATCGCCGTCCATGATGTAGATGCCCGGACCCTCATTGCCCTCGTAGCCCGGATCGTACGAGACATCACATAACTTTGCGCCGTTTGCAGTGTCCAGCTCGATGGACGAGTGGCATCCGCCAACCATGTCGTTCGCTTTTGCCCGATAGGACGCATATCCGTACCAACGCTTAAATGTTTTGCCCTTGAGTAGCTCGGACGCCCTATCGATCAGGCTTGTATCCGTGGTATAGCGCATGGCCCCAAGCTGAATACGCGGATAATTACTAATACCCAGCACAGCCGGCTGCTCATCAAAATCAACGGTAATGGTCTCGGGCTTGTCGTCGCCGGTCAGAAGTTCGACAGATTGAGTCACAGGCTTGACCACCGGCTCCGTCACCGCAGCAGGTAGAAATGCCATACCGACAGCGCCCGCGCCAACCACAGCGATCGCAAGCGCCAAGACAATCAATCCAATACGGGCAGAACGGCTCACGGCAAAACACCCCACAATGCAAACCTTCGCCACCTGCACTAATGATACCGCCAGCTAACACTATTACCAAAAGAAGCCGCGCGCTCCTCACCACCACAAAGGGGACAGGCACCTTTGTGGTGGTTTTCGACGCTAACGGTCGACCATCTCGCGCAATGAGATTAAACTTGAATTGCTCTCTGAACATATCCATTTCTGCCTATCCTCAACAGATCTTTGTCTCGAGGAGCGCATATGAAGCCGCCTCATTCCACCGGTCGCAACGTCATCGCCATTCTCGCCATACCCATCGTGATGCTCTTCCTTATCGTCATCACGCCCTTTTCCCTTGGTATCACCTCGCCCTTCGATTTATGCGGAATGGTCGACGCCAGCTCGCGTGCCACCTCGCTCTCCTTTATCTGTCGCGGCGTGTTTTACGAAGATGGAATTCCCACCGGAAGTTGGCAGTCAAAGTTGCCACTGCTCGGTCAGATCGACGGATGCTCCCCCTATTTCTGCCTTGGACCTCAGACGCTAAACTATCTAATCGACGACCAGCCACTCGACTTCATCACCCTCGCCTACGACTACGCACCAAACACCGATGAGCGCCACATGAACCAAGTCCTCGACAAGATGCTTGGACAGTGCGGGCTCACCGAGGAGGCCGGTCGAACCATCTATAGCAACCAGAAATTAAAGCGAACAGAACTCCGCCGTGTCGGAAAAATCAAAGGGCGAAACGGGGCCGCCTACTGGGATGCCTGGGCAACACGCGACAAGGGCGAATTCGGACACAGCACCTATATGGTCACTGTCTACACCAAAGACGGAATTAAGGACAATGTTGACGATTTCGCGTCATCCAAACTCGGCATCCCCAAAACAACCAAACCCGCCAGCCCAGATGAAATTCTGTAGAGCCGCCCATTAACATGCCGCTCAACGATCACAACAGCATCGAGCTCGTCCCCACCACCACAAAGGTGCCTGCCCCCTTTGTGGTGGTTTTCAACAAAAAGAAGCCGCCCCGATAACAGAGGCGGCATCAAGCAAGTCTATTTATTAGCGTCCCTCAAGACCCAACGAGAACGCAGAAATGTAGCCCGGGGCTTACCCTTTCCCGAACGCGACCCTTGCGAAGCGCGTGAGCGGGCGGGAAAGGGTAAGCCCCGGGCGGACAATTAAGTGCGTTACTCGGCAGCGGCCTTGAACTTGTTGTAGTTGATCAAGCAGCCGGCCTTGACGATGGCACGCTCCTCTGCCGTCATATCGGCAATGTATAGCTCAATCTGCTCGACCGTGCCGTCGGCGCGCACCACGTAGGCGGCGATGTCCTTCAGGTCGCCGTCGAGCGCGGCACGGATACCCGGCACAAAGACGTAGTCGCCCACCTCAAAGTTGGGCTCCGCCTCCATCTGGAAGGGCACCATGCCCCAGTTCATCACGTTGGAGCGATAGCGCTTGGTGGCGTACTCGTGGACGATGTTGGCCAGGCCGCCAATTACGCGCTGGCAGCTCGCGGCCTGCTCGCGGGCGCTGCCGTCGCCAGGCTTCTTGGCGTAAATCATGGAACCGAACTCGGTCGCCTTGGCATCGGCCGCGACACCCGCGCCGGCCAGCGCCTTGAAACACACCGGCAAGCTCGGCATCGAACGCCGCCAGGTCGCCCGCGGACTCGCCGGCAACGCGACGCTTCTCCACAGCGTCGACCTCCTTGGAGCGACCCACGTAGGCCGGGTCGCGGCGGCTCAGCGTAAACTCAGCCAGGCCCAGCGGTTGGAGCGGAAGGAGCTCGTCTCGCCCGAGGGAATGAGCTCGTCGGTCGTGGTGACCGGGTCCATGATCTTGGAGCAAACCTTG
>ENA-OQDF01000602-OQDF01000602.1-human-gut-metagenome-genome-assembly--contig:-NODE-602-length-14969-cov-2.068454_pt1 | contig 14969 bp, 18 predicted proteins | sample MGYA00242769_ERZ504597 | MGnify/ENA primary metagenome ERZ504597 (study PRJEB26092, sample SAMD00036305) | human gut metagenome | host: Homo sapiens | study: EMG produced TPA metagenomics assembly of...
CTTCTGTCAGAAACTCTTCCTGCTGTCGCGATATTTTCACCCCAACAAATACAAATTTTACATCATTTCCCCAAACTGATCGTTCCTTTTAACTCCAGTTCCTCATCCAGTAATACAAGTCTGCATCTTTTCCAGTCTTAATCGCACCTTTCTGAGTCAGTCCAAACTCTTTTGCCTGATTTCCTGAAGACATCTTTACAGCATCTTCAATCGATACACCGGTAAACTTGATAATATTCTGGAACGCTTTAATATAAGTCAGTACACTTCCGGCGATTGTTCCATCCTCCAGGCGTGCAGTACCGTCTTTTACATAGACAACCTGTCCACCCAGTTCACTTTTACCTTCCGGCATTCCTTTTGCACGCATGGAGTCTGTGATAAGTTCGATTCCGTCACTGCCCTTTACTTTATGTGCCAATGCGATCATCTGCGGTCTGATATGGATACCGTCACAGATCAGCTCTGTATTAACGCCATCGGTCAGAAGACCATATCCGGTAACTCCCGGCTCTCTGTGCTTCAGACCTCTCTGTGCGTTATAAAGATGAGTCACATGGCAGGCTCTGGATGCCACAAGCTGGTCATAAGTTGCATCGGAATGTCCAGCACTTGGAACGATCCGGTTGGAAAGACACCAGTTCTCAAATTCTTCCGTTGCCTCCTCCGGTGCATAAGTAACCACACGGATACGGTTTCCGCTTAACTCATTCCAGTGAGCAAGTGCTTTCTCATCTGGTTTCTTAATATAAGAAGCATCCTGTGCCCTTTATAGTTGACTGAAATAAACGGTCCTTCCAGGTGGATTCCCTGGATGATCGGATTTTTTCCGCTGCTTCTTTGATCTGCACCATGGCTTTTTCAATATTATCATAAGTCTGCGTCATCGTTGTGCAGAAGTAAGTTGTGATTCCCTCTTTGGCTGCCATCTGACGTACCATCCAGTCAATCTCATCTGCGGAAGCTCCATGCTGTCTTTTCCGTATCCTCCATGACTATGCACATCAACAAATCCCGGGATCACATAAGTCGCATCTGTCTCAATGATCTCATCGTCTTCCTGCGGTACGAAATTTCTCATTTCGTCTACTTCTGAGATTCTCTGGTTGAATCGGACATATCCATTGTCAATTTTCCGTTTCCTGTATATATTATTTTATTTTTTAATACTTTCATGAGTTTCTTCCTTTCTTCCATCACACATTTTTCAACACTTCTGCCTAAACCACTGATTAATTATATTGTCCCTGTTCTCTGATCTAGCGTTCCATCATACTGATTGATTCAATTCCGACACTTCCGCCACGCACAACTTCAATACTCTTAAACTCTTCTTTCATCAGCTTCACTACTGCATCATTCTTTGTCGCAGTCTGCACAACTCGATCAAAAGACTGTTCCTTTCCATAATCGATCACTTTTGCCTTAAAGTTGTCGCAATCTGAAAATCTCTACCTTATCTTCCGGTGTACATTTGAAGACTTTTACATAGAGGATCTCTTTCATTCTTACAAAAACATCGGTAAAATCAATGACTTTTATTACTTCGATCATACGGTTTAACTGCTTTTTGATCTGTTCAAAAGTCTCATCATCACTGACTGTAGCAATGGTCATCCTGGATACGCTTGGATCTTCTGTCGTTCCAACAGTCAGACTGTCCAGATTATAAGATTTGCCTGAAAATAACCCGGAAATCTTTGACAGAACTCCAACCTGGTTTTCTACATACAGAGAAATCCATCTTTTCTTCATACTACTTTCCATCTTTTTCACTTCCTTTCCTAGCATCCTAGCAGTCCATGATCATATCTTCCAGCGTACCGTTCGGTTTTACCATCGGATAAACCAGTTCCTCCGGATCGATGATAAACTCGATCAGTGTCGGGATTTTCGTCTCTTTTTTTGCCTGTTCAAATGCTGCCGCAATATCCTCTTTTCTCATAACCCGGATACCTTTCGCTCCATAACTTTCTGCCAGTTTTACAAAATCCGGCGTATATTCCGGCATCTCCTTTCCATTAGTACGACGGTATAATGCACCTGCTTTCAGATTCGTCATACCATAACGCTTTCCGTAGAAAAGCTTCTGCCACTGTCGTACCATTCCAAGATATTCATTATTAAATACACACAGGATCAACGGAAGTTCCTCCAGCACCGCAGTCGCAAATTCCTGAATATTCATCTGCATACCACCGTCTCCTGAAATAGCAATAACTTTTTTATCCGGATTTCCCAGTGCTGCACCGATCGCTGCAGGGAACCCGTATCCCATCGTTCCAAGTCCGCCTGATGTGACAAGCTGCTTGTCATTTGTAATCTCAATATACTGCGTCGTAAACATCTGATGCTGTCCGACATCTGTTGCAATGATCGCATTGTCAAACTGACGGTTGATTTCCTCAATGATGTCCTGTGGTCCCATCTCCTGACGGTTCTTCATCGTAAGCGGATGCTCCATCTTCCATTCTTCAATCTTTTTCAGCCACTTCTTCGTCTCACATTTTTCTACATACTCATTCATTTTCGTGATCGCTTCTTTTGCATCTGCAACGATCGGTACATCTACATGGATATTTCTGGAAATGGATGCTGTATCAATATCAATATGTACGATCTGTGCATTCGGAGCAAACTCATGCAGCTTTCCAGTAATACGGTCATTAAATCTTGTTCCGATGGAAAAAAGCAGGTCACACTCACTGACTGCCATATTGGCTCCATATGCACCATGCATTCCAAGATTTCCTATAAAGAGTGGATGGTTCGTCGGGATCGCCCCTCTTCCCATGATCGTCGTAACTACCGGAATCTGCGTCTTTTCAACTACCTCTGTAAATATGCTGTTCGCACGTGCAATATTCACACCGCCGCCGGCAAGGAACAATGGTTTCTTTGCCTTTTTCAGCATCTTCAACGCACGCTTGAGCTGTCCCATATGCACACTCGTATTCGGCTTATAACCACGGATATTCACTGAATCAGGATATACAGCACTTCCAAGTTCCGCCATCACATCTTTTGGAAGATCAACCAGAACCGGTCCCGGTCTTCCTGTTCTTGCAATATAAAACGCCTCTTTAATGATCCGTCCCAGATCTTCTCTGTTGCGGACTGTGACACCGTATTTCGTAATGCTGCGGGTAATTCCTACAATATCTACTTCCTGAAAGGCATCATTTCCGATCAGATGTCTCGCCACCTGTCCTGTAAAACATACAAGCGGTACACTATCATAATTGGCTGTGGCAAGTCCTGTAACCAGATTCGTTGCCCCCGGTCCGCTCGTTACCAGACATACTCCGACTTTTCCCGTTGTCCTTGCATACGCATCTGCCTCATGAACCAGTGCCTGCTCATGTCGTGGAAGGATCACACGGATCTCATCCTGCTTATACAGCTCATCACTGATATCGATCGTGCAGGCTCCCGGATATCCGAAAAGAGTATCGACACCTTCCTCCTTCAAAGCTCTGACAAGTAACTTATTTCCTGTAATCTGTCTCAAATTCTGTACCTCCCTATTTCCAAAAGAAAACCCCAAGCATGAACGTCATGCTCAGGGCGAATATTTCATCCTTGTTGCCACCTGATCTCAGAGAATCTCTCTCCTCTCTGCTGACACGTCAACGCGAAATTTATATATATTATAATTTGTATAAATAGGCTTGTCAACGTTCAATTCTTGATGTATTTTATTTGCCCGTGCTTCCTTTTATCTTGCCCGGTTACGGATCATTCCGATGCATGAATACACAATCAATGCCGCTAAATTGGCAAGGACCACACTTGCTCCTGCTGGAGTCGCACCTACATAGGAGATTGTCAGTCCTGCGATCAGACAAACCACTGACAATACAGCTGAATTAAGGATAACACTCTTGAACGTTCTACATACTCTCATGGATGTCAGTGCCGGGAAAATGATCAGACTGGAGATCAACAACGCTCCCATCATCCGCATTCCAAGCACAATCGTCACTGCTGTAAGAACTGCGATCAACATATTATAAAGACCTGCTTTCACCCCCGTTGCCCTTGCAAATGTCTCATCAAAGGTAATTGCAAAAATCTTATGATAGAAGAATATAAATAAAATCAATACAATAACCGAAAGTATCACACTCAGCTTCAGATCATCCGAACTCATCGCCAGAATACTTCCAAACATATAATTGTATACATCGGTATTCATTCCCGTTGTCAACGAGATCACCATAACACCAATCGCCAGAGAACTGGTGGAGATCAGTGCGATCGCTGCATCGCCTTTGATCTTCGCATTACTGTTGATCCGCAGAAGCAGGACTGCCGCCACGATTACAATCGGGATCGCTACTGCAAGTGGTGCTGCATTCATTGCTGCTGCAATCGCCATTGCACCAAATCCCCACATGGGAAAGTCCATCACCGATCATAGAATAACGCTTCAATACCAGACTCACACCAAGAAGAGCAGAACAAAGTGCCACCAGTGAACCAACAAGAAACGCTCTGGTCATAAAAGGATACGACATCATCTCTATAATTCCCTGTATCATTGCTGCTCACCTCCGAGAAATGCTTTTCCTGCCCGGCTCTTTTTATACTGCGAAGCCTTTCCAAAATAAAGTACCGTCTCCTGCAAATGCAGAATATGGCTTGCATACTCCACTGCACTCTCAATATCATGTGAAACCATCACCACTGCGATTCCTGATTCCCGGTTGATCTTTTGGATCAGTTGGTAAAATTCTGCTGTAACGATTGGATCCAGTCCTGTCACCGGCTCATCCAAAAGCAGCAGTTTTTTCGTCGCACATAACGCTCTCGCAAGAAGGACTCTCTGCTTCTGACCACCGGACAGATCCCGGAAACACTGGCCTCTCAGATCTGTGATCCCGAGCATCTCCATCTTTTCTGCCGCCTCTGCTTTGTCCGTCGCTGTATAGAAAGGTCTGAATCCGCGGCTGTTCAGCCTCCCGGAAAGTACCACCTCATAGACACTGGCCGGGAAATCTTTCTGGAAATCGTTCTGCTGTGGAAGATAACCGATTTCTTTCTGCTTCAGACCATCTCCAAATTCAATTTTACCGCTGTCCACTGCTTTCAATCCAAGCAGACTCTTTACCAGCGTACTCTTACCCGAACCATTCTCACCGACAATACAAAGATAGTCTCCCTGGCCGATCTCAAAATTCAGATCCCGGACGACGGTCTGACCCTCATAGCCGATCGATACATTCTCACATTTTATCAGTGCCATCCGTTCAAAACCTCCTTCAGTGTCTCCACATTTTTCTCCATCATACTCAGATAAGTTTCCCCATCTTTAAATTCCTGTGCCGTCAGATTATGACAACTGTAAAATACCTTTACATCCGTTCCGGTTGCTTCTGCAATGGCTTTAGCAATATTATCGTTGCTCAATTCCATTTTCAGAACCGTCGGTACTTTTTCTTCTTTTACTTTATTGATCAGAAATGCCATTGTTGCCGCACTTGGCTCTGTATCCGATGCACAGCCCGAAAACGCAGCATAATAATCCAGTCCGTATTCTTCTGCCAGATACCGGAACGGAAACCGGTCTCCAAAAATAAGCAGTCTGGAATCTGCATTCTCAACTACTTCCCGGAACTGCCCGTCCAGTTCCTGAAGTTTTTCTTCATACTCCGCGGCATTTTCTTTATAAACTGCTGCATTTTTCTGATCCAGTTCCTCCAGTTGATCTGCCAGCACTTCCACGATCTTTTCCGCATTTACAGGTGAAGTCCATACATGCTCATCAATCTCATGGACGGAATGTGACTCCTCATGGGGATCCTGATCCTGTCCGTCTTCATGGTCATGATCGCGTTCTTCCTTCATGCCTTCTTTCTGCTCTTCTTCCACTGTATCCACACAGTCCGTCAGTTTCAATGTCTTTCGGCCATTATCCGGCATGGACTCCAGGATATCCTCCACCCATGCATCATTTTCTCCTCCGACATAAATGAACAGGTCACAGTTCTGGATCGCTATGATATCCTGGGGTGTCGGCTCATAAGAATGGGTTTCCTCGCCCGGCTTCAATAACATCTGAAGCTCCACCTGATCTCCTGCGATCTGACGTACAAAATCATATTGAGGAAAAATTGTCGTAACAACCTTAAGCTTTTTCTCAGCTTCTGTTACCTTTTTTTGTGACTGTCCTCCTGGCTGTCCTGCTCCGCATCCCGTCAAAATCATTCCCACCGACAGAATCCCTGCGATGAGTACACTACAGATTTTTCTTTTCTTCAATCCTGCACCTTTCTTCCTATCGACGCTCATATCTGGTAAATGCAAATTCCAGGTCAAAGCAGGTTTGCTCATCACCTTCCTCTGTCATTTCCCAATCTTCCAGTTTATCCAGATTCGGGAAAAATGTATCCGCCTGAAATGCATGGTCGATCTTTGTTACATAAATTGTATCCAAATATGGAAGCATCATACGATATACGCTTTCGCCTCCGAGCACATAAATCTCGTCGGTATCATACTTCTTCAGCTCTTCCAATAATTCTTTTTCAGAATGTACGATAATCGCATCTTTCACTGCATAATCCTTATTTGCAGTAAGCACAATGTTCGTACGATTTTTAAGTGGAAGTCCATTTGGGAAACTTTCCAGTGTCTTTCGACCCATAACTACAACGTGTCCTGTGGTAGTCTGTCGAAAAACTTCATATCAGACGGAATGCTCACCAGTAATCTGTTCTGATATCCGATTCCCCAATTTCTATCTGCTGCTACGATTGCTTTCATCTGTCCTCTTCCTCCTTAACCCTAAATCGCAACCGGAATATTTTTAATCTGCGGATGCGTTTCATAATCTTCCAGCCTTACATCATCCGGCGTAAAATCATAAAAATCTTTCACTTCCGGATTCAGCCAGAATTTCGGTGCCGGAAGAGGCTCTCTTGAGATCAGTTCCTCGATCAGAGGAATATGCCGGTCATAAATATGTGCGTCTGCAATTACATGAACCAGTTCCCCTGCTTTCATGCCACATACCTGTGCAAACATATGCAGCAGAACTGCATACTGGCATACATTCCAGTTATTTGCTGTCAGCACATCCTGCGAACGCTGGTTTAAAATTCCGTTCAGAGTCAGTTGTTCACTGCCCTCCTCTTTCGTTACATTAAACGTCATACTGTATGCACACGGATACAGATTCATCTCATGCAGATCTTCATGCACGTAAATATTCGTCATGATCCTGCGGCTGTAGGGATTTTCTTTCAGATCATATAAAACTCTGTCTACCTGATCCATCATCCCTCTTTATACTGATGCTTCACCTGCATCTGATAACCATAGGCCTTTCCAATAGAACCATTTTCATCTGCCCAGCTATCCCAGATATGACTTTCAGTTCATGCACATTATTTGACTTTTTCTGCCAGATCCATAAAAGCTCATCTACACAACTCTTGATTGCTGTCCTGCGTAATGTCAGTGCCGGGAACTCCTTTGAAAGGTCATACCGGTTCACTACTCCGAATTTTTTATTGTATAAGCTGCTGTGCCGTCTTCCCATTTCGGACGGACTTTTTCGCCTTCTGTGCTGGTTCCATTTTCAATAATATCCCTGCACATATTTATAAATACTTTATCTGCGTAACTCATCCTGTTCTCCTGTCTTTCAGTCTCTCTTTTCTGCCATAAGCTCAATACTTCTTTCACGGATCAGCGACATTATACAGAAGCTTTTCCAGATTTCTCATCAATGCATCTACTTCTCTTTTGCTCATCCCGCGGGTCAGTTCCCGATCCAGCTTTCTCCGCTCTGCCTCCATCCGCCTTTGTATATCATAGGCTTTCTCCGTAAGGTAAATATTTTTCTTTCTTTTATCTTTCGCATTCGGAACACAAAGAATGTATCCCTTTTCATCCAACCGCTTCAAAAGCCCTGTCACCGTTGGATTTTCAGACTGAGGTGAGTTCGACATCCCGCTGGCTTATCTCAATCTTTACTGGTATGAAATAAGTAGTCGAGTACTGCACATTGGGAAGAAGTAAGTCCCAGCTTTTTTACCTTTTCATTTAACTCTTTTTCAAATACATTATTGATCTGCTTGATCATAAAACCGATCGGCTGACTTCTCCATTCCATCCGTACACCTCCATTCTATTCCTCTCTTTTCCTGCAACGCCCCCCGCACAGTCCTTTTCTGTACCGGTTATCCAGTTCTTTCTGCTATGCTCTGATCCCTTTAATATTCTCTGATGATACTGCTGATTTCCTGAATACTCGGAATCTCCATCAGTGCTTTCAGTGCTTCCTGCATACTGCATTCCTTCACACGCTCCGTCACGATAACCAGCTCTGCCGCTTCCGGTGCGGAATGTTCCTGGACTACCCTCGTAATACTTACTTTATGGTTTCCAAATACCTCTGCAATAGCAGCAAGTACTCCCGGTTCATTTGCAACCTGCATACGGATAAAGAACTTATTCTTTACCTGACCGAATTCCTTGATCGGCAGATCTTGATAGCAGGTACAACTGATCCTTCCCGTACAGCCATATCCGATATTTCTTACCACATCAATCACATCGCCCATCACGGCACTGGCTGTCGGAAATTCGCCTGCACCTCTTCCGTAAAACATGGCATCATCCACTGCATCTCCATGAACAAAAACTGCATTGAAAGAATCCCGTACAGAAGCAAGTGGGTGATCTTTCCGGATCATCATCGGGTAGACTCCGACCTCGATTCCATTTTCTGTATTATGTGCAACACCCAGAAGCTTGATGACGCTGTCGAATTCCTTTGCATATGCAATATCCCTTGCCGTAATCTTCGTAATTCCTTCTGTATGTACATTAAAGAATACAACTCTGGAATGAAATGCGATGGATGCCATGATCGCCACTTTTCTTCCCGCATCCAGTCCTTCCACGTCCGCAGTAGGGTCTGCCTCTGCAAATCCAAGTTCCTGTGCCTTTTTCAGTGCATCTGCAAAATCCATTCCCTCTTCCGTCATCTTGGTAAGGATATAATTGGTCGTACCGTTCACAATCCCAACTACCTCTGAAATATCATTGGCTGCCAGACATTGCTTCAACGGACGGATGATCGGGATGCCTCCTGCTACCGACGCCTCGAATAAAAATCCACCTGATTCTTCTGTGCTGTATCAAGAAGGACATGCCCTTCCTCTGCGATCAGATCTTTATTCGCAGAAACTACATTCTTCCCGGCTTCCATTGCCTCCAGGATCATCGTCTTTGCAGGCTCAAGTCCACCCATCACTTCAATCACGACAGAAATTTCATCATCCTCAAGAATCTCTTTCCAGTTATCCGTAAGGAGCTCCTGTTCTACACCTTCACGCTTTTTCTGCATATTCCTCACAAGGATCTTTTTTACTTCCAGCTTCGCACCGGCCGTTCTTTCCATCACATCCGCTCTCTTCCGGATCAGTTTATATACACCCGTTCCTACAGTACCAAGACCGAGGATTGCAACTTAATCGTATTCAATGAACTACACCTCTTTCATCAAAATTCTTAACGCTTCAGTTTAACGCTCTAAGTATACCATGATTTTTTCTTCTTAAAAAGACTAAACCTGTAAGAAAATATTTTTTCCGCAAAAAATTATTGACAATTATTCCACAATATAGTAATATATTTATTGTTCGTCGGAGCAATATGCGACAGTGGCTCAGTTGGTAGAGTACAACCTTGCCAAGGTTGGGGTCGCGGGTTCGAACCCCGTCTGTCGCTCTGAAGGCACTTGAGTTCCCGAAAGAGTTCAAGTGCTTTTTTCTTTACCATAGATTATTTTAGGAGGTATGATTCATGAAATTTATATATCCCGCTGTATTCAAAAAGAAAACTGACGGAGGATACGATGCTTACTTTCCTGATCTTGAGTTCTGCGAAGCATCCGGCGAGACGCTGGATGATGCGATTGACAACGCAAATGAAGCAGCCAGAACCTGGATCACCGTAGAACTTGAAGAGGACGAGCCGATTCTCCCTCATGTCTCCGATCCGGAAGACATTCTCCTTGCCGAAGATGAACTGATCCGCAATATTTCTGTCAATATCCGTTTTTACGAAGGCTGGGACGAATAACCTTTCACAGCACAAAAGAACCATTTCTATTATCACACTATAGAATGATACGCGAAAAAGACGGGAACAGCAGAGCCAATCCGCTGTTCCCGCCTTTTTATTTTTGTGGAAAGCTACTTTTTTATGAAAGACCTAGTTACCACATTCAATACTGATCTCATTAAATTTATCCAGGATCTGCTCCACCTCAAGATGTGCTTTTTCTTCTCCCTTTAAATCCATCACAATCCCGCCCTGATGCATCATCAGAAGACGGTTCCCATATTCTACCGCATAACGCAGGTTGTGAGTAACCATGATGGTTGTCAGATGCTTTTCTCTGACGATCTTATCTGTCAGTTCCATGATCAGCTCTGCTGTCTTTGGATCAAGTGCTGCTGTATGCTCATCCAGGATCAGGAAATCAATGGGTGTCATGGTTGACATCAGAAGTGCGATTGCCTGACGCTGTCCACCGGAAAGTACTCCGACTTTTACATCCATTTTATTTTCCAGTCCCAGGCCTAGCTGGCTCAACATTTCCCGGTACTCTTCTCTTCTCGCCTTATTGATTCCTGCACCAAGTCCAAAGAATTTTCCTTTATTATCTGCCAGAGACATATTCTCCAGAATGGTCATCGACGGGCAGGTTCCCATCGATGGTTCTGATATACACGTCCGATGTTACGGTTTCTTTTAAATTCCTTTTTATTTGTAATATCTTTCCCATTCATCAGGATCTTTCCGCCATCTACAGGAATACTTCCACAGAGGATATTCAGCATCGAGGTTTTTCCTGAACCGTTACTTCCCACAACCGATACAAACTCTCCGTCTGCTACCGTCAGGTCAAATCCGTCAAACAGGCACATCTCATTGACTGTTCCGGGATTATAATATTTATCGATTTTCTTTAATTCAAGCATTTTCTTCACCTTCTTCTTTCTGTCTCTTCCGATCACCAAAATCAGAAGGAATAAAACTGCCGTGATCAGTTTCATATCCTGCGGCTCAAAAAACTTAAGGCTGCAGCAACACAGGCTTTATAAATAATGGAACCGATCAGAACAGCCGTTGTGGTTTTCAGGAATGAAAAATTCTTGAACAGGCTTGTTCCGATGATCACGCTCGCAAGTCCGATAACAATGGCACCTGTACCACTGGAAATTTCAAAAACTCTCTGTTCCTGACAGAAAATAGATCCTGCCAGGGAAACCAGTCCATTGGCGACCGCAAGTCCGAGGATCTTGACATTCCCCTCATCTTTTGCAAGAGAAGTGACCAGCACTTCATTATCACCGACTGCACGGAGAAGGAATCCCGACTTTGTCTTCATATAAAGATCTAAAAGGACTTTGCTTACTACCGCAATGATCAGAACGATCACCAGAACCTTATACGAGGATGCTCCTCCCTGAAAGATCCCATTTACGGCTGCATTGTCAAAAATACTGTCCTCGCCAAAGATCGGTACATTTGCCGTTCCTGCCAGCCGGAGGTTGATCGTCCATAATGCTGTCATCATAATAATACCGGACAGCAGATCACGCACCTTACATTTCACATGGATCAGACCGGTACAGATCCCGGCAAGAACACCGATCAGAAATGATGCCGGAAGTGTGAGATACGGGTTCACACCTTTCGTGATCATTGTTGCAGTCAGTGCTGCTCCCAGCGGAAAACTTCCATCCACTGTCAGATCCGGGAAATCCAGAATCTTATATGTTATGTATACTCCAAGGGCGAGTATTCCATAAATCAGCCCCTGCTCCAATATTGTTATATAAATCCCCATCACTCTACGCCTCCGGATTCTTTCATTATTTTGTAATCTCATCAAAGCTTTCTACAGCTTTGTCCTGAAGATCCTCCGGAACTGTGATTCCGAGATTCTTCGCTACTTCATTATTTACATAAAAACCAGGTTCTGTAATTGTCTCAAACTGCATATCAGATGCTTTCTTCTCACCTTTCAGGATCTTGGCTGCCATCTTTCCCGTCTGCTTTCCAAGTGCCACATAATCCAGTCCTTCTGCTGCAAGGCATCCGATCTTCACCTGTTCGATCTCACTTCCGAATACCGGAATTTTCTTTGCATTTGCCTTGTCAAGGATCGTTGCCAGAGAAGCTACAACTGTATTGTCTGTCAGGTTCGTCAGGCAGTCAACTTCTCCGAGAAGTTCATCTGCCGCAAGAGAAATATCTGCGGTCTGGCTAATACCTTTTTCTACGATCTCAAATCCATAGTCTCCTGCAAGATCATCATATTTTGCAAGAGCGGATACGGAATTTGCCTCACTTGTCGTATAAAGGATACCGATCTTCTTTGCATCCGGCATCATCTCACGGATCATTTCAAGCTGTGCCTTGATCGGAAGCTCATCACTCGTTCCTGTTACATTTCCGACTGCTGTTCCGTCATCTTTTGCAAGCTTTGCCGCAACCGGGTCTGTGACTGCTGTATAAACAACCGGGATTTCTGAATCCATCGCTGAATTGTATGCTGCCTGTGCACTCGGAGTTGCGATTGCACAGATCAGATCCACTTTATCGGATACAAATGAATCACTGATCTGCTTTGCTGTACCCTGATCTGCCGCTGCATTCTTTACAGAAACTGTCAGGTTCTTACCCTCTTCAATTCCCTCTTCTTTCAGCCCTTCAAGGAATCCTTCCCTGCAGTTATCCAGTGAACCATGCTCTGCAAACTGGGAAATTCCGATCGTATAAGTCTTTTCTCCATCGGAGGAAGCTTTTTTATCCTCTCCTGATGTTCCTGAGCCGCATCCTGCCAGGCTCATTACCATTACCGAACCTAAAACTACTGCTAAAATTCTTTTCTTCATAATACTTTGTCTCCTTTTTCTTTTCATTTTCTGCAAAAGCAAAGGAGCCGATCTTGGATACAGGCTTTCATTTCCGGCTGATGCAACAAAAAACCGCCTCAAGCAAATGCTTGAGACGGGTAATAAATTTCTTTACTATCGCGGTACCACTCAAATTGACCTGCGTCCACTTTCTCACGTACTAACATACGCTCCTGATTGATAACGGGTTCGGTTCCCGGCGACTCCTACTCTTTTCATTTCAGGCCACCCTCGAAAGTCCATTCGGAATTAAAATCCTTACAGCAATCCCACCACCTGCTGCTCTCTGCAAATTCTTTTAAAACTTACTTCTCTTCCTCATCGGTTTTTGCTTTTGATGAACTCTATTCTAGTCTTCCTTACTTCATTTGTCAAGAAGATTTTTATTTTTCTTTCTCACATTGTTACTGTCAAGTAATCGTTGGCAACTTCTTTTTGATTTATCCTTTTGTTGAAATAGTCCTGTTTCTACACTAATTTCTAATATCCAGCCATGTGTAGCAATCGCTTTCTCTCCCCCTGTATCTTTCCGTCCAATCCGACCACATGACCCATCACCGGATATTCGTATCCTTTTCCTTCTTTCTTCGGTGCTTTCGCCGACATCAGGATCTCTCCATATAATTCTTCTACTTTTTCTTCTTCAAATACTGGGCTTCTCAGACGTTCCGTTACTTCATACAGTTTCCCACTGCATTTCTTCGCCAGATTTTTGCCAGATGATTCCCACCCCTCCGGCTCCAACTCCTGTGCCCGTGTTTCATCCGCTTTGCAATTACACTCCACACATGGTTCTCCATTGTTCCCATGTTCCGGTATTCCAGCCCTTCTGGTGGTTCCGGCAGGTCAAGACCCTGCGACTGGTATGGCAGGAGCCCTTCCCGGTTATTCTCGTAATACCGGATCAGTTCTTCCACGTCCTGAATCTCATCATCGTCACTCAGACTGTTCCGGTAAATCTCCAGATACCGGAATACTTCTTCGATCTCTTCTTCCCTCAGAAGTTCTAAAACAGCTTCCCGCACTGCCCTTTCATGGATCTTTTCTTTTACCTCTTTGTTCCGATGGAACGGGTCTAACTGGAAGCACGTACTCTTATCTTTTACTTTCTTAATCCACGATGCCCCATCTGCATTTAAGATCCTCTGGCTTACTTCATCCAGATTGAACTCCTGTGCGATCACTGCCTCCCGGTATTCCTGGAATTCTTTTGCTTTTGAAAAACCAGCAACTACTACTTTATTTTCCAGGGCATAACGCTCCGGACCGGTTTTTCTCCAGCCATCATAAGCGATCCCTATCTTGATCTCTGCCTTATCCTGCTTTTCCTTTTTTCTGTCTTTGCCCTGCAGTTTGATATAAACTCCATCTGCTTCTTCAAACAGGACAGGAACTTCTTTTTCCCCTTTTACATGACCTTTCTTATATTCTTCTGTCAGCGTTGCTTCTTCATCGTAGACCTTTTCCCCTAACGCCTGGATGACGTTCCATACTCCCATTGCACTGATGGTCTGTCCTGTCATCTCGCTGACTTTCGCGGCACATTCCCTGTAAGACAGCTCCGTGATCCCTTTTACCAGCAATTCTACCATGTTTGTTGAAATCAGCCCCACATGGTTCAGTTCCAGTGTTTCATCCAAAAGATACACAAAACGTTTGGTGCCATCTTCCTCTATCACCTCATAGACCATTCTCTGATAAGTCACTTCACCATACACGGTTTTTACGGTTGTCTGTCGGGCACCTTTATTCCGGTACTTCTTCTTGTCCCTGTCCTCCATCAGCATCCGGTCATACCGTTCTAGGAATTCTTTTGTGAACTCTCTTCCAATCTGGCAGACCCATGCATAAATATTTTTCTCTAACTCCTTGAATGTTACACCATTTTCCTTTATCATTGAATTCATCATACAGACTCCTTATGTTTTTTCTCGTCAATTAAACAATAAGATAAATCTGTATGATTGGGAAGAGGTTTCGATCTCTTCCCTTTATTTTTGCCAATGATAATTATACTCTAAG
>ENA-OQDF01000603-OQDF01000603.1-human-gut-metagenome-genome-assembly--contig:-NODE-603-length-14963-cov-1.982542_pt1 | contig 14963 bp, 27 predicted proteins | sample MGYA00242769_ERZ504597 | MGnify/ENA primary metagenome ERZ504597 (study PRJEB26092, sample SAMD00036305) | human gut metagenome | host: Homo sapiens | study: EMG produced TPA metagenomics assembly of...
GCACCTGCCACCCGTATGTGGAGCAGTTCACCCGGGAAGCGGCGTGACCCACTGCGAGATCGAGACCGAGTTTGACAACATGCTGCTGCGCCGGGACGGATACGACCCGCTGAAGTTTTTCACAGCCAGCCATATCCACCCGTCGGAACAGAATGCAAAGGCAATCGCGCCCTTTTACGAGGGCATCTCGGAGCAGGTGGCGCTGGACTCGCTCAAGGGCATGATCTCAGTGCACAGGCTGCTGCAGGCGTCCAATCCTGTCAAGCGCTGGGTGGTGCTGACAGGCATGAAGGTGGTGGGCAAATACGACATGCTGCACGGCCTTGTGGCAGATCCGCAGCCGAACCGAAGTGCGTGGAGAGCGGCAAGCGGCTGGAAGAACTGTATGCGCAGGCGCTTCCGCTGGCAGAAACGCTGATCCTGGAATTTGTGGCAAAGTTGGACACGGACCAGCCCCTGAGCAAGGCCTTTGACCACACCTCGGGGAGTTTTGAGCGGGCACAAAAAATGAGGGTGCACCGCCCGGCGGTGTAGGGAGAGAGTAAAAATGCAAAGCGAAAAATTCAAGGTGACCCCGCTGGAGCGGTCATGGATCCTGTACGATGTGGGCAACTCGGCCTTTGTGCTGATGATCGCCACACTGGTGCCCATTTTCTTTAATGCGCTGGCCGAGGCCGGGGGATTGAGTCCGGTGAACTATCTGGCCTACTGGGGCTATGCAAGCTCGGTGGTCACGGTGATCACGGCAGTGCTGGGGCCGATTTTGGGCACGCTGGCCGATACCAGAGGCTTTAAAAAGCCCATCTTCATGCTCTGCCTGTTCGTGGGCGTGGCAGGCTGCTGTGCTATGGGCCTTGCTACTACATGGATGCCGTTCCTGATCATCTTCATCCTTGCAAAGATCGGCTTTTCGGGCAGTCTGGTGTTCTACGATTCCATGCTGGGCGATGTGACCACCCCGGAACGCATGGATGTTGTGTCTTCGCAGGGCTATGCATGGGGCTACATTGGCAGCTGCGTGCCTTTGTGGTGTGTCTGGCGCTGGTGCTGGGCAGCGGGGCCATCGGCCTGAGCCAGATGACCGCCCTTTCCGTGGCGCTGCTCATCACCGCTGTGTGGTGGCTGGGCACCACCCTGCCGCTGCTGCGGAGCTATAAGCAGATCAACTATGTGGAGGTAGAGCAGCACGCCATCCGGCAGAGCTTTGTGCGCATCGGCCACACCCTCAAGCATCTGCGCGAGGATAAGCAGGTGTTCTGGTTCCTGCTGGCCTTCTTCTGCTACATCGACGGCGTGTATACCATCATCGATATGGCCACCGCCTACGGCACGGCACTGGGGCTGGAGACCACCGGCCTTTTGCTGGCCCTGCTGGTAACACAGATCGTAGCCTTCCCTTCGGCGCTGATCTTTGGTCGGCTGAGTGCAAAATACCCGTCCAGCCAGCTTATCCCGGTCTGCATCGCAGCCTACACCGGCATTGCGGTGTTCGCCTTCTTCCTGACCAGCCAGTGGCAGTTCTGGGTACTGGCCGTGCTGGTGGGCATGTTCCAGGGCGGCGTGCAGGCACTGAGCCGCAGCCACTTCGCCAAGATCATCCCGGCTGAAAAATCCGGCGAATACTTTGGCCTGTTCGACATCTGCGGCAAGGGCGCGTCCTTCCTTGGCACCATGATCGTGAGCGTGGGCAGCCAGCTGACCGGCAGCGCAATGTGGGCATTGGGATGCTGGCGCTGCTGTTTGCAGTGGGCTTTGTGCTGTTTCGGGTGTCCTGCCGGACTGAGGGCGCAAAACAGGTGTAAAAAATACGATTTAAAATTGCCGATGCTTTCGCTTTGGCAATATCAGAGGAAATATTATTTTATAATTTTGCAAACAAGCCAGCCCTGCGGGGCCGGCTTGTTTCCTTTTTCACGGGAAGGGGGGCGTGACGGCAAACGGCATATTGTTGCCATTACGCAGTAAAGATGCAGTTTTCGGCAGCGACTCTATTCGTGAAAGTGCGTTTGGAGCGGCCCGCAGGCCGCGACAAATGCGAAATAAAAATAAAATTTCCGCTGAATATGGCCAGAGTGTAACGGAGGCCATTTTAAATCGTCCTTCTGGTTATAATTAACAAACCGGTAATTGTCTTTTTGAGCGGCGAATGATACAATAGAGGCAATGATTTCAAAACCGCAAAGGAGAAAACGAAATGGAACGATTTCCCGGTTATACCCTCGTGCGTACCGAGGACTGCCCTGAACAGCACGGAACCCTGACCGTGCTTACCCACGATGTGAGCGGTGCCACGGTGCTGCTGGTGGAAAATGAGGATACCAACAAGGCGTTTGGCATCGGCTTTGGCACCTTCCCATCCGATGACACCGGCGTGTTCCACATTCTGGAGCACTCGGTGCTGGCAGGCAGCGAAAAATACCCGGTGACCTCGCCGTTCTTGCAGCTGCTCAAAAGCAGCATGGCATCTTTCCTGAATGCGATGACCTTCCCGGATAAGACGGTCTACCCGTTCGCTACGCCCAATGAGACCGACTTCAAAAACCTGATGGATGTCTACCTGAACGCGGTGTTCTGCCGCTGGCTATGGTGGACAAGAGCGTGTTTGAGCAGGAGGGCTGGCACCGCAGTGCCGACGGCACCGTGAGCGGAGTGGTGTACAACGAGATGCAGGGCGCTCTGGCTGCACCGGATGCTCAGTTGGAAAATGCACTGGAACGGGCCATGTTCCCGGATACGCCTACGGCTTTGTTTCCGGCGGCGACCCGGCCAGCATCCCGCGCTGACCTATGAAAAGTATAAGCGGGTATATCACCGCCACTACAGCGCCGACAACTGCTGCATTACCCTCTATGGCAAAATGGATATGGCTGAAAAGCTGGAACTGCTGGACAGGGATTATCTTTCAAAAATGCCCAAGGGCACCAGCCGTCCGCAGCTGACCGTGCAGCACGAGCAGGCGGGTGCCTGCGTGGAACTGCCCTACTATACCGAAAACCCGGAGCCGGACGAGGTGCAGTGTGCTCTGGCATGGTACACCGGTGCCTTTGCAGACCGGGAGCGTCAGCTGGGCGTGGAGATCCTGCTGGATGCCCTGCTTGGCACCAATAACTCCCCGCTGAAGGCGGCGCTGCTGGCCGAAAAGCTGGGCGCAGATATTGACATTGGCTTTGACGACAGCACCCTGCAGCCGGTGCTGGAACTGGTGCTGCGCGGTGCCACCGAGGAGAGCGCCCGCAAGTTTGCTGCCGCTGTGCGCAAGGCGGTGGACGGCATTCTGGCCGAGGGCATCCCGCAGGAACTGCTGTTGGCTTCGCTGAACGCAGCAGAGTTTGCATCGCTGGAGCGCCCGGGCACCCTGCCAGACGGCGTGCTGGATGCCATCAACGCTTCCACCGGTTGGCTGCACACCGGCGACCCCGCCCTGCTGCTGCACACGGACAGGCTGTTTGCTTCCCTGCGGGAAAGATGGCCGATGGCTGGTTCGATGAGCTGCTGCGTGAGCTGTTTGCACCGGCTCCGGTGCAGGTGGTGCAGGTGCCCACCCTGCCTAAAAAAGAGGAGGGCGAACCCATCCGCACCGACGGCAAACTTGTGCTGGAGCACCCGCTGACCGTTGCCGACCTTGGCGACGGAGCAAGGACGGCCCCAGGTGAGCGGGAACTTCTGGCCGGTGCGCAGCTGGTGCATCACCCTTCGGCAGGCAGCCTGTACCTGAACTTCTACTATGACCTTGGCAATGTGAAGCCTGAGAACATGCCGTATCTGGACCTGCTGACCGATGTGCTGGACGAGCTGGACAGCACCGAACACACCGCTCAGCAACTGAACACTCTGCGCAGCACATGGCTGGGCGACAGCCGCACCCAGCTGGACATCTGGACTGGGCGGCAGGAGGTGCACCCTGCCATGCCAAGCTGAGCCTGTGCCTGAGCCTGCTGGAACGCAGTCTGGAAAAGGCTGTGGAGCTGGGCGGCGAATGGCTGTATGATACCATCCTTACCGGCCCGGCGGCAGAAGCTGCTTTTGCACGGGTGCTGAGCCAGCAGAAGTTGAACATGGAACAGCAGTTCATCCAGCAGGGCAATGTATACGCAGCCACCCCGCGCCAGTGCCCACTACACGGTGGACGGTGCGGTGAGTGAACGCTGCAGCGGTGTGAGCTATTACAAGTTCTTGTGCGGCGTGCAGGAGCGCGGCAATTGGGCAGCACTGGGCGAAAAGCTGGATGCCCTGCGCACAGAGGTGCTGCAGCACGCGGAGCTGACGGTCAGCCTGTACGGCAGCGAGGATGCCCTTGCAAAGCTGCGCACTCTGCTGCCGGACAGCCGCTTTGCTGCCGAGGGCCGCGCTGCGGCAAAGCCCTATGTGGAGCCGCTGACACCGCCGGTGAACGAAGCGTTTATCATTGACGGCGGTGTGAACTACGATGTACAGGTATGGCCCATGGAGCGCCGCAGCGACCGCAAGGCGCTGGCCCGCGTGATGAGCTACGAATACCTGTGGCACAACATCCGCGAGGTGGGCGGCGCTTACGGCACCGGAATGCTCTCCTCGGACGGCGTGGAATACCTGTACACCTACCGCGACCCCCATGTAAAGGAAAGCTACGACACCTTTGCAAAAGGTCCGGCAGAACTGGCAGCACGGGAGTACACCGAAAAAGACCTGAACGATTTTATTGTGGGTACTGTGGCCAAGCTGGACACCCCTCGCAAGCCGCGTGCTGAGGCCCGCGAGACGGACCGCCGGTATTTCTGCGGCATCACTGATGAAATGATGGCGGCAGACCGCAAGGCCCTGTGTGCGGTGGATGCCGCACTGCTGAAGGAGCAGGCCGCAGAGCTGGGTGCCGCCATGGCAAACGGCGTGCGGGTGGTGTTTGGCAGCAAGGATGCTGTGGAAGCCGCAAAAGAAATGTTTGATACGGTAGAAACGCTGTAAGCAAAGAGCCTTCCATCCCGCCCGGGACATGCTCTGACAGGATAAAAGTGCCTGATGATACGAAAAATGTCATCGGGCACTTTTACTTTTGTAAAGAAACGGAAAAATTTAAAAAGCAGGGTTGACGCGGCAAAAAGCAGTGGTAAAGTAATGGGCGGAAAAGGCAAAAAGTGTCTTTTTACAACAGGAAAACGAGGTGGTTGTCATGGAACCTGCTGGCAGTAGCAGCAGTCTTTCTCCCCGATTACTTTATATGATGGCAGCCGCCGTTTCTGCTTTGCGCAGACCCTGCTGTGTGTGAATGCACACGGTGCGTGTTTGCGTTCCCTGAAAAGAAGAAACGAGAGCTGCCACTGAAAAGGAGGCAGCTTTTTTATGTCTGAAATCTCGATCGATACCCTCAAGACCATGCTGCAAATCTGGACGATGCCAAGAAATACCAGAGCCTGCGGGATGTGATGGAAACTCTGCCCGCGCCCGACCTTGCGGCGGTATTTGAGGATCTGCCTGCAGAAAAGCTCCCGGTGCTGTTCCGTCTGTGCCCGAAGGATCTGGCCGCAGATGTGTTCACCGAACTGACCCCTGAGACCCAGCAGAAGCTGATCGACGGCCTGACCGATACCGAGCTGAAGGCTGTTGTGGACGAACTGTTCGTGGACGATGCCACCGACCTTGTGGAGGAAATGCCTGCCAACGTGGTCAAGCGCATTCTGGGTCAGGCGACCCCACCACCCGCCGCATGATCAACGAGCTGCTCAAGTACCCGGAGGACTCGGCCGGCGGCGTGATGACCACCGAGCTGATGGAGCTGCGGCCGGACATGACCGTGGCACAGGCTATGGAGGCCATCCGCAGGAATGGCTTTGACAAGGAGACCATCAACAACTGCTATGTGACCGATGACAGCCGCAGGCTGATCGGCGTGGTGTCTGCGGGCGTGGTGCTGGCAAAGAACACAGAAGAGCCTATCAAGGACCTGATGGATTCCAATGTGGTCAGCGTGAGCACCACCACCGATCAGGAGGATGTTTCCAACCTGTTCGAGAAATACGGCTTTCTGGCTATTCCGGTGGTGGACGCCGAGAACCGGTTGGTGGGCATCGTGACCATTGACGATGCTATCAGCATCCTGCAGGACGAGGCCAGCGAAGATATTGCAAAGATGAACGCAATCGGCCCCTCCGACAAGCCCTACTTCAAGCAGAGCATGTGGGATCTGTATAAGAGCCGTGCGCCGTGGCTGCTGTTCCTGATGATCAGTGCCACCTTCTCCAGTCTGGTCATTCGCGGATACGAGGATGCACTGGCCGCTGTGACCGTGCTGACTGCATACATCCCCATGCTGACCGACGCAGGCGGCAACGCGGGCAGCCAGAGCACCTCCACCATCATCCGCGGCATGGCGGTGGGCGATATCCAGCCCCGCGATCTGCCCCGCATCCTGTGGCGCGAGAGCCGTGTGCCTTGCTGTGCGGCGGCACGCTGGCCGTATGCAACTTTGTAAAGCTGCTGGTGTTTGACCGCATCGCGGCTCCGGTGGCGCTGGTGGTGTGCCTGACTTTGATCTGCACCATCCTGCTCTCGCAGATCATCGGCGGCATTCTGCCGGTGGCGGCAGAAAAGCTGCATGTGGATCCGGCCGTGATGGCTTCACCCCTGATCACCACCATTGTGGATACCACCACGCTGCTGATCTACTTCAACATTGCAAAGATGCTGCTGCATCTGTAAAAGATACTCGGATCGGAATGCCCGGAGGCTCAGGAAAGCTTCTGGGCATTTTCTTTGCAAAAGGCGGGCGGCAGGAACCGGGAATGACAGGCGATTTTCAGAAAATTTCAGAAATGAAGCGAAAAAATGCGGAAGAACAGGGATGAACTATTCCTGAAAATATTTTTCAAGATATACAAGAAATAAAAAAGCTGCAAAAACCGGACGATGCAACATTTTGTAATCTTTTTGAGAGAAAAATGACATAATTTTTTTGCTTTTGTAGGGAGGTTGCAAATGTATGAAAAATTGTGATGTTTCGAGAAAAGAAATTGGCGAGCCCAAAAAGCATTTGTTGAAATAGCACAAAAGAACTCCTTCAATCTTGTGAACTTGTTCTCTTGAACAGTGGGGTGCTGCAAGGGTATAATACGAACAGGAATTACAGGTGCATGCAAGATTGCTCCTGTGAAAATGCTGAGATACGAATTGAAGGAGAACATTATTATGAAAATGATTTCGCGTCGTGACTTCCTGAAGGCATCTGCTGTTGTTGGTGCAACTGCTGCTATGACCGCCTGCGGCGGCTCTTCCAGCACCTCTACTGCTGCTTCTTCTGTTGCTGCATCTTCTGCTGCTGCTTCCAGCGCTGCTGCAACCAACGGTTCCGCAAACATCGGCGTGTGCATCTATCAGTTTGCTGATAACTTCATGACCCTGTACCGCTCCGATCTGGAAGAGTACCTGAAGGACATGGGCTACTCCGTCACCATCATGGACGGCAAGAACGACCAGAACACCCAGACCGAGCAGATCAACACCTTCCTGCAGCAGGGCGTGGACGTGCTGGTCATCAACCCCGTGCAGACCACTTCCGCACAGACCATCGTTGATACCGTCAAGCCTCTGAGACTCCTATCGTCTTCATCAACCGTGAGCCCGACAAGAGCGTTCTGGACTCCTACGCAGACAAGTGCTGCTACGTTGGTGCTGACGCACGTCAGTCCGGTACTTATCAGGGCGAGCTGATCCTGGAGACCGAGACTCAGGGCGATATCAACGGCGACGGCAAGATCACCTACATTATGTGCAAGGGCGACCCCGAGAACATCGATGCTCAGTACCGTACCGAGTACTCCATCAAGGCCCTGACCGATGCAGGCAAGGAAGTTGAGTGCCTGTACGAGTACCTGGACAACTGGGATCAGACCACCGCTCAGCAGGACGTTGCAAACGCTCTGTCTCAGTACGGCGACAAGATCGAAGTTGTCTTCTGCAACAACGACGCAATGGCACTGGGCGCTCTGCAGTCCATCCAGCAGGCTAACCGCACCGTCGGCAAGGACATCTATCTGGTCGGCGTCGATGCTCTGGCAGAGGCTGTTCAGGACGTTCTGGATGGCAACATGACCGGTACCGTGCTGAACGACGACGTGGGTCAGGCTACCGCAGCTGCTGAGGCTACCAAGCTGTACGTTGAAGGCTCCAAGGTCGAGCAGTACTACTGGGTCGACTATGTGAAGGTGACCAAGGACAACGCTTCCGAGTACGTGAAGTAAGACCAAAGTTTTCCTGAAACAATGCAAGGTGCGCAGTGGACCTTGACGGCTTGAACAAAGCTATAAAGCGCGTGCGTGCGAGAAATATTCTCCGCGCACGCGCTTGTTTTGAAAAAAAGGTTTTTCTGCGGCCTTATAATAAACGACAAGGAGGCTCTGCGGAATGTCAGAATACCGTCTGGTAATGAAAGGCGTGGTCAAGACCTTCCCCGGCGTCAAAGCGCTGGATCACGCCCAGTTGGAGCTTCGCCCCGGTAAGGTCATGGCGCTGATGGGTGAAAACGGCGCCGGTAAGTCCACACTGATGAAATGCATGTTTGGCATTTACAAGATGGACGAGGGCGAAATTGAATACGAGGGCGAAAAAGTTACCATCACCACCCCTCTGGATGCACTGAACCGCGGCATTGCCATGGTGCATCAGGAACTGCAGCCGATTCCGGCACGTACTGTGGCCGAGAACATCTGGCTGGGCCGCTACCCCACCAAAAGTACGGTCCTGTTACGGTGGTGGATCACGCCAAAATGTACAAGGATACGGAGGAGCTGCTGAAAAGCTGAAGCTGGAGATCAATCCCCGTGCAAAGCTTGGCTCTCTGAGTATCGCACAGATGCAGATGGTGGAAATTGCAAAGGCTGTTTCCGCAAACTGCAAGGTGCTGATCCTGGACGAGCCCACTTCCTCGCTGACCGCAAACGAAGTTGAGTCGCTGTTCCGCATCATGCGCGAGCTGAAGGCTCTGGGCGTGGCACTGGTCTATATCAGCCACAAGATGGACGAGATCAAGGTGATCGCGGACGAAGTCACCATCATGCGCGATGGCCAGTACATCGGTAAGTGGGACGTTGCAACATGACCAAGGAGCAGATCATTGCAAAGATGGTCGGCCGTGAGCTGTCGAACCTGTATCCCCCGCTGGAGAACCATCCCTCGGACGAGGTGATGATGAAGGTGGAGGACTTTACATCCATCCATCCGCGTTCCTTCCGCCACTGCAGCTTCGAGATCAAAAAGGCGAGATCCTGGGCGTGGCCGGTCTGGTGGGCGCACAGCGCACCGAGCTGATGGAAGGCATCTTCGGCCTGCGTGCCCATACCTCCGGTAAGGTGTGGATCAAGGGCGAAGAGGTGAACATCAAGCAGCCCCGCGACGCCATCCAGAAGAGCGTGGCTCTGCTGACCGAGGACCGCCGTGCCACCGGCATCATGGGTGTGCTGAGTGTTGCGGATAACATCTCCATTGCATCGCTGGATGCCTGCGCAAGGGCCCCATCATGCTGGACAACAAGAAGATCCTGGATCTGGTGGCTACCAACAAGGAAAAAATGGCCATCAAGGTGCCCAGCCCCAAGACCCAGATCAAGAGCCTTTCCGGCGGCAACCAGCAGAAGGTGCTGATCGCCCGCTGGCTTGCCAACAACCCCGATGTGCTCATTCTGGACGAGCCTACCCGCGGCATCGACGTCGGTGCAAAGTATGAAATTTACTGCATCATCGCCGATCTGCCAAGCAGGGCAAGAGCATTATCATGATCTCCTCCGAAATGAGCGAGATCATCGGTATGTCCAACCGTGTCATGGTCATGTGCGATGGCCGCATCACCGGCTTTATCGACGGCAAGGAGCTACGCAGGAAAACATCATGGCGCTGGCTACCCAGTTCGAGACCGCACCTGACGCAGCTGCGGCAAATCAGTAATTAAGGAGGCTGTCTATCGTGGAAGCATACCAAAATTGAATGGCAAGGCTGTGGCAAGTGGCTCAGCAACAACGCCATTATTATGATGATGCTGGCCATCACTCTGATCGTTGGCATCATGCACCCCAACTTCTTCTCCGGCACCAACATGATCAACCTGTTCAAGAACGTGTCCATCCGCTACATCATCGCGCTGGGCATTTCCGGCTGCCTGATCACCACCGGTAACGACCTGTCGGCCGGTCGTCTGGCTGGTTTTGCCGCCTGCCTTGCCTGCATTTTTGCGCAGACCGAGGGCGCATCCGGTAAGTTCTACCCCAACATGCACACCCTGTCCACCCCCGTGGTGTTCATTCTGGTTATTGCCATCTGCGCCATCGTGGGTCTGTGCAACGGTCTGGTGGTCAGCTACCTGAAGGTGCAGCCCTTCATTGCTACCTTGGGTATGCAGCAGGTGGTCTACGGTATCTGCCTGGTGTACACCGGCGGTACCCCCATCGGCTCTTTGAACAAAAACTTCACCTCTCTGGCCTCCAACACCATCATCGGTGTGCCTGTGCTGATCTGGATCGCTCTGATCGTGGCCGGGTGCTTCTGGTTCCTGTACAACAAGACCCGTCACGGCAAGTACATGTACGCCATCGGCGGCAACGAGGCTGCTGCTGAGGTGGCCGGTGTCAACGTCAACGCCACCAAGATCCGCATCTACATCCTGGCTTCCTGCATGTTCGGTCTGGCAGGCTGCCTGCTGGCTGCAAGTCCGGCGGCGCATCCGTCAACACCGCACAGGGCTATGAGCTGGACGCATCGCAGCCTGCACCATCGGCGGTGTTTCCACCACCGGCGGCGTTGGTACTGTTCCCGGCGTTCTGGTCGGCGTTCTGGTTTTTGAGCTGATGAAGGTGGCTCTGCAGTTCATGAATGTCAACTCTTCTTACACCTACATCGTTCAGGGTCTTGTCATTATCGTGGCTGTGGCCATCGATATCCGCAAGTATCTGGCAAAGAAGTAAGAGCTTTTTCTGTGGGTCGTCTGCTTTTGGGCAGGCGGCCCGCTTTTTTATCTGCATTTGTGTGGTATTATAATAAAAACACCATCAGGAGGTACGTTATGGCACAGGAAAAACAGACACCCGAAGAGCGCGAGGCTGAACTTGCCCGCCGGGAAGCTGCCCTTGCGGCCCGGGAAGCACAGCTGGCGCAGGAACAGGCGGAGCTGGCAGGCCGGAAGGCAGACTTTGAGGAAGGCAAAAAGAGCCTGCTCAACAACGGCGACAAAAACTTTGTGAATGCGAAAGAAAAGATGTACGACCATTTTCCGCTGACCGTGCACCAGATGGATATTATCATCGGAGTGCTGTTTGCACTGATCGCACTGTTCCTTGTGCTGGGGGTGACCCATACCAGTTTCTTCGGGCTGTTCGGAGGGTAAGTGCGTTCCTTTTCTGCAGCAGGTGATTGCATTTCATCCGCAATATGCGTATAATTTAGGATAAAAGCTCTGCCGCACTGCGGCGGCAGGAAGAGGAGTGGTGATCTTGAAAAAGAAATGGCTCGCGGCGGTGCTGGCCGGAGCTTTGCTGGCAGCAGCACTGCTGAGCGGATGCTCGTCGGTGGAGACCGTTAAACGGCTGCGCTTCGGCGTGGCTGGCGAGGGCGGCATCTACCGAGAGTTCGGTGAGCGGTTCGCAGCATTGGAAAACGAGACGGACAACGGGCAGGTGGAGCTGAAGCTACCGCCGGTTCCGCAGCGAATCTGCGTCTGCTGGCCGGCGAATACCTGCAGCTGGCCATTGCACAGGCAGACCTTGTGCAGGATGCCTATGACCAGACCGGCATCTTTGCGACGAGGAGGAAAGCCGGGGCTTTGGTGCCGTGGCGGCGCTGTACACCGAGATCTGTCAGGTGGTGGTGCGGGCGGATTCCGACATCCAGTCCATTGAGGACCTGCATGGCAGGACGGTGAGCATTGGCGCGGAGGAATCTGGTTCGGAGCAGAACGCGCGGCAGATCTTATCTGCCTATGGTCTGAACGACAAGATGGTGAGCATGGTAAACCTGAACTATGAGGATGCCGCTGCCCAGCTGAAGGCGGGCAGGTGGATGCCATCTTTATGACAGTGGGCGCACCCAGCCCGGTGCTGACCGCTCTGGCAGGCGAGTGCGGCATCCGGCTGCTGAAGGTAGACGGTGCGGCAGCACAGCGCCTGCAGAGCGCTTACAGCGCCTACAGCGGCGTTACGCTGCCGGCAGGCACCTATCCCGGACAGACGGAAAAGGTGCAGACGGTGGGCGTGAAAGCCGTTCTGCTGGCCAGCAACGCGTTGCCTGCAAAGCAGGTGCAGCAGCTGACACAGCTTCTGTTCTCCAGCCGGGAAGGGCTGGAAGAGCAGCTGGGCATCCCGCTGGACCCGGAGGAAAACGCAGTAGAGGGCGTTGGCATCCCGTTTCATGCGGGTGCGGCCGCATATTATAAGGCGGCAGGAATTACGGTCGATGAAGCGGCTGGGAACTGAGGGAAAGTAGAGCAATGAAGATCGAATTGGATATGTATCAGACACTGGCCGTTGCTGTGCTGGTGCTGATGCTGGGTAAATTTTGCGGGCAAGGGTGCAGGTGCTGGAACGTTTCTGCATTCCGGCTCCGGTCATTGGCGGCGTGCTGTTCGCCATTTTTACCTGCGTGTGCTATGTGACCGGCGTTGCCGAGTTTGCATTTGATGATATTCTAAAGGAAGTCTGCATGGTGATGTTCTTCACTTCAGTGGGCTTCCAGGCAAACCTCAAGGTGCTGAAAAGCGGCGGAAGAGCGATGATCGTGTTTCTGGGCGTGGTCATCGTGCTGATCGTCAGCCAGAACTTTGTAGCCGTGGGGCTGGCAAAGCTGCTGAGCGTGGATGCGCTGGTGGGCCTTTGCACCGGTTCCATCCCCATGGTGGGCGGTCACGGCACCGCCGGTGCCTTTGGCCCGGTGCTGGAGGACTTTGGCATTCAGGGGGCCACCACCCTGTGTACGGCAGCGGCCACCTATGGCCTGATCGCGGGCAGCATGATGGGCGGCCCCATCGGTAAGATGCTCATTGAGCGGCACAACCTGCTGGCCACGGTGGTGCCGGAGGATGACAGCCTGCTGGTGGAAGAAGAAATGAAGCACGAGCGCCACACCACCATGTACCCGGCGGCAAGCTTCCAGCTGATCGTCGCCATGGGCATCGGCACGGTGCTGTCCAGACTTCTGAGCCTGACGGGCATGACCTTCCCCATCTATATCGGTGCCATGATCGCGGCGGCCATCATCCGCAATGTGGGTGAGTATGGCGGCGGCTACACCGTGTATATGGGCGAGATCAATGACATTGGCGGCATCTGCCTTTCGCTGTTTCTGGGCATGGCTATGATCACCCTGAAGCTGTGGCAGCTGGCAGAGCTGGCCCTGCCGCTGATCGTGCTGCTGGCTGGGCAGACCCTGTTCATGATTCTGTATGTGGTGCTGGTAGTGTTCAACATCATGGGCCGCGATTACGACGCGGCGGTGATCGTATCCGGCACCTGCGGCTTTGGCATGGGCGCAACGCCCAACGCTATGGCCAACATGCAGGCCATCTGCGATAAATATTCGCCCTCGGTCAAGGCGTATCTGCTGATCCCGCTGGTGGGCAGTCTGTTTGCGGACTTCTGAACAGTCTGGTCATTACGGTGTTCATCAATTTTATCTGAAGCTGATCTTTACAGTTCGGGCGGGCTTCCGCACCGGGAAAGGAGACGTGCAATGTCGCTTTATCACCATCTGAAAACGTGGCTCGGAAAAAAGCGGGAGCATCCCCATGAGGAAGAAACCGTGGCCGTGCCGGAAATCCATACCGGCAAGGTGGCACATCATACGGATGCGGACGGCACTCCGGCGGCAGATAAGCCGATCCACTATGATAACGTGGCTATCCCGGAAGTGCATATCCACCCGAGACGCAAATAACCCCGATTGCAAAAAAGAATAGTTCCACGCCGGAAAGCCCGGAGCGAATGCACAGGCTGTTCCGGATCACAGCAAGCAGAAAAGCTCCCGTCCATCATCAGGACGGGAGCTTTTTTGCTTGCGGTAAGATCAGCGGCTTAGAGGAACACGTACTTGAGGATGAACAGCACGGTCAGCACATACATCAGGGGGCTGATCTTCTTTTCCTTGGCCTTGCCGGTGACCAGATTGATCAGGGTCCAGGAGATGACGCCGATGGCGATGCCCTCGGAAATGCTGTAAGCGGTGGGCATGGCCAGAATGGTCAGGAAGGCGGGGATGCCCTCGCTGGGGTCATTGAAGTCGATCTTGACGGCAGAGCCCATCATGTAGAAGCCCACGATGATCAGGGCCGGAGCCGTTGCAAAGGACGGATGGTGAGGAACAGAGGCTGAAGATGGTTGCCAGCAGGAACAGGATGCCGGTGGTCATAGCGGTCAGACCGGTGCGGCCGCCCTCGGTGACGCCGGAAGCGCTCTCGACGAAGGTGGTGGTGGTGGAAGTGCCCAGCACAGCGCCTGCGCAGGTGGCGATGGAGTCGGCCATCAGTGCGCCCTTGATGTGGGGCAGCTTGCCGTCCTCGTCCAGCATGTCGGCCTTGGAGGCAACACCGATCAGGGTGCCCAGAGTATCGAACAGGTCAACGAACAGGAAGGAGAACATGACGGCGAAGAAGTTCAGGATGCCAACGCCGGAGAAATCGGTCATTGAATACCTGAACCGAAGGTCTTGCCCAGCGCGGAGAAGTCGAAGCTGACGAAGGCGGTGGGAATGACGGAGTACATGCCTGCGTCGGGGTTGGGAACATAGATGCCGGCGATCTCGCAGAGGATGCCCAGCACCCAGGTGATAAGAATGCCGTACAGGATGCCGCCCTTGACCTTCTTTACCAGCAGGATGGCGGTGATCACGATACCCAACAGGGCAAGGATCGCGCCCATGCCCACGCTGGAGAAGGTCTCGCCCTTGAAGTGCTGGTAGGTGACGAGGGTGGAATCGCTGTTGACGATCAGCTTTGCGTTCTGCAGGCCGACAAAGGCAACA
>ENA-OQDF01000604-OQDF01000604.1-human-gut-metagenome-genome-assembly--contig:-NODE-604-length-14944-cov-2.366268_pt1 | contig 14944 bp, 17 predicted proteins | sample MGYA00242769_ERZ504597 | MGnify/ENA primary metagenome ERZ504597 (study PRJEB26092, sample SAMD00036305) | human gut metagenome | host: Homo sapiens | study: EMG produced TPA metagenomics assembly of...
AAAATCTTTAACATCTCTCCACCCCTTTTGCCTCATAACATCATGTAAAGTATTTGCTATATACTATACCAGTTTCATTTTTGTCAGACAATGTTTCTTTTTTGTCAAACTTTTATATATTTTTTTATAAAAATCAAACATATACAAAAAGTCTGAAGCCAGTCTCTCAATTTTTGAGACTGAACTCCAGACCCCTTGTTATACAGTGAATGTGTATTCTCCGCTTCCAATTTCTTTGTGCTCTCCTCCGAGAACAATTGTTGCCGTTGTATTTTCCGGAATATGACAGGTGTAAGAATATCCTGCGTCTGTCTTTTTCCATGCACTTTCAATTCTGCCATAAGGAGTATCAATTCCACCTTCAGCAAATTCAAAAGTTCCCATCTCCGGTTTCAGGGTAAAGTGTTTGTAACCTGGATACTCCTCATCTCTCTGGATGCCAAGTGTATTCTCATACAGCCAGCTTAGTACACTTCCCAACGAATAATGATTAAAGCTGTTCATGGAATTGTTACCACCAAATCCGTTCTCACGTGTAAAGCTATTCCATCTTTCCCAGATTGTCGTTGCTCCCTGTGTAACCGGATAAAGCCAGCTTGGGAAAGTAGTCTGGGTGATTGTTTTCTGTGCAGCTTCCGGATATCCACCTTTGCTTAACATCGGATTGATCGGTCCTGTTCCAAAGAATCCTGACTGGATTGTATAATTACCTTCTCTTGTGGTACGTTCCAGATGTGCAAAAGCCTTTTCTTTCACTGCATCTGCAAATACATCACAGTTCAATCCGATAGAATAGCTTCCCTGTACATCACAGGTACTTCCATCTGTATTCTTTGTGATACCGGTCTCTTTATCCGTAAAGGTGTCATTCCAATATCTCTTTGTTTCCTCTGCAATCTGGTGATATTTCTTCTGACCCTCTGCATTTCCGGTCAGGACTGCAAACTTCTCCATAAGAGCTGCATTTCTGTAGTGGAATGCATTAAAGATCAGATAATCATCTGCCGGAACTGGTGCCAGCCAGTCACCAAGCCATTCATTTATATGAAGTGACGGTGTTCCTGGAAGTCCAAATGCTTTCATGCTGTCCATCCAATGATCCATGGAATCGTAGTATTCCTCAATCAGAGCTGCATCACCATACTGCTGATACAGTTCCCATACAATCAGGATCATGGCACTCTCATAAGTCTGTCCGCCGAATCCACCGCCTGCCGGAGCAATACTCGGCAGTCTTCCGTCCTCTGTCTGCATATCTTTCATTGCCTGCAGATTTCTCAGATAGAAATTCTTTACGTTGCTCTGATAGGTTGCAGTACGACAGAAAATATGTGTATCTCCCATCCAGCCCATACGCTCATTTCTCTGCGGACAGTCGGTCGGAATGCTGATAAAATTACAGTACTGGCTGAATTTAACATTCTGTGTAAACCGGTTGATCAGTTCATTATCACAATGGAACTTACCGGTGATCTGATCCACGCTGGAAAGAAGAACTGCCTGCACATCCTCCAGAGCCGGTGCTTCATCAACTCCACTGATCTCAATGTAACGGAATCCATGGAATGTGAAGCGCGGTTTGTAAATTTCTATACCTTCGCCTTTACAGTAATAAGTATCTTCATTGGAAGCCTCACGCAGGTTCGCCTGCAGCATCTGACCAACCAGACCTTTATATTCCGGCAGATCCGGATAGAGTACTTCTCCGTAGCGGATTGTGATCTTCTGTCCGGCTTTTCCTTTGAATTTCAGAACCGGCACGCCCGCAATCTCCTGTTCCAGATCATAAATGTAAGTGCCTGGTAACGGTTCAGTCATGGATTTTGCAGTAAAAGTTTCTACCTCATGAACCGGTGCCTGATAGCTGCCGACAAGCTCCGGCTCCTTCTCATTCATAGCCGGCCAGCATGCTGCGCCAGGAAAAATACCTTCCTGTTCTTCCATTACAACCGGTGTAATGACTTCAGGTTTCTTCAGACCGTCTGCCTTGAAATCCGATTTTGAAAAATTAAAATAGTTTTCTTCCAGTCGGGCATCATATGTTTCACCATTGAAAATCCTGCGTATCGATATGGTCCCTCACCAAAATACTGCCAGGTATTGTCATCGGTAACAATTGTTTCCTTATGTCCGTCTTCATAGGTGATCACCAGTCTCCCAAGGAAGGATGGCCTGTCGCCCCAGTAGTTATAATTGTACAGACGGAAACTGAATGAATCACTCCACCATCCGGATGCAAGAATACAGCCCAGACCATTCTCACCTTCCTGCACCAGATCTGTCACATCGTAAGTCTGATACATCAAATGCTGTCATACTGACTTGCGCCCGGTGCAAAATATTCCTCTGTCACGCGTTTTCCATTCATGCTGCATTCATAGATTCCACGTGCAGTTGCATACAGTCTCGCACTTGCCACTTTGCCATTCACTGTAAAGTTGGTACGAAGCATTGGCAAAGAAAAACGACTCAGGTTGGAAATCTCCAGACATTCTCCTTTAAGAGTCTTTCCGTTTTCGGTATCAACCGCAAGAATCTCTGCGCATGGTTTTCGAAGATTCCGTACACGAATTCCCTGATATTCTGCCTCACTGTCAGCACCTACATAATATCCCATCTCGCAGAGACGCGGAAATGTTGTAACGTCAAATAACCCAAGCGGATTCAGCTGCCTCGGTGTTCTCATCTGTCCGCCAAAAGGTCCATCGACATATACCTCATCCACTACGCAGTCATCCAGATACGTATAGACTCCATTTCCCTCTACTTCGATAGTCAGTTTATGAAAATCATGCTTATTTTCTTCTGTAATCAGTTCTCTGTCTGTCTTCAGATCTTTTGTTCCAAGTTCATACAGCGGAGTATCTGCCACATCTTCTTTACAGTATCCTCTTCTGTAAACTTCGATCACCGCCGGTGATTTTGCAATATTCAGAACAAAACGAATATCGTTCTCTCCCTCAACCTGCAGTTCGTTCTTGCTGATATCCATAAGACGCGCATCATTTGCTCCAAAAACGACACCTGCTTTTGTGCCTTCTTTGATGCGGAATGTACTTTCCAGTACAAACACACCAAGCTTTTCAGATGCCACATTGAATTCCGGAGCACCAATCCACTTTGCACCGTCCCATGCAGAAATACTACCATTCATAAGTCCGGTTTCGAACCAGGAAGAGGTCTCTGCCTCTTCCCCGTCCTGATCCCATACTTTTACTGTTACGTAATATCTTGTCTCTGCTTCCAGTGCTTCACCTGCGTAAGCAATTCCTGCGGATTCATCAGTATCCATTACACCGCTGTCCCAGACCCCTGCACTGCCGGCTGTTTTTTCAACCAGAATCTGTGCCTGTTTCTGCATAGTATTCTGTTTTTCAGCTCTTAATTTCCAGGAAAATACCGGTTTTTCTACATCCATGCCAAGTGCTTCCGTAATCTGATTAACCTTCAGATCATATACTTCAAATTTCTTCTCGCTCATAGTCTGCCTCGATTTTATTTTACTTTTTTATACGGAACTGCATTCTCAAACTGATTGGACTGCCATACAATATTTACCAGGCGGCTGATGCATGCTTTAAGGTCATCCATAGAAAGAGTACCATCTGCAAGCTCCTGGTTCAGATTATCTCTGTCACTGAATGCTCCCGGCATTACCAGATCATTTCCTGCTCTCATGCATCCGGATGCTGTACAGTCTTCACCCTGTTCTGTCGTTGTCCAGTCTGTCATGATCATGCCCTGGAATCCCCATTCGCATCTTGCAGCCTTTGTACAGGTATCTTCATTGTTTGCCGCATGAACACCATTAATCAGATTATAGCTGGTCATAATAGACATCGGCTGGGATTCTGTGATTGCAATTTCAAATCCTTTCAGATAAATTTCGCGAAGTGTTCTTTCACTTACGATACTGTCAGATCCCATACGGTTATCTTCCTGGTTATTACATGCAAAATGCTTTATGGTTGTTCCACATCCTGGCACCTTCTGTACACCATTTGTCATGGCTGCCGCAATTTTTCCTGCAACAAGCGGATCTTCAGAATAATATTCAAAGTTACGTCCGCAGAGTGGATTACGATGGATATTCATACCCGGAGCCAGCCATAATGTTGTAGAAAATTCTTCCATCTCACCACCGATCATCTCACCAATTTCTTCGATAAGTGCAGTATCCCAGGTTTGTGCAAGAAGAGTTCCTACCGGAATCGCAGTACAGTACTGATACCTGGTTTCTCCCGGATCAGCCGGTTCACCTTCACAGAAAAGTCCTCCTTCCAGGCTGAACTTAAATGGTTTGTTAACAATCTTGCCTTCATACACATTATAATGTTTCATCAGACGAAGGCCTGCTGGTCCGTCAGACAGAACAATTCCCGGAATTCCGTCTTCCAGTGCACAGTCATTTGTCTCACCTGCTGAACCCGGCACAGAAATTCCTGCTGAACCAAGGTTACTTCCCTGTCCCTTGCCCGGATCTCCACTTGCCAGAGCCACCAGTTTCTCTGTGCTTAAGGTATCCACAAATTCACGCGCTTCTGCCGGTACACATTCTGCGTTGGAATGATATTCAACCACTCGTGTTTCCACATCTACTGCTTTTAATTCCATAACCGGAAGCGCTTTTTCTTCTGTAAATTTCAGAAGTGCAGCAAGTTTCTGTGTCATCTTCTCAGAAGACTGTTTCATCTCTTCCAGCTCTTCTTTCAGTGGGCAGATATTCTGAGTTTTAGTAAGAACCACATCTGCATCCAGTGCAAGAACTGCGCATGGTGAGGAACTTTCCAGACTATTTCCTGTCCAGATTACATAAGAACCTTTTTCCAGAACCCATGCAGCTTCTGCTTCACTGTAGGAGGTAAGTTTATCTAAAGCAATCTCAAGAGTCATTTTTTCGCTCTGTCCCGGTGCAAGAAGACCTGTCTTGTCAAAAGCCACAAGGCGGCGGTATTCTTTTTCCAGTTTTCCTGCCGGACAGGTAGCATACAACTGCACAACTTCTTTTCCGCTGTATGTATCTCCTGTGTTGATTGTCTCTGTCTCTACAACAATCTTATTGTCCTTGAGTACTGTTGAAAGTACTTTCGTTTCAAATGTTGTATAGGAAGTCCATAACCAAATCCATATCTTACCGGAACATCAAAGCTGTCAAAATAGCGATAACCTACATACAGACCTTCTGTGTAATATTCTTTATCCACATTTCCATTATTATGAGAAAAGGTTTTACTGTTCGGATAATCTTCATATTTGACTGCCCAGCTGTCAGTCATTTTACCGGACGGAGTCACCCTGCCGCTGATGATGTCAAGCAAAGTCATTTCCGGCTTCCATACCAGGCTGTACGATCTGAAGAAGTGCTTCGATATTCACATATTCATCCATAAAGGAAAGATCTGCCAGTCCTCCGGTATTTACTGCAACAATCACATGCTCATACATGCTGCAGATATCAGCGAGCTGTTTCTTCTCCTCTTCTGTCAGATAATAATCTCCTGCTTCGTCAAAACGGTCTGCACCCTCTCCTGCAATACGACTGAGAATATAAATGGCAACGTCTGCATCTGTCTGAGTAACAGGCGCACCTGCCGGCATTCTGAATGGTGTGGTAGAGTAAACATTAAAAAATCCTGATACCTGATCTTCCAGTTTTGCTGCTTCGTTCTCTATCTCATCACGCCATGCATATCTGGCAGCCTGGTATTTTTCATCGAAATCCTTGATCCAGTCTTCTGTCGTAATCTCAAATCCGGCATTTTTCATTCCCTGATAAATGCTGACTGTCTCGCGCTCGTTGACATCACCGGAGCCTGTTCCACCCTTGATTGTCCTAGATGCGCCAACTCCATAGAGTGCGATCTTTGTTCCTTCTTTCAAAGGAAGAATTCCTTCATTTTTCAGAAGAACCATGCCTTCTGCCGCCGCTCTTCTGGCAACCTTACGATTATCCAGTTCTCTTTTGGTTACTGTATTGTCTGTTGTTCCAGTAAATGTCTTGTCTTAATGGTTCTCATTTCACTGTTTCCTCCTCTACATCTTCATAATTTTTAAAAAGATCTGCAAAATAAATCGCTGCCAGATACGCCGGTCCGGATAATCCGATCAGAAAATCCACCGAAATGAAACGATAAGATATGGTCAGAAGTACCGCCGGAATCAGTGTCAGCAACAGCATCAGAACTGCCTGTGGAAGCTTGCCCACACAGAACAGCAGAGCATTCTTTGCTGTATTTTTCATTGTATTATCAAAACGCGCCTGCACTGCAAAAATATGGATCAGTAGCATCGCAAAAATCAGTACGATCACAAAAAGTATTACGCGGTACGCCATTCCAAAAGTTCCTGTAATGGAACGAAGGAGCCAGATATCAAATGTCATGAATGCGATCAGTCCGCCAAAGATCAGCCAGAGAATGGTTGCCTGTTTAAAATTAGCCTTGAATGCTTTGAAATATTCTGAAATAATTTTTCCGTCTTCCTTACGTGCCATCCGCATGACCATCGTATACAATGCCGTCATTGCCGCTCCGGCTGTAAAAACCGGGACACAACAGATGATCGTCAGAATATTCAGTACGATCAGATTTCCAAGCGTGTTCAAAAGCCTTGCCAGCGCACCATCCGGTGAAAAAATTCCCATTACTTTATACCTCCTGTTATTTGACTCCTGCAAGATACAGGAGATATTTTACTGCTTCGTCTTTGTGCGGTGCATTATAAATAATACCGATTGCCGCTTCTGTTTCTTTATTCGTATAGCATTCCTCTGCCTGCAGGACAGGAAGATCATCTGCCAGAATGCCGATCACTCTTCCGTCATCCGCTGTCAGAAGTCTGTCTTTCAGTTCTTCCATCTGCTTGTCTGTCAGATATTTGCGCAGATCTGTCCAGGTCTGTGAGCCATCATACTTTATAAAATCATCCTTCAGCATACCGCATACATCCAGAAGTTCGCTTCCGATATCTGCCATAAATTTAGAAAGGCTTGTCATAGAATAACTGCCTGAATCTGTACCCTGAAACATCAGGTTGTTCTGTATCTGTACCTGATATTTTTTTCTTATCGATCCCCGCTGTATCCATATACTCCTCTGCCATCTCTTCACCGCTCATTTCCGTGTGACAGTCGATCAGCATTACAGATAATGCTGTATCTTTGTGGTCAGTGTTGTAATCAGAAAATACATTGCCAGAATGACGACTATCATCCTGCTATAAACGGCAGTTTATAATACATCCAGAAGTACTCCAGATTATTCTTCATACTCTTCTTTCTTTTTCATCCATCTGAAATACTTCCTTTCTCATTTACTTTTACATTTTATCTGCAGATTGTTTTTGCGTTATAAAATCAATGGGCCGGCATAAAAATACCGACCCATATATAATTCTGTATCAGGCATCAGCTTTAACTGCTCCTGCTGCGATTCCGTTGACAAACTGTTTCTGCAGTGCAAGGAATACAATGATCAGAGGCAGTGCACAGAGTACACATGCTGCAAACAGTATATTCCACTGGGCAGGGTTTTCCTTGTCACCAAGGAACTGAAGCATACCTACCGGAAGAGAATACTGTGCTTTCTTTGAAATAAATACCATCGGATAGAAATAGTCATTCCAGATCCAGAGTCCCTGTGTGATAACACAGGATACAATTGCCGGCTGAAGAAGCGGAAATACTACGGAAGCAAAACGCTTCGGAAGGCTGGCACCATCGATGTATGCAGATTCTTCAATCTCAACCGGAACACCTTTCATAAATCCTGCGAACAGGAATACAGAGAACGGAAGAGAACAGGTGATAAACATGATCATCGGTGTGAAACGGGTATTCGGGATACCCAGTCTGTTCAGAGTCTGAGCAATCGGAACGATAACCATCTGAGACGGAATGATCAGACCTGAAATAAAGAAATAATACAGGAATTTTGCCATTTTAGTTTTAATACGTCCGATCGGATATGCTGCCATGGTAGCAAAAATCACTACACAAAGAACAGAACCACCGGTTGTCAGGATACTGTTGATCAGTTCCATCGGATAATTCATGTTGCTGAATGCCTGTTTGTAACTTGCCAGAGTGAATTCTGAGAAAAGCATCAGCGGAGATGCCTGATTCCCCGGTGAACGAAGGGAACTGGAAAATACAATAACCAGTGGTGAAATTACGATGATACAGAAAACAATAATCGCGAGATAGATAAGTGCACTCTTTGGTGTCAGTTTCATATATCCTTCAACCTCGCGAGATTCTTTTTTCTTTCCAAATGCCATTATAATTCCACCTCCCTCTTATTCATATAAAGAAGCATACATACTGTGATTACGATAATGAATGCAAATGCGAGTACTGAGAATGCACTTGCACGTCCCATCTTCATATCTGTAAAGGCTGTCTCATATACCTGGAACATCAGTGTCTTGGTTGATTTACCAGGACCACCGTTCGTCATAATGAAAGAATAGTCAAATGCCTTCAGACCGGAAATTACAGAAAGAATAATATTGATCGTAACGGTTGATGAAATCAGCGGCAGTTTGATCTTACGGAACAGCTGCCATTCTGTACATCCATCGATACGTCCTGCTTCCAGAAGACTTCATCAACCGTCTGCAGACCTGCCAGATAATGATCATTGTTGTACCAAAGGCTTTCCATGCTTCCACGATCGCAATCGCATAAAGTGCAGTCTTATAGTTTCCCAACGGTTAAATGCACCACCATCCAGTCCGAACATGGACAGAAGGCTTGCGATCATACCAGAACCTGGCATATAAACATAAGACCAGATAAAACCGATTACGATAGCACTGAACAGTGCCGGAAAATATGCACAGGTACGGAACAGACCCTTAAGACGAATCTTTGTATTGAGAATCATTGCAACAGCAAGACCAACCACATTACTGAGCAGGACTGTGATCACTGCATAAACCAGCGTGTTTTTCATAGAGTTGGTCAGCGTACCATTATTTAATACCTTAATATAGTTTTTCATTCCAACGAAATCAAAATCATAATTGACACCGTTGAAGTTTGTTACACTGTAATAAAAAAGCTGCAGTACCGGATAGATCCAGAAGATCAGGAAAAATGCAAGTGCCGGTATCAGGAAGAAGTACATCTTGTTGGTAAATACCAGAGATGTGTTTGCACCTTTTTTCTTCATTTTAGTTTGTGCCATTCCTTTTCCCTCCATTTAAGATGGAACTGCCCTGAAGCTTGTCTTAAGTTCCAGGGCAGTGATAATTCATCTTTTTCTATTATGGTTAAACCCTGTTATTCGTCCAGAAGATCCTCGAATTTATCCTGCATTCCTTCAGTGATATCTTCAATCTCAGTTCCCTGGCCGCCAACCATTTCACTGAACAGAGATTCCATTTCTGTCTCTGTTCCTGCCGGCCATGCCTGATTGCTCCAGTAGAAGCCTTTACCATCATTCAGAAGGTCAATGAATGGTTTGAACAGGTCATAGTTCGGTGTAGCATCTGCACCATTACCATATGTAACAATAACTTTTCCTGTTGAAGTATACGCATCCCATAACTCTGATTCACCATCCAGCCAGTAGTCAAGAAGTTCTTTACATTCATCTACATGCTCAGATTTGCTGTAGATACTGTATCCTGCACCAAGGCATGTTGCTGTGTAAACACCATCTGTTCCAGGAATCGGGAAGTATCCTCTCTCAAAGTCCCCGCCTGCACCTTCTGCCAGAAGAGCTGTTGCGTTGAAAGATCCATCAAAAGTCATAGCTGCTTTTCCGTCAATGAAATCCTGGATTGCCTGAGAAGCGCCATATCCAAGAGATTTGGAAGCATCAATGTAGCCTTCATCATACAGAGTCTTGTACATTTCAAGAACCTTGTCCCATGTGCCTTCATCAGTGAAGCTTGCATCTCCGTCTCTTAACTGTGTATCAAAATCAGGATTCTTGGAGTAGATCTCGTCTGCTGCCAGCTGATACAGGCCAAACTGAAGAACATACTGATCTTTGTCGCCCATTACGATTGGCTGAATTCCGGCATCTTTCAGCTTCTTGCAGTCTTCCAGGAATTCATCCCATGTCTGAGGTTCGCTCTCAATGCCAGCCTGTGCAAACAATTCTTTATTATAGTATGTACCAAGAATAGCAAACGCTTGATGTATCTGTCACAATGTCTCCGTCATAAGTAACAGAAGAAAGAGCATCTTCTCTTCCCTGCACATTATCAAGGTCATTTAAGGAAGCAAGATATCCAGCTTCTGCCAGTGCGTAGCAGGAGTTCTGTCCGGCATACATTGGCTGTGTCAGAATAATATCCGGACATTCACCGGAAGCAAGTTTTGTTTTCAGAGAGGTATAGTAGTTATCATCCGGAAGCTTTGTTACCTCAAGTGTTACATTCGGCCATTTTTCCTTTACCAGTTTTGGTAACTGTTCTGTCTCAAAATCATTGTCAGATGCAACACCGGAAACCATCATAGTAAGTGTGATGTCTCCTGCATTCTCAATTGCTTCATGATCATAGCCCTCTGCTGCAAATACCGGAACTGCTGCCGGTACGGTAGCGCATGCTGTAACGCCTGCAAGAGCAACTGCTGCCATTTTTTTGAATTTCATAATTAAAATCCTCCCTTTCATGTTTTCACACTATTCACGTGTCTTTCATTTGATGTTTACATTCTAGCACAGTCATGGTACACTTTTGTTGTGTTTAATGGTGTACTTTTTTTAGATTTTGTTTTCGAGGTAAAAAAATGAAACTACGCACAAAAATCTTTCTCACATTCAGTATTCTGGCCACCGTACCGCTGCTTTTATTTACTGTTTTCTGTTACCAGCGTTACACACAGACTACTTATGAACGCATGGATGTGATCTCATCCCATCTGTTTGAAAATGCCCGGAATGCTGCAAATGATACTTTAGATACCATACGCCAGACTGCCGGTACGTTTAATTTCTATTACAACGACGGTACCAGCATTATCAGTGATCTGAAAGAATTCAAAGATTCTGACTCACCACCGGACACTTACGAATATTTTAAGATGTCGCAATCTTTCAAACGTACCTGTCAGAATCTTCTGTATTCTGATCAGGATATCTACGGCATCTATATTTTCACTCCATCCGGTTATATTTTTGACTGTACAAATGATGAAAACGGAACGATCCAGTCCAGTTATGATTTTCAGAATGCAGACTGGTATCAGGATACACTTGATCTTGATGGTGCACTTTATGTAAGCGGCAACGCAGTTCACGACTGCTTTACAGGTGGAAAACAGACAATCTTTTTTTCGCAGTGTCTGAAAGACATCTACACTCATGAGGTCGTCGGAGTCCTGATGCTGGACTGTAATTCCCAAATGCTGGATCTGAGCGCCGTCAACACCATGCCGGAGGTCACTTTACTTACTATTGACAATACCAATACCAATGATGTTTTATATACTAATTATAATGAACTGCCCTCTGGTTTTGTAAACGATGGCGGCAATGTACAACGTACAGACCTCAATCTCTCACCACTACGTCTTACCATGGTCATGGATTATACAAACCTGGCAAAAGAATTCAATGTCACAGCTGTTCTGATCATAATCATCTGTGCGGTATGTATCACCGGTTATATTATTTTTGCTTATATTATCTCCCGTTATATGGTACATCCAGTGGAACACTTAAGTCATAAGATGTCCTCTCAGTCCGGACATACGCTGATCCAGTCCACCCGTTATCTGAATCGGACAGATGAGATCGGTACGCTGTATAACGAATATAATGCCATGGTGGAATCGCTGAATGCAGCGGTCAAACAGGATTATCAGGACAAGCTTGTTCTTCTGGATGCACAGATGAAATCGCTGGAAGCAGGATCAACTCCCATTTCCTGTTCAACACACTGGAAGCAATCAACAGTATTGCTGAACTGGAGGATAACGAAACCATTGCCACCATGTCACTTGCACTTGGAAATATGTTCCGCTATACCCTGAAGACGCAAAGCGAGCTTGTGACGGTTCAGGATGAACTCGGCCACGTAAATGACTATGTTACTATCCAGAGAATCCGTTTTGACAATCGTTTCCATCTGGACCTGGATATTCCAGCGGAATATCTGAATAACAAGGTTTTGAAACTGATACTCCAACCACTGGTTGAGAATGCATTATATCACGGACTGAATTACTGCACCACTGGTGATACCATCAACATCCGAGCTTATGCTGAAAACAACTGTCTGATGATAGATGTATATGATAACGGACAGGGAATGGATATTGAAACACTTACAAAACTCCAGAGTTCACTCATGGAAGAGGCTTCTTTCACTGAACTCGGACACCGCAATAAACAAAGCATCGGACTAAAAAACATTCACAGTCGAATCGAACTTATTATGGCAAGGCTATGGCCTGACTGTCACCAGCAGGCAGAATGAATGGACCAATGTGCAGATCCGACTTCCTATTCTGAAATGACAGGAGGATAGCTATGTATACTTATATTGTTATAGACGATGAATCTCTCATCCGTAAAGGCACCATTAAAAAGCTTCAGCCTATGGAAGACCGGATAACCTGTATCGGCGAAGCAGATAATGGCAAAGCCGGAATCGAACTGATCCAGGAAGTGCATCCGGACATTGTGATTCTGGATATGCAGATGCCAATCATGGGTGGGAAAGAACTGCTTCCTTATCTGGCAGAAAATTATCCAGATATGCCACTGATCGTCATCAGCGGTTACCGTGACTTTGACTATGTCAAACAGGCAATTTCTGCTGCTGCCATCGATTATATTCTGAAACCATTCAGCAAGGAGGCAATCCAGGACTGCATTTCCCGCGCGATCGAACGCCTGGAAGACAGCCAGACCCTTTCAAGAGTCACCGACAGTGATGAAGAAAAAGAAGCAGCCTACTATGACTATGATATCCAGCATCTGACCAACCTGATCCTTGGTTATCATGTCGGAGAAGGTTCTGTCTCTTCAAAACGACTGAATTTCATCAATGATACGCATCAGCTTGTGCTGCTCACACTGTATTTTGAATCTACTTCGCAGATACAGAATATAGATATCCAGCACTGGCTGGAAGATGGTGGTTTTGGTGACCTCGCTCTTTATCTTCCAAATACCGCATCTGATCAGATGGGATTCCTGGTTCTTTTTATGCCCAATACAGAAGTAATTCATTCCAGACGACTGGTCGATCAGATTTCCTCTGCTCTTACTGACTATGTACGACATCTCCAGAATTCTCTGATCATCGGTATCAGCCAGCCTCACTCTGATCTCAGCGAACTGCACGAAGCTTTTGAAGAAACATCCGCTGCTCTGAATCGCCAGAAACTAAATGGAGACTCCGAAAACATCTTTTACTACAAGGAGACGGCAGAACCTCGCTCCTTTATATGGGAACAGGAAGAGGAATTTCTTTTTCGTGTGGAAGCAGGAATGACTGCCGAGGTACAGGATCTGACCGGACAGCTTTTTGATCTGATGGCCAGAACTTCTGACTTCTCACTTGCAGATGCAAAATACTACTGCTATTATCTTTCCGGACAGTGCCGCAATATCCTGAATTATTACCTGAAACAGGAAACACCAAAGTCCTCCAACAGTATCCAGAATGTGGTCAATTACATCTTTTCTTTGAAGGAACTGAAGGATTATTACTACCAGTTTTTTATGAATATCACGGAGCTTCTGAAGGCTGAAAGCATTTATTCCGGTGATGATGTGGTTGAAAAATCCAGACTTACATGCAGCACAACTATCCAAAAATCTGACTCAGGATTATTGCTTCTCTTTTTTATCTGAACCCGGAGCTACCTGAGTACCCTGTTCAAACAGAAGACAGGAATGAAGTTTATTGATTATCTGAACGAAGTCCGGATAGAAAAATCCAAAGAATTATTAAAAGATTCCAACCGTAAGATGTACCAGATCTCCAAAGCGGTCGGATATGATAATCCGAAATATTTTTTCCGGATATTTAAAAAGAAAACCGGCATGACCCCGGAACAATACCGGGAAATGTTGTAGTAAAAAAGAGTGTAAATCCTGTACTGAATTGTCAGGATCTGCACTCTTTTTTATATTCAAACAGGCATGTTTTTCAGGTAAATGCAATTTCTTATGAATTAAGTTGGTTTTTTTATCCGACTTTGTACCCCGTCTTTTATGAAAATTTAATATTTCAATCTCTATTCCTTTCTCATTATGTGTGGTAAAATGTTGCCATTCTGATAATTAAGCCTCTGTCAGAGGCAATGAATTTGCTTTTATGGAGATTTGTTATGAACAAAAAAGAATTTCTTGACATTTTATATGAACAGCTTTCCGGGCAGATGCCGGAGGGAAATGTTGCCGCCCATGTACAATATTATCGCAATTATATTGAAGAAGAACAGCGTAAAGGACGCAGTGAAGACGATATTTTAAATGAACTCGGCGATCCTCATCTGATCGCACGTACACTTCTGGACACAGAAGCTGCCGCATCAGGAAATCCTCAGACTACGGAATATTATTCCGAATCATATAACGGCCATTCTTCCGGATATAACGGATACGAAAATTTCGATTCCGGACATGGAAAGGTTAAAACAGCACAGCTTCCAATCTGGATCTGACGACATGGTACGGCAAACTGGCTGTCATACTGATTGCAGCTGTTGTGATCATCCTTCTGTGCACAGTCTTAAGTGTCTTAATTCCAATTATGATCGTCGCAGGTGTGATCCTGTATGTACTTCGTCTGCGTAAACGTTAATATACTGCAAGGGTATATCATCCATTTACCCAACTCTTCCATAGTAAGCGTCAAATAAAACAGTGTATAGAAAAATAACCGTCAGCCTTTTATACTAAAAGGTCAACGGTTATCGACAGAATTCTTTTACAAGAGGATTCCAAGGCAGATAATCATCCAGATATTCAGG
>ENA-OQDF01000605-OQDF01000605.1-human-gut-metagenome-genome-assembly--contig:-NODE-605-length-14935-cov-4.747907_pt1 | contig 14935 bp, 15 predicted proteins | sample MGYA00242769_ERZ504597 | MGnify/ENA primary metagenome ERZ504597 (study PRJEB26092, sample SAMD00036305) | human gut metagenome | host: Homo sapiens | study: EMG produced TPA metagenomics assembly of...
GTCCTTCAATTCGTTTAGTCAACAAATTAGCTTCATATTCCATAGTTTTAGCTTTTTTCAAATTATCTGTAGCTTCTCTTAATGTTTTTATATCTTTATTATCTAACCATTTAGCATAATCTTGATAATAAGCTATTTTGCTTTCACATGCTTTTAAACGCAAATTATGCAATGTCTCTGCTGATTTTGGTACTTCTACAGATTGTAATGCTTCTTGTAACTCTTTCAATTGAGGTAATATTTTATTTTCAATATCGTTTTTCAAATCAGTTCTAGTTTGACTACTACCCAATGTTCCTAAATTCAATGCTGCATTTAGATTTGCTTCATTTTCTGTTAAAATCTTTTCTTTATCAATGATAATAAGAGCTGTTTGACTCAAATAATCTTTTATAAATTCTTTTCTGCCATCTTCTAGAGCTTTGATAAAATCAGAAAAATTGTCTACACTAACAACTTTCCAATAACCATCTGCTTGTTCTTCTAATGACACTTTAAATACAAATGGCTGATTAATTTCACTTTGAGTTACTTTTATACCAGCTTCAGCTGTACCATTATCTTCATTTGTATTGATATAATCAATTCCTTCAAAAGTTAAATCAGTCAATCCAGATTGTTCTAATATCATATCTGAATTTATCATGGCACCTTGAGCATCTGCTGTTGTGTTTCCAGATTGCCAACTACCTGTTTTTACATAGTTATTTAAACCTTCTTGTAAGCTAGCAACTATTGGTGCTTTAAACATTGTAGCTAGACTATTCATTGCTACTTTTGCTTCTTCTGGCAAATTAGTTTGCGATGCAATTATACCATCTAGCATATTATTAGTTACACCTGCTACAACATTATCAACATTTACATACTTATTAAATTCATCTACATCATGATTTTGTATTGATTCTTGTATAGCTTTTAGCGTATATTCGGGTGTCTTTACATAAAAATTAAAATATGCCAGGCCTCCACCTATAACAACAAGTACTAATAATATTGCTGCTGCAAAAATCTTTAATTTAGTACGCATTGATAATACCATAGTTTTTCCTCCAATTATAATTTAATTAATAATTCCCATAATATATTATATCTTCAATATCAATTATGGCACCTATTCACATCTTATGCAATACTTTATCTATAGATATTATCTAAAATATAGTATTAATAGATTGACACTATGGCTCAAGTAACATATTATTATCTAAGAACTTAATTTATACTTGGATAGAGGTGTGCTTCGTGATAGGTATTGTAATCGTATCTCATAGTTCTTTAATTGCTGATGGAACTAAAGAGCTAGCTCTCCAAATGGCAGACCCTGCATTGAAAATCATGGCCGCAGGAGGCACATCAGATGGAAAACTTGGCACCGATATGAAAAAAATAAAATCTGCCATCGAAAAAGTAAATGGAGCTGATGGAGTTCTTATACTTACTGATTTAGGAAGTTCTGTATTAACAACTGAAATGGTTATTGATATGATGGATGAAGATGATAAAGATATCAGTAAAATTCAAATAGCTAATGCGCCTTTAGTTGAAGGAGCTGTTATTGCTGCTGTTGAAGCTTCATTCAATAGTGATATATTCAGTATAAAAAGACTGTTGAAGACATCATCATAAAAAGGTTCCATTATAAAAAGCTGTACATATAATATGTACAGCTTTTTTTCTTTATCATTTATAATTCTGTTTTATTGCGAACTAATTCTGCACGGTGAGCTTTTATCTGTTTTAATTTAAAAATCACCATTGGTATTACCATCATTGGAATACCTGCATATAAAGTAGAACGTAAATCATCAGTAAAGGCAATTACAATAAGACAAAATACTTGCACCCAAATTCCAAATAAAGTTACATAAGGGAAAAATGGAGTTTTGTATTTTAATTCAGATACTCTATTTTCTGCCATCATTTTTTTGCGGAAATTATATTGACTCCAGCAAATAGAAATCCAAGCCATAGCACCGGTAAATCCAGAAACAGCTAATAAATAAGTATATGCTGTTTCACTTGTATCTAAAGTATATAATAAAATTATAATCCAGCAAGCACAAATAGATACAATAATTGAATTTTGAGGCATACCATTATGATTTAATTTACCTAAAAATTTAGGTGCCATTTTATGTCGAGAAAGTCCATGTAATGCTCTGCCTGCACCATATAGACCTGAATTAGAGCAAGAAATTGCTGCTGTAAGAATAACAAAAGCAAACATATATCCAAGCCAGTCAAATCCATAACGATGAAGTGCTGCTGCAAATACACTTTCTGTCAAAGTTGCTTCGTCCCATGGCAATATTGATATCAATAAAGTAATTGGTATTATATATAAAGCAATAATTCTCCAAGTAACATTGCGAACTGCTATAGGAATACTTTTTGCTGGATCTTTACATTCTCCAGCAGCTAAGCCAATTATTTCTGAACCTTGGAAATTAACTAAGATAATTACCATTGTCATGATAATTGCCCAATATCCATGAGGAGCAAAACCGCCACTACCTAATAAAATTTTTGTTCCAATAGGTTCGCCAGTTTCACCAGCCCAGCCCATACAAATAGCAAAAGCAATAATACTGAAAACTACTAATGCGACTATTTTTATAATTGATAACCAAAATTCACTTTCACCAAACTTGCCTACACTGAATAGGTTTATAAAGGTAACAACTAGACCAAACGATACAGCCCACCATAACTGACTGACCTCAGGTACAAATTGATTCATGATAATCCCCGCTGCAATCATCTCTGCAGGTACATAAACAATCCAATTCAACCAATATGCCCAACCGACACCACATGCCCATGTAGGCGATATATGGTCGTTTGCATACGTGACAAAAGAACTAGACACAGGCTGAGCTACCGCTAATTCAGCCAAACATAGCATAACGCATAATACTACTATTCCGCCCAATAAATAAGCTAAAATAGAAGCAGGTCCTGCTTGTTCTAATACATAACCAGTACCTAAAAAATAACAGCTCCCAATAATTCCCCCAAGAGAAATAAGCTGTATATGTCTGTTTTTCAGACCCCTATTCATTATAGGTTTGTTGTTCATCTCCTTAATAACACAACCTTTCTTATATTATTTTATATACTCTAAAGTATATTTATTTTTATTACAAAAATAATACTATAAAATTCATCATTTTACCATACAAAAAGAAAAAAACTTATAAAAATTTTCATGCTATTTATATTATAATTATTTTGAGGTGAAATTATGCTTGAATATAAAACAATCGAAGGCGAATACTTTACTGAATGGGAAATCAATAAATCTAGATTTTTAACTTATATTAAACATGTAGAAACAGAAATAGAAGCTCAAGAATTTATTTCGTCCATAAAGAAAAAACATTTTGATGCTCGCCACAACTGTTCTGCTTATATCATTGGCGAACGCAGTGAAATCCAAAAATCAAGCGATGATGGCGAACCTAGTGGCACTGCTGGAGCTCCTATGCTTGAAGTACTCAAAAAAATGAATTAAGTGATATTGTCGTTGTCGTTACTAGATATTTTGGTGGCATAAAATTAGGTGCTGGCGGTTTAATTCGTGCCTATGGAAAATCTGTAACCTTGGGACTTGATGTTTCCACTATTGTAAAAAAATCCATCTTTAATTGCTATAAACTAGACTTAAATTATGATTTACTAGGCAGTTTTGAAAATTATCTCCACCAAAAAGAAATCCGCATACAAAATAAAGATTATAGTGATATCGTAAGCTTTACTTTATTATTAGCCCAAAATGACAGTGAAAATATTCTAAAAGACATCACTAATTTATCTGCCGGTCGTATAAAAATAGAAGAATTAGAACCTGTTTACTTAAATATTCCCTTAAATACAAAATAAAAAATCCTTAGTAGTTAGATTTAGCTACTAAGATTTTTATTAAATTTATTTATTAGCTTTGCGGAATTTTTCCATAAAGTCAACAAGAGCCTGGCAACCTTCCATTGGCATTGCATTATAAATAGATGTACGCATACCACCAACAGAACGATGACCTTTTACGCCACCTAAACCATGTTCTAAAGCTTCTTTAGCAAATTTAGCTTCTAATTCTTCACTTGGTAAGCGGAAAGTAACGTTCATGAAAGAACGGCTATCTTTATCTGCATGACCAACATAGAAACCCTCACTATTATCAATAGCATCATAAACTAATTTAGCTTTAGCTGCATTTTTCTTCGCCATAGCTTCTAAACCGCCATTTGCTTTTATCCAAGCTACTACCTTACCTACCATATAAATTCCAAATGCCGGAGGTGTATTATATAAGGAATTTTTCTTCAAATAAGTATCATAACGAAGCATTGTTGGCACTTCTTTTGGAGAATTTTCAAGGAAAGATTTACGAGCAACGACTACAACAACACCAGCAGGGCCAAGATTTTTTGTGCGCCTGCATAAATTAAACTGAATTTAGAAAAATCAAGTGGACGAGATAACATATCAGAAGACATATCAGCGATTAAAGGCACATCGCCAGTTTCTGGAATGTAATGATATTCTGTACCATAAATTGTATTATTGTAGCATAAATGAAGATATGCTGCATTGTCGCTTAATTTAATTTCATCTTGAGTTGGAATATGTTTAAAGTCTCTATCTTTGCTAGAAGCTGCTACAAAGCCACGATTTAAAAGTTTTGCTTCATCATAAGCTTTAGTTGCAAAACTACCAGATAATACATAGTTACCCACTTTACCATCAACAGCAAAATTCTGTGGAATCATAGTAAACTGCATACTTGCTCCACCTTGGCAGAATAATACTTCATAATCATCACCAAGGCCCATAAGCTCTTTTATATCTGCTTTTGCTTGATTATGTACTTGTTCATATTGTTTAGAACGATGACTGATTTCTATAATTGACATTCCACTTTTAGCAAAATTTAAAAATTCAGCTTGAGCTTCTTGTAATACTTCTAAAGGTTGCATAGCAGGACCAGGATTAAAATTGTAAATACGATTTTCCATCGAATAAGCCTCCTAAAAATAAAAATATAAGTTCTCCTTATTGAACTTATCATTAATAATACTTTTACCATCTTACAATATTATATTTTAAATAAACATTTTGTAAAAAATATGATATTATTTTAAAATATCTATGATAATATGTCAATTTTACTGCTACAAAAGTATTTTAGTCAAGTAATAATATTCTATTTTATTGCTAATTTGTAAATCAAGCTTATAAGTTTTAATACTTAACCATATTTCTACATCATTTCATAAATATGATATAATATTTATTAATCACTTTATTTCTATACGTGCAATGATTAATTATTTAAAAGGAAGGTATATAGATGCGCACTAGCGAAGAAACTAAAGACATTACGCTTTTAGGTCAAAAAAATGTAAAATACGAATTTAATTATCGTCCAGATGTATTAGAAACATTTGATAATAAACACCCTGACCATGATTACTGGGTAAAATTTAATTGCCCTGAATTCACTACACTTTGCCCTATCACAGGTCAACCAGATTTTGGTACAATTTATATCTCTTATATTCCTGATGAAAAATGGTGGAAAGTAAATCCTTAAAATTATATTTATTCAGCTTCAGAAATAATGGAGATTTTCATGAAGATGTAGTAAATATCATCATGAAAGATTTAATTAAACTTATGAACCCTAAATATATTGAAGTATGGGGAAAATTCTTACCTCGTGGCGGTATCTCCATTGACCCATATACAAATTATGGTCGCCCTGATACAAAATATGAACAATTAGCTCAAACTCGTTTTGTAAATCATGATTTATATAGCTTAGATAAAGTAGATAATCGTTAAGTAAAAATAAATTCCATAAGATGAATTTTAATCAAACTAAAAGGAAATGATTATATGCTTCAAGTTTATACAGGCAATGGCAAGGGTAAAACTACAGCAGCCATAGGTCTTGCTATTCGCAGTTTAGGTGCTGATAAAAAAGTTTATTTTTGCCAATTTATGAAAACTTTAGCTTATAGTGAACAAGCTATTTTACAAAAATTCACCCCACAATTGAAATTGACAACTAGTGGCAAACCTTATTTTATCGCTAAAGAAGGTATGTTGACTGATGAAGAAATCAAAAAATGGGGAGATATGCTCCAAGTTTATCCCGAAGGTAAACCACCTAAAGATTATGTAAAATTAGTTAATGACAGTTTAAAAAATTTACTTGAAGAAATAAATAATACTCACTACGATTTAATTATTCTTGATGAAATCAATGTCGCTATGTATTATGACTTAATCACTAAAGAAACTTTAGAATTTGTTTTAAATCAAATACCTTCAGATATTGAAATAGTTTGTACTGGTCGATATGCTCCTCAATGGCTATGTGAACGTGCTGATTTAGTCACTGATATGCAAGAAGTAAAACACTATTATCAACAAGGACTCCAAGGTCGCAAAGGTATTGAAGACTAATTTTGTTAATCTCCTACAATATGCTAAGAAGTTTTAATAAATAAAATTTCTTAGCATATTTAAATTAAACATTTCTCAAGAGGTGCTTTATAATCTATGAAAATATGTATTGAAAATAAAGACCGCCATGGATTAGTCTATGATATATCAAAAATTTTACTCAAATATAATGTAAATATTATCTCTATGGAAGTTATTAAAAATACTACATATTTAGAAACAGAAGCTTTATCTTATAAAGGTGAGCAAAAAATCTTATCTGAGCTTCATAAATTATCTGGTATTGTTCAAATAAAATCCATTATGCTAATGCCTCATAATGAAAAATATCAACAAATGGATATTGTCTTCAATACCATTAATGAAGGTATTATTATCACTGATAAAAACGGAGATATCATCTATATCAACAAAATTGCTGTAAAAATTCTAAAAATTCCTAATGATGATATTTTAGGGCAAAATATTTCCCGAGCCTTACCATTTTGCAAATTATTATTAAAAACATTGCAAACAGGTAAAAATATCTTCATCATGAAGTTTATGCTGAAGAATATGACAATCATTATATGGTTAGCAGTCAACCACTATTAGATGAAAATAATAATTTATCTGGTGGTGTTGCTGTCATTCGTGATATGGAACTGTTCGTCAAATATATCAAAAATCACAGGACAGCCTTCTATTAGTTTTAAAGATATTATTCACCAAAGTGATATTATGGAAAATTAATTTGTCAGCTCAACACTATGCTAGCAGTAATTCTACTATTCTCATACGTGGGGAAACTGGCTCAGGAAAAGAATTATTTGCTAGAGCAATTCATAATGCTTCACCTCGTCGCGATAATATCTTTCTCGCTATCAACTGCACAGCTATTCCTGATACTCTACTTGAAAGTGAATTATTTGGCTATGAAGAAGGTACATTCACTGGAGCTAATAAAGGTGGTAAATTAGGTCTTTTTGAATTAGCTAGTGGTGGTACTTTATTTCTTGATGAAATAGGCGATATCTCCTCCACTCTCCAAGCAAAATTATTGCGTGTACTTCAAGAACATAGAGTTCGCCGTATTGGCGGTAACCGTGAAATTCCTATAAATGTACGCATTATTTCCGCTACAAATTGCAATCTCGAACAAATGGTTAAAGATGGATTATTCCGCCAAGATTTATATTATCGCTTAAATGTAATACCACTATATCTACCGCCACTTAGAGAACGCAAAGAGGATATTCGTTTACTGGCAAATTATCTTTTTCAATCCACAGTAAATAATATTAATACAAGTATAAAATCTATTTCTCAAGAAGCTTTTGAAAAGCTTACCAATTATGATTATCCAGGAAATGTCCGCGAATTAAGTAATATCATTGAACGTGCTATAAATGTTGCTCAAGGTTCACAAATAACTGCTGAAGACATTATTTTATTTAATCAAATGCAAAATACTAGTTGTGCGCATGGTTTAAATGAATACTCTACACTAAATTTAGATGAAGCACTTCGCCGTACAGAAAAAAACATTCTTCAACAAGCAATGAAAAAATTTTCTTCTTCACGTAAATTAGGTGCAGCACTCGGTCTATCTCATACCAGCGTTATTCGTAAAATGAAAGAACATAATTTAAGCTTTGATAAAAATAATTAATAAAAAGGTCTTACTTAAAAGTAAGACCTTTTTTTATATTAAATTATTTTCCAGATTCTAATTTAGAATGTTTATAGCTATAACCGAAGTATACAACAAAACCAATACCACACCATACTACGAAACGAATCCATGTATGAATTGGTAAGTTATACATCAAATAACCACAGCAAATCATAGCCATTGGAGCTACAAAGTAAATAGCAGGACATTTGAAACCACGTTTGATATCTGGGCGTTTTATTCTTAAATAAAGAACACCAAAACCAGCGATGAAGAACGCAGATAATGTACCAATATTTGCCATTTCAGCGATTAAATGAATAGGAGCAAAACCAGCTATAATAGATACTAAAATACAACCACCGATTGTTACTAAATAAGGAGTTCTATATAATTTGTGAATTTTGCAAATACCTGCTGGAATCATACCATCACGAGATAAAGCAAAGAAAATACGTGCTTGACCATATAATAAAACGAGTAATACTGTAGTAATACCACAGATAGCACCTACGGCAACAATAGCAGAACCAATTGGATAGCCGATAACACGAAGAGCATATGCTACAGGTTCAGCATTATTCAAGTCTGTATAAGGTACTACGCCTGTTAATACAAGAGCTACGAAGAAGTATAATATAGCACAAACGCCCAAAGAACCTAAGATACCTATAGGTAAATCACGTGAAGGATTTTTTGCTTCTTCTGCTGAAGTTGCAACAGCATCAAAACCGATATAAGCAAAGAATACAATCGCAGCCCCAGCTGAAATACCTTGTGTACCATATGGTAAGAATGGATCCCAGTTAGTTGGGTCAACATTAGGAACTGCCAATACGAAGAAGATAACGATAACTGCTAATTTTACAAATACTAAAATACGGTTAATCATAACAGTTTCTTTTGTTCCACGTACCAACAATATACATAAGAACATAGTAATTAAAATAGCAGGTACATTAATAATACCGCCTTCTTCAGGAACTTTCGTAAAAGCAACTGGTAAATCAATACCGCCAGAAGCTAAAAGCCCTACTACGTAGCCTGACCAACCAGCAGCAACAGTACTACAAGTAACAGTGTATTCCAAAATCAAATTCCAACCTACAATAAATGCTAGAAATTCACCTAATGATGCATATGTATAAGCATATGCACTACCTGCTACTGGAACCATTGATGCATATTCAGCATAAGCAAGACCTGCAAACGCACAAGCGATAGAAGCCAGTACGAAAGATAAAGATATACCAGGACCTGCATATAAAGCTGCCCCTACACCAGTTAATACGAAAATTCCTGTACCAATAACACTACCGATACCCAAAAAAACTAAATCAAACGCACTTAAATTTCTTGTAAGACCTGAATTTTGTGCCATTGAACGCAAGGCACCTATATCTTTCTTACGGAACAAATCCATAAAAAACACTCCTTTTTTCTACAACACGAAAACATCACTTACTTTCTCATTTTTTCAAAAATAAAGGCCTGGTAAAACCAGGCCTTAGCTTTTATTTTAAGATTTCGTGAATATCATAATAAGGTAAATTCAAACCTTCTGCTACGCCTTTAAATGTTACTTTACCATCTATAGTATTAATACCTTGCATTAAACCAGGATCGTCAAGGCAAGCTTGTTTATATCCTTTATTAGCAATTGCTAAAGCATAAGGCAAAGTAGCGTTTGTCAATGCCAAAGTAGAAGTTCTGGATACTGCACCTGGGATATTTGCTACGGAGTAGTGAGTTACACCATGTTTAACAAATGTTGGATTGTCATGAGTTGTGCAATGATCGCAAGTTTCAACTGCGCCACCTTGGTCAATTGCAACATCGACAACAACTGAACCAGGTTTCATTGTTTTAATCATATCTTCAGTTACTAAGATAGGAGTTTTTGCACCTGGAATAAGTACAGAACTAATCAATAAGTCAGCTCTTGCTACCCATTTAGCAATATTGTAGCTATTAGACATTTCTGTAACTACACGGCCATGGAAAATATCATCAAGATAACGAAGTCTGTCGATAGAAAGGTCGATAATAGTAACTCTAGCACCTAAACCAACTGCCATTTTTGCAGCATTTGTACCAACGATACCGCCACCAACGATTACTACTTGACCTGGGCAAACACCACTAACGCCACCTAATAATACTCCGCGTCCACCATATTGACTTTCAAGGAACTGAGCACCTAATTGAACGGACATACGACCAGCAATTTCACTCATTGGGGAAAGAAGTGGTAAGCTACGGCCATCTCTACCTCTAACTGTTTCATATGCGATACCAACAACTTTATGACGTAATAAAGCAGCTGTAAGTTCAGGTTCTGGAGCTAGATGTAAATAAGTATATAGAATTTGACCTTCATGGAATAAATCATATTCAGCAGGTAATGGTTCTTTTACTTTAATAATCATATCAGCTCTATCAAAGAGTTCTTTTGTATTTTCAACAATTTCAGCACCAGTAGCAACATAAGCTTCATCTGGGAAACCACTGCCAACACCAGCAGATTTTTCTACTAATACAGTGTGTCCTGCACGTATTAAAGCTTCACTTCCCGCAGGTGTTAAGCCAACACGATTTTCATTGTTTTTAATCTCTTTAATAACACTAATAATCATAATATAAACCCTCCTTCAGGTCGAAAAAATTTATTATAAGACTATGTATAATCATTTCTGATTTACACTTTATATATAATGCAAATCCCGTGCCAAAATCAAATATAAAAATTTTATATTGATAAATAAGTATTTTTTATCATCACTATTATTTTTGTAATATTTTTGTTACAAAACTGTAATAATATTATTACAGCTGTAAAATTTTTATTACACTTTATAAAAAATAAGAGATTAAAGTGTAAATTCTTTAATCTCTTATGGATAATCTTCTATTTATTTAACAAAGAATGTTTATAACTATATACAAAATAAATAATAATGCCTACAATACACCAAACAATAAATCTAATCCATGTAAGTGCTGGCAAATTATACATCAAATAACCGCAACTAAGCATAGCCATTGGCCCAACAATGTAAATTGCTGGACATTTAAAACCTCTTTTTATCTCAGGACGTGTAATACGCAAATACAATACCCCAAATCCAGCTATAAAAAATGCTGATAAAGTACCTATATTTGCCATTTCTGCAATTACATTAATCGGTACAAATCCAGCAATCAAAGAAACTAAAATACAACCACCAATAGTTACTAAATATGGTGTATGATATTTCTTATGCACTCTACAAATTCCCTTTGGAATCATACCATCACGAGACAAAGCAAAAAATACACGTGCTTGACCATATAATAAAACAAGTAATACTGTAGTAATACCACAAATAGCACCTACTGCAACAATAGCTGAACCAAAAGGATAACCAATGACACGAAGAGCATAAGCTACAGGTTCTGCATTATTTAATTGAGTATAAGGCACTATTCCAGTCAATACCATTGCCACAATAAAATATAATAAAGTACAAACTGCAAGTGAACCTAAGATACCGATAGGCACATCTCGAGAAGGATTTTTTGCTTCTTCTGCTGATGTTGCTACAGCATCAAAACCAATATAGGCAAAAAATACAATTGCTGCACCAGAAGCAATACCTTGATAACCAAAAGGTAAAAAAGGATCCCAATTTCTAACATCAATATTAGGAATAGCTAAACATAAGAAAATAAAAATAACTGCTATTTTTACAAAAACCAAAATGCGATTTATAAAAATACTTCTTTTGTACCTCTAACCAATAAAATACATAAAAACATAGTAATAAAAACTGCAGGAAGATTTATTATTCCACCTTCTGCTGGAACTTTTAAAAAATCTATAGATAAATTTAATCCACCTGATGTCAATAAACCCACTACATAACCAGACCAACCAGCTGCAACTGTACTACATGTTACTGTATATTCTAAAATTAAATTCCAACCTACTAAAAACGCCATAAATTCACCTAATGAAGCGTATGTATAAGCATATGCACTTCCAGATACTGGTACCATTGAGGAATATTCCGCGTAAGCCAAACCAGCAAAGGCACAAGCAACCGAGGCCAATATAAAAGAAATGGCAATTCCAGGGCCTGCATATAAAGCTGCACCTACTCCAGTTAATACAAAAATACCTGTTCCAATAACACTACCAATGCCTAAAAAAACTAAATCAAATGCAGTTAAATTGCGTACAAATCCAGATTTTTCAGCATCTTGTGCTAAATGTGCAATGTCTTTTTTCGAAATAAATTCATAACATTCACCTCATTATTAAATTGTATTTTGATAAAGAAAAAAGCACTGAAGTATTCAGTGCTTTTTTTCTTAACTGGCAACTTCCTATCCTCCAGCACGTCTCCATGCAAGTACTTTCGGCCTCTAAATGCTTAACTACTGTGTTCGGTATGGGTACAGGTGGAACCATTTAGGCATCGTCACCAGATATTCTCTTTTTCTTTTTGAAAGATATCAATCTTTCAAAACCACTCAGAAGATTACTTTGCTCCAAGTCATTTTCTTTTTTAAGTTAAGCTCTCGACATATTAGTACCAGTACGCTACATTCATTACTGAACTTCTACTCCTGGCCTATCAACCTCGTCATCTTCAAGGTGTCTTTCAAGCTTTCGCTTCGGGAGACTCATCTTAAGGCAAGTTTCACGCTTAGATGCTTTCAGCGTTTATCTTTTCCGGACGTAGCTACCCAACTGTACCCCTGGCGGGATAATTGGTACACCATTGGTCCGTCCACTCCGGTCCTCTCGTACTAGGAGCAGCCCCCTTCAAGTCTCTTACGCCCGCGATGGATATGGACCGAACTGTCTCACGACGTTCTGAACCCAGCTCACGTACCACTTTAATGGGCGAACAGCCCAACCCTTGGGACCTGCTCCAGCCCCAGGATGTGATGAGCCGACATCGAGGTGCCAAACCTCCCCGTCGATATGGACTCTTGGGAGAGATTAGCCTGTTATCCCCAGGGTAGCTTTTATCCGTTGAGCGATGGCCCTTCCACTCGGAACCACCGGATCACTAAGCCCTACTTTCGTACCTGCTCGTCGTGTCTGACTCGCAGTCAAGCTCCCTTCTGCCTTTACACTCTTTGCGCGGTTTCCGTTCGCGCTGAGGGAACCTTTGGGCGCCTCCGTTACATTTTGGGAGGCGACCGCCCCAGTCAAACTGCCCGCCTGATACTGTCCTGAGAGTCGTTACTTCTTCAGTTAGAGGTCCAATAAATAAAGGGTGGTATCCCAAGGTTGACTCCATATCAGCTAACGCCAATACTTCTCCGTCTCCCACCTATCCTGTACGTTATTTACCGAACATCAATGTCAGGTTGCAGTAAAGCTCCATGGGGTCTTTCTGTCCAGTCGCGGGTAACCTGCATCTTCACAGGTACTTCAATTTCACCGGGTCCCTCGTTGAGACAGTGCCCAAGTCGTTACACCTTTCGTGCGGGTCGGAACTTACCCGACAAGGAATTTCGCTACCTTAGGACCGTTATAGTTACGGCCGCCGTTTACTGGGGCTTCAATTCAAGCCTTCGAGTTGCCTCTAAGCCCTCCTCTTAACCTTCCAGCACCGGGCAGGTGTCAGCACCTATACGTCAGATTTCTCTTTTGCAGGCACCTGTGTTTGTGCTAAACAGTCGCTTGGGCCTCTCTTGTGCCACCGGCTGACGCTCCAGAAGTAAATCCCTTCACATCCTCCGGCTATCCTTATCCCTAAGTTACGGATACAATTTGCCGAGTTCCTTAACGAGGGTTGTCCCGCGCACCTTAGGATTCTCTCCCCGCCTACCTGTGTCGGTTTCGGTACGGGCGCCTCATCTCTCACTAGAAGCTTTTCTCGACAGCATGGCTCACTTGAATTTGACTTTACCGAAGTATCGTCTATCTATCAGTTCTCGATCTTATACAGTACGGATTTGCCTATACTGCAATCTACCACCTTCGACACGCACATCCATTCGCGTGCTCAAGCTACCTTCTGTGTCACTCCATTGCTCAAACGATTTGAAGCGGTACAGGAATATTAACCTGTTGTCCATCGCCTATGCTTTTTGCCTCGGCTTAGGTCCCGACTTACCCTGAGTCGACGAGCGTTGCTCAGGAAACCTTAGGCTTTCGGTGGAACAGATTCTCACTGTTCTTTTCGCTACTCATACCGGCATTCTCTCTTGTATATCCTCCAGCGCTCCTTCCGGTACACCTTCAGTCGGATATACAACGCTCCCCTACCCAGAATTATATAATCCTGCCGCGACTTCGGTTCTGTACTTGAGCCCCGGACATCTTCGGCGCAAGGCCTCTCGACCAGTGAGCTATTACGCACTCTTTTAATGGTGGCTGCTTCTAAGCCAACATCCTGGTTGTTTATGAAGTCTTACATCCTTTTCCACTTAGTACAGCATTGGGGACCTTAGTCGGCGGTCTGGGCTGTTTCCCTCTTGACTACGGGTCTTATCACTCGCAGTCTGACTCCCAGGGTCTTAATTATAGCCATTCGAAGTTTGACTAGGGTCGGTAGCTTTACGCCCCCTTGCCAGATCAGTGCTCTACCGTCTATAATCTTCCTGAGGCTAGCCCTAAAGCTATTTCGGGGAGTACCAGCTATCTCCGCGTTCGATTGGCATTTCACCCCTATCCACGGTTCATCCAAAGTTTTCAACACTCACGGGTTCGGTCCTCCACGCATTTTACCTGCGCTTCAACCTGACCATGGATAGATCACTGCGGTTTCGGGTCTACACCATGTTACTAGTCGCCCTATTAAGACT
>ENA-OQDF01000606-OQDF01000606.1-human-gut-metagenome-genome-assembly--contig:-NODE-606-length-14910-cov-1.729013_pt1 | contig 14910 bp, 17 predicted proteins | sample MGYA00242769_ERZ504597 | MGnify/ENA primary metagenome ERZ504597 (study PRJEB26092, sample SAMD00036305) | human gut metagenome | host: Homo sapiens | study: EMG produced TPA metagenomics assembly of...
GAACCTCAAGAGATGAAGTCGCCGTAATTCTTGAAGGTATTGGGGTGGGGCTGTCGCCTCTTCGGCGGCGCTTTACGGTTGCGCTCCCAAGAATGAGCCGGGGGCGGCTGTGGCGTTAGGTGAGGTTCCTACCGATAAAATGACCTATCGCCAACATCCTACGAATGGCGATAAGGTTTCTATTTTAGGATATGGTTGTATGCGTTGGCCCTTGAAACAAGGATCGGACGGTAAAGACCAGATTGATCAAGAAGCCGTGAATCGTTTAGTGGATTATGCGATAGAGCATGGGGTGAATTACTTTGATACTTCTCCTGTTTATGTACAAGGTATGTCCGAGAAAGCGACCGGTATCGCATTGGCACGCCATCCTAGGAACTCCTATTATTTGGCCACTAAACTGTCAAACTTCCAGAACTATACGAGAGAAAACTCGTTGGCGATGTATCGGCAGTCGTTCCGTGATTTGCAAACCGATTATCTGGATTATTATTTGCTTCACTCTATCGGTGGGGGGAATGGTATCGAGCTTTTCAATGACCGCTATATAAATAATGGAATGCTTGATTTCTTGGTGAAAGAACGGGAAGCGGGACGTATCCGTAACCTAGGTTGGTCTTTTCATGGGGATGTAAAAGTGTTTGATTATGTGTTGGATATGGGCGTGAAATGGGATTTCGTTCAGATACAGCTGAATTATCTGGACTGGAAACATGCCTCGGGGCGTAACGTAAACGCTGATTATCTGTATGGCGAATTAGAGAAGCGAGGTGTTCCGGCGATTATCATGGAACCGCTATTAGGAGGTCGCTTATCGAATGTTCCGGATCATATCGTTGCTCGTTTGAAACAGCAACGGCCTGAGAATAGCGTGGCTTCATGGGCTTTTCGTTTCGCCGGCTCTCCGGATGGGGTCTTGACGGTGCTAAGCGGCATGACTTATATGGAGCATTTGCAAGATAATATCCGTACCTATTCCCCGCTTATCCCGGTAACGGACGAGGAGAAAGACTTTTTGGAAGAGACGGCCCAGCTTATGATGAAATATCCGACAATACCTTGCAATGATTGCAATATTGTATGCCTTGTCCATATGCGTTGGATATTCCGGGTATTCTCTTACATTATAATAAATGTGTGAACGAAGGGAATGTTCCGAAAAGCGCACAAGACGAAAATTACGCGAAAGCTCGTCGTGCCTTCTTAGTCGGTTATGACCGGAGTGTCCCAAAGTTGCGTCAAGCGAACCATTGTACAGGGTGTGAGCAATGTAATCCTCATTGTCCGCAGGGTATCGATATCCCCAAAGAGATGCAGCGTATCGATAAATTCGTGGAAGAGTTGAAAGTGAATGGTTAACCTTTAAACAAACGGAAAATTATGTTACGAAAAATAAGAATATTCGCCGCCACCTTTTGCTTTGTGCTGATAACCCTGTTATTTCTTGATTTCACGGGTACGATTCACGCTTGGTTCGGATGGTTGGCAAAGATACAGTTTTGGCCTGCGTTGTTGGCTTTGAATGTCGGTGTTGTGGTAGGTTGATAATCTTGACTCTTTTATTGGGGCGTGTATATTGCTCCGTTATCTGCCCTTTAGGGGTATTGCAAGATATCATTTCGTGGTTTGCTAGTAAACGGAAGAAATACCGCTTTTCCTATTCTCCCGCATTGAAGTGGGTACGTTATGGTACCTTGGTTATTTTTATATTGGCTTGTATCGCTGGTATCGGTTCCTTGGTAGCGTTGATTTCGCCTTATAGCGCTTATGGGCGTATCGCTTCTAATTTATTTGCGCCAATCTATCAAGAGGGCAACAATCTATTGGCCTATTTCGCAGAACGTATGGATAGTTACGCATTCTATTCGGTGGACGTATGGGTGCGTAGCCTGGCTACGATGGGAATCGCTATTCTGAGCTTTGTCATATTGGCGATTTTAGCTTGGAGAAATGGACGTACATATTGTAATACGATCTGTCCGGTAGGTACGGTTCTCGGTTTTTTGTCGAAGTATGCTTTACTTAAACCTCGTATTGATACCGATAAATGTAATGGTTGCGGATTATGCGCACGTAAATGCAAGGCTTCTTGCATCGACTCTAAGAATCATGCGATCGATTATAGCCGTTGCGTGACTTGTATGGACTGTTTGGATAATTGCCGTCAAGGCGCGATTTCGTATACGAGGGCACACAAGGCTGATAAAGCTACTTCGGTAAAAGAATCCTCAACGAAGGACACTACGGATGTTTCCCGCCGTCGAGCTTGTCAGCTACGGCATTGGTAGCCATGTCTTCTGTTTTGCATGCTCAGCAGAAAAAGCTGGAGGATTATGTGGAGATGAAGAAAGACGGAGGCTTTGCGCCGATTAAAGAACGTAAAGAGCCGAATCGTTTGGCACCATTGGTTCCTCCCGGAGCTTTGAGTATTGGGAATCTGGCCCAACATTGCACGGGGTGCCAGCTTTGTGTATCTGTCTGCGAGAATCATGTCTTGCGTCCGTCTACGGATCTGATGAAACTGATGCAGCCGGAGATGGCTTTCGATAGAGGGTATTGCCGTCCGGAATGTGTGAAATGTTCGGAGGTTTGCCCGACGGGAGCGATCAAACCGATTACGAAAGAAGACAAATCTGCTATACAGATCGGTCATGCCGTATGGGTAAAAGATCTTTGTATTGTCAATACGGACGGTATGAGTTGTGGTAATTGTGAACGCCATTGCCCGACAAAATCGATCCAGATGGTGGCGAAAGATCCTGCAGATCCGAAGTCGTTAAAGATCCCGGTGATCAATACGGAAACTTGTATTGGTTGTGGTGCTTGCGAGTACCTTTGTCCATCTCGTCCTTATAGTGCGATCTATGTAGAAGGACATGAGATGCACAGATCTATTTAATGCCGTTAAAATCTATCCCCAAAAACATGTACGTGTTTCCGCGAAAACATGTACATGTTTTTCAGAAAACACGTACGTCTTTTTTTCAAAGGTTCGTCAGACTCGATTTTTCTATGTACATTTGCGTGTTATAAAAGAATTATTGAGAAACTATTTATGGCAAAGAAGACAACAACAACGAAGCAAAATCATACAGAGCCGAGCTGGTTCGCAGCCTTGAAGACTTTTTTTACAAATGAACGGACCCGTTTCATTACAGGTTTGATTATCTCTATACTAACCATTTACGTAGGGCTTGCCTTGATTTCGTTTTTCTTTACAGGAGCCGCCGATCAAAGTAAAATAGAGAATGTTCCTTTAGGGGATTTGTTGACCAATCGAGGATCGGTAGAGAATTGGACGGGCGTACGCGGGGCGTATTTGTCTGATCTATTGATGAACCGTTGGTTCGGTATCTCTTCTTTTATGATCCTCTTTTTCTTGGGATCGGTTGGGGCGAAACTCATGAATTTAAATAAAGTATCCTTGTTGAGACGTTTCTTGTTCAGTGCTTCGGCGTTGATCTGGGGATCTGTGTTTTTTGCTTTCATATTTATCAAGGGATATGAGGATACGTTTATTTATCTAGGCGGTCAACACGGATATTACATCTCGGAGATGTTTATTACCAATATCGGAATTCCCGGAACGATCTTGCTTTTATTAGGCTCATTCTTAATCATCGCAATTTTTACCAGTAAGAAGACAATCCCGTTCTTACAGCGCGTATTCTCTTTGGGCTGGGTAAGGAACCGTTTGAAACGTGAGAAGAAAGAGGATGAGGTAGAAGTGGAGCAGACGCAAAAAGAGGATGTTGTAACTCCTCGCTCTAAGCCTGTCGTAGAGCAACCGGATGAACAACCCGAAATGGATGATTACGAAGAGTTTGATACGGAGGCTGAATTGTTGGAGGCCGAAGGGAAAGAAAACCGTAAAACAGAACCGGAATATCAGGAGGAAGAGGTCGCTGGTGATGATTTAGTAGTTACGATCGCTAAAGGTGACGACGATCCTATATGCGAAAAGACAGATGAGATAAATACCCCGGAATCAGAGGATGGGAGGATGCTGGATTCACGGTGGAGGTTGCCGCCGGTAATGATGAAACCTACGATGCTTCGGCCTTGGGTACGTATGATCCCCGTTTGGATCTTTCCCGTTATGTATTTCCTACCTTGGACTTACTGAAAGCGTATGATAGTGGGAGCATGGAGATCAATCGGGACGAATTGGCAGAAAACCAACGCTTGATCAAGCAAGCCTTGGAAGATTTCAATATCAAGATCGCCTCGATCAAGGCAACAGTCGGACCTACGGTTACGCTTTATGAGATTGTACCGAGGCGGGTGTCCGTATTTCTAAGATCAAGAACTTGGAGGATGATATCGCCTTGAGTTTATCCGCTTTGCAGATCCGTATTATCGCTCCGATGCCCGGAAAGGGAACGATCGGTATCGAGGTGCCGAATAAGAATCCTCAGACGGTATCGATGCAATCTGTTATCGCTTCACGCCGATTCGTTGAGGGTAAGTATGAGTTGCCTGTGGCGATGGGTAAGACGATTACGAACGAGGTGTTCATGTTCGATCTTTGTAAGACACCGCATCTATTGGTAGCCGGTGCTACGGGGCAAGGTAAGTCTGTCGGTCTAAATGCGATCATCACTTCCTTATTATATAAGAAGCATCCATCGGAGTTGAAATTCGTGATGGTAGACCCGAAAATGGTTGAGTTTAGTATCTATTCCAAGATAGAACGTCATTATCTGGCGAAACTTCCGAATGCGGAGAAGCCGATCGTTACGGACCAGCTAACGCTGTCGCTACATTGAACTCGTTGGTGATCGAGATGGAAGACCGGTACCGTTTACTGGTGAACGCGAATGTTCGTAATATAAAGGAATACAACGCTAAGTTTATCGAACGGCGGTTGAACCCGCAGAAGGGACATCGCTTCTTACCCTATATCGTGGCAGTGGTGGATGAGTTTGCGACTTGATCGCAGTGGCCGGACGTGAGATCGAGTTGCCTATCTCTCGTATTGCGGCGAAGGCCCGTGCGGTAGGTATCCATATGATCTTGGCTACGCAACGCCCGGATACAAAGGTGATTACCGGTACGATCAAGAGTAACTTTCCGAGCCGTATTGCCTTTAAGGTTGCTTCTATGATCGATTCACGTACGATTCTGGATGCTCCGGGCGCTAACCGTTTGATCGGACGGGGCGATATGTTGATTGTCGTGGCGGGACAAGAGCCGGTTCGTGTGCAATGCGCTTTTGTAGATACGCCCGAGGTGGAGGATATCGTGGATTATATCGGTGAGCAGGCTGGCTTTCAAACCGCTTATCTGCTTCCGGACTATGTACCGGAAGGGGGGGAGGCATCGACTTCGGGAGCTGTCGATTTATCAGATCGAGACCCCTTATTTGATGAGGCGGCTCGCTTGATCGTGATTCAGCAACAAGGTTCTACTTCTTTGATCCAGCGTAAATTCGCTATCGGTTATAATCGTGCCGGACGTTTGATGGATCAATTGGAGGCTGCCGGTATTGTTGGCCCGTTTGAGGAAGTAAGGCCCGTCAAGTATTGGTGCAAGATGAGTATTCGTTGGAGCAAGTAATTAAATGCTTTGAAATAAATATGAGAAGAGAACATAAAATAAGAGTGTGGCGGTGTAGTGCGTTTGTCGGATTATTCTTGTGTTTCCTGTTGGGACTAGGATTGGGGGCACATGCCCAGAACGCGAATGATATCTTGAGGAAGGCGGCCGCTGCTTATGAGAATTCAAATGGGATAAGTGCTTCTTTTACGATGTTTACCCGTTCTGCCGGTCAGAATGCGGGAGAGAGTTTTGAGGGAACCATCCAGATGAAAGGTGATAAGTTTACATTAGTTACGCCGGAGGCGCTTACTTGGTTTAATGGTACGACGCAATGGACGTATGTGGAACGGAACGATGAGGTGAACGTGACGAATCCTACGGGAGAGGAGTTGCAATTTACAAATCCCGCTCTTTTATTAAATAGTTATAAGAAGGGATTCACGGCGGCTTATAAAGGCGAGAGTACGGCACCGAACGGAAATGCCGCTTACGATGTGGAATTGACACCGAAGAAAAAAGGGGATATCGTGAAAGTGGAGTTGCAAATCGAGAAATATTCAAATTTCCCGGCTCGTATCACGGTTACTTCTAAAAACGGCGTTAGCAGTACGATCCAGATCAGCCAATTGAAAACAGGTATAAACCAACCAGATCGTTTTTTTGTTTTTAACGAAGGGGATTATCCGGACGTAGAGGTGATAGACCTTCGATAATAGAGAATTGAAAATTGATAATTAATACTTAGATACTATGAGCGATTCAGTGAATGAGAAGTACGTTGCCTTATTATAGGCTCGGGTCCAGCAGGTTATACGGCAGCGATTTATGCTTCCCGTGCAAATTTATCTCCGGTGCTTTATGAAGGAATACAGCCGGGGGGACAATTAACGACAACTACGGAGGTGGAGAATTTCCCGGGATATCCGGACGGTATAACCGGTCCTGAGTTAATGGAAGATTTAAAAAACAAGCCGTCCGTTTTGGTGCGGATATCCGTTTCGGTATCGCTACCGCCGCTGATTTGGGTGAGGCTCCTTATAAAATTACGATTGATGGCGAGAAAGTGATCGAGACGGAGACTTTGATTATCGCTACGGGTGCTTCCGCGAAGTATCTGGGTCTTCCGGATGAACATAAGTATGCGGGTATGGGTGTATCCGCTTGTGCTACTTGCGATGGTTTCTTCTATCGTAAAAAGACGGTAGCGGTAGTGGGTGGTGGAGATACGGCCTGTGAGGAAGCGATTTACTTGGCTGGTTTGGCGAAGCAGGTTTACTTGATCGTGCGTAAACCCTATTTGCGTGCTTCAAAAGTAATGCAAGAACGTGTCTTCAAAACTCCGAATATCACGGTACTTTTCGAGCATAATACCTTAGGTTTGTTTGGAGAGAATGGCGTGGAGGGTACTCATTTGGTAAAACGTATGGGAGAGCCGGATGAGGAGAAAGTGGATATCGCCATCGATGGTTTCTTCTTGGCGATTGGTCATAAACCAATTCGGACATCTTCAAGCCATGGGTAGATACGGATGAGGTTGGTTATATCGTGACGGTTCCGGGAACGTCCCCGCACGAAAGTTCCGGGTGTATTTGCCGCCGGAGATGTCGCTGATCCCCATTATCGTCAAGCTATTACCGCTGCGGGAAGTGGTTGTAAGGCAGCTATTGAGGCCGAACGTTATTTATCAGAGATCGGAAAATAATCCGTGGGAGGAGGGTGTGCCATATCATAAATTATGACACACTGTCCTCTTGCCTTGAAATACAAGTTTACCATGAATTTAAAATCTACTCTTCTTTTGCTACTTTGCCTGATGATGGCAGGAATGGTAGCGGCAAAGGATAATACGAAAGTGATAGCCATCGGGGGTATTGGAAAACGGAGGCTCTGCCCAGAACTCTATCCGCTCTTTGGAACGTGCTAGCGAAATTGGTGCCTATGGCTCGGAATTCGACGTGCATCTTACAGCAGACAATGTGTTGGTTGTCTACCACGATAATGATATCCAAGGAAAACATATCCAATCTTGTACATACGATGAATTGAAGGATCTACAATTGAGTAACGGCGAAAAGCTCCCTACTTTGGAACAATATTTGAAACGTGCGAAGAAATTGAAGAATATCCGGTTAATATTTGAATTGAAATCCCATGATACCCCGGAACGTAATCGAGATGCGGCAAGGTTATCTGTGCAATGGTAAAGCGTATGAATTAGCGAAACGTACGGATTACATATCTTTTAATATGGATGCTTGTAAAGAATTTATCCGTCTATGTCCGAAATCTGAGGTTTCTTATCTGAATGGAGAATTATCCCCGATGGAATTGAAAGAGCTTGGTTTACAGGATTAGACTACCATTATAAAGTCTTGCAATCTCATCCGGATTGGGTGAAGGATTGTAAAGTCCTAGGCATGACTTCGAATGTCTGGACCGTAGATGACCCTAAATTAATGGAAGAGATGATCGATCTGGGAGTCGATTTTATTACGACTGATTTACCGGAAGAGACTCAAAAATACTACATTCGCGGGCTCAATAAGGCATTATAAAGATGAGAAAGTTTTGTCTGTTGCTTATCCTGTCGCTGGCTTTACCCGTTTTTTGTCTGTTACAAGCGGTGGAGCCTCCCAAAAAGGAAATTCGTGCGGTTTGGTTGACTACGGTTTATGGTCTGGATTGGCCTCATAAACCGGCTACTACCGAGGCGGGACGAAAAGCCCAGCAACAGGCATTGCTTGATATCTTGGACCGGCTTCAAGAAGCGAATTTTAATATGGTCTTCATTCAGGCTCGCTTGAGGGGAGAGTGATGTATCGTTCGGCTATCGAACCAGTCAGTAAGACATTCTCCGGTAAGTATGGAGAATTACCGGGATATGATCCGCTCGCTTTTGTCGTTGATGAATGCCATAAACGGGGAATGGAATGTCATGCGTGGTTCGTGACTTTCCCGTTAGGAACGGAAAAAAGCGTGAAGGAGCAAGGAAAGCTTTCCGTGGTTAAAAAGAAACCAAAACTCTGCAAACGGCATAATGGAGAGTGGTATTTGGACCCCGGCGTACCGGAGACCGCTGATTATATCTTATCCTTAGTCAAGGAGATCGTGAATGGCTACGATATAGATGGCATCCATTTTGATTATATCCGCTATCCGGAAGAGGCGAAAAAATTCCCGGATAAAGCGCTGTATAATAAATCCGGTAAGAAAAAGTCTCTGGCAGACTGGCGTAGGGAGAATATCAACCGGATGGTTTATCGTATTTACGATTGGGTAAAGCAAACGAAACCTTGGGTACAGGTTAGCAGTTCGCCACTCGGGAAATATAATCGTATTGAACGGGTACCTAACGCGGGTTGGACCGCTTACGAAAGTGTCTTCCAAGACCCTAAGATGTGGATGCAACAAGGTAAACAAGATATGATTGTTCCGATGATGTATTACCTGCATAAGAATTTCTTTCCTTTCGTGGATAATTGGGTGGATAATTGTAACGGGCGTTTGGTCGTACCCGGCTTGGGAGCTTATCGAATGGACAAGAGCGAGGCGGACTGGGCCGTGAATGATATAACTGACCAGATTGATTATAGTCGTTATTACGGAGGAGCCGGCTGTGCGTTCTTTCGTTGTGGAAATGTCCTGTATAATGATAAAGGACTCTATAAAGAGTTGAGAGACAATTACTATAAATATCCGGCCCAATTGCCTCCGTTGACTTGGCTGAATGATTCGGTACCTGCCGCTCCGGAGGGCATCAAAGTGGAACGTTTGGATGATGAGTTGCATTTAACTTGGCAGAAACCTGTGTCGGAAAAGCAGGATTTAACTTATACCGTTTATTATTCATTGACGGATTCGATCGACACAGCTTCGGCAAAATCCATATTAGCTACGAATATTTATGGCAACGAGCTTTTTCTTCCTATCGATGTAGAGTCTGAACGTGGGTATACATTTTCTGTAACGGCTTCCACCCGTTACCGGATAGAGAGTGAACCTTCTCCGGATACCTATTATTACCTGTCTAAATTTATCAAGTAAAGGGAGTATTTTGATTTCGAGTTTTTTTGCTTATTTTTGCGGCATATGAGACGATTTGCCACATCCTTGTTTCTTGTAATTCTTGCTTCCTTAATCTTTTATGGGGGAGCGGGGGTTAATTTCGTATCTTATTGTTGTGGCGTTTGCGAGAAAGAGGGAGTGGAGGCTTTATTGGAAGCTAAGTGCTGTGAGATTCATGGACATGATCATAGTCGTGATAAGCTTGCGAATAATACGGTGGAGTGTTGTGGCATGAACGGCTGTGGCATTGAACGGTTGATTTTGATTGGAATTCTGTAAATATACAAGTACCGGATCTGCAACCAGTCGTACATGATTTGCTCTTCTCCTCTATTTTCGAGAGTTTACAAATCGCTTCCTTATTTGCTGATTCTTATGAGATTAGGGTGACAGGTCCTCCCGTAGCCTGTCCTCGTGTGTACCTTTCTTTATTGACTACGCTTTTGATTTGATTGTATTCGTGAGGGTGGAAGCTGCTCGCTGAATACCCTTTGGTTTTAAGGTAGGGAATGCTCTATCCCTGCGGAAACTGTATTTAACGATTCAATCAAATAACAACTATCATGTTAAGACAATTATATCTGATATTTTTACTGTTCTGTTTGACTTTTACTTTGACTTGGGCCGAGGATTCCGGCAAGAAAGTGAAAGGACGTGTATGTGATGAAAACAAACAACCTATTATCGGGGCAAATGTATATTGGGAAGGAACCCAAAATGGAACCACGTCCGATGTGGATGGAAATTCGAGTTAGAACGAAAAGGTGACTCCAAGAATCTGGTGGTTAGCTATATCGGTTATATGACTGAGGTCACCCCTGTGGATGAGAAGGACGATGCTATGCAGATTATCTTAAAAGGTGAGATCGCCTTGGATGAGGTCGTGGTTAGTGAGCGCAAGATGGAACCATCGCTTCCCGTACGAGCGTATTGCAAACTCAGAAAATTACGTACGATGAGATTTGCCGTGCGGCCTGCTGTAATCTGGCGGAGAGCTTTGAGACAAATCCGTCTGTCGATGTATCGTACTCGGATGCGGCTACAGGTGCCCGGCAAATTAAGCTGTTGGGATTGGCGGGAACCTACGTACAAATGTTGACCGAGAATTACCCGAATTTCCGGGGGGCCGCTTCCTTATATGGCTTGGATTATGTTCCGGGAGCTTGGATGGAGAGCATTCAGGTGTCTAAAGGAACCTCTTCGGTTAAGAATGGGTATGAGGCGTTGGCCGGACAAATCAACGTGGAATTCAAGAAGCCCCCTACGGCGGATATTTTCTCTGCTAATGTGTTCGCTAGTGATGCCGGACGTTATGAAGGGAATGCGGATGCTTCTTGGCATATCAACGACAAGCTCTCTACCGGTTTATTGGTACACTACTCGAATGATAAAATGCAACATGACGGTAATGACGATGGTTTTCTCGATACGCCGCTAAGGGAACAGGTGAACGTAATGAATCGTTGGTATCATAAATTGGATAAATACGTGGCTCAATACGGAGTTCGCTATCTGCATGAGAGCCGTACCGGTGGGCAGGATACGAAACACCATGATTTCACCGACCCGTATCGGATTCATTTAAATACGAACCGGGCCGAATTATTTACGAAGCAGGCTATATTATCGATAAGGAAAAGGTTAGAGAGCGTGGCATTGATTACTTTCCGGTTCTTATCATGAGCAAAAATCAAGATATGACCGTACGCCCTATAATGTATATCAGAATAATGTATATGCCAGTTTGCTGTATGAAAAGGAGTTTACGCCGATGCATAGCTTGAGTACCGGATTAAGTATGAACTATGATGGTTTCGACGAGAATCTGGTTCAATATGCGGGAGGAGAGTCGGTCCGTCATGCCTATGACCGTACGGAAGTCGTGCCGGGAGCTTATGCCCAATATACGTTCAATCTGAATGATAAACTGATCTTATTGGCGGGTGTACGTGCGGATTATAGTACGTTGTATGATTTCTTTGTAACCCCTCGTGTACATATTAAATATAATCCTTTTGACTGGTTCCATATCCGGGCTTCGGCAGGTAAAGGATTTCGGACAGCGAATGTGCTGGCAGAGAACAACTTTTGTTATCCAGTAGTCGAAAAATGTATATCGCCGACAATCTGGATCAAGAAGAAGCGTGGAATACCGGTCTGAATCTGTCATTTTATATACCTTTGTTCGGGAAGGAACTGAGCTTGAGCGGGGAATGGTATTATACCGATTTCTTGAAGCAAATCGTGGTGGATATGGATAGTGATCCTCATGCGGTTCGTTTCTACAATCTGGATGGGCGTTCCTATTCGAATAGCTTCCAAGTGGAGGCTTCCTATCCTTTTTTCCGGGGATTTACGTTAACGGCCGCTTATCGTTATACAGATGCGAAGACCGATTACCGGAATGAGGAGGGGGTGGCGCATCGATTGAAAAAGCCGTTGGTTAGTGATTATAAAGGTTTATTGACCGCTTCTTATCAAACCCCGTTGAAAAAATGGCAGTTTGATTTGACCAGCCAGTTTAATGGAGGTGGCCGTATGCCGACACCGGATGCATCTAATCCGTTATGGGAGCCGAATTTTAAGGCTTATACGGTAGTGAATGCGCAGATTACGAAATATTTCCGTCAATGGTCTATTTACGTGGGAGCGGAGAACCTGTTTAATTACAAACAACCGAATCCGATTATCGATGCCAGCAATCCCAGAGGGGATAACTTCGATGGATCTATGGTGTGGGGACCGGTGCATGGACGGAAAATTTATGCGGGTATCCGCTTTAATATAAGCAGGGATTGACACGTATATACGTATAAGCCCGCACGTATATACGTGTAGGCCTATGCGTATACTGGTGTGGCCCTACGCCTATATACGTGTAGCCCGATGCCTATAGTGGTGCTTTTCTTTTGGTAGATATGAATGGATAATTAGAATTGTTAATATTAAAAATGATTGATTATGAAACGATTAATTATGTTGCTGTTTTTGTGCTGTATGTACGGTATCGATGACATTCGCCCAAGACGCGAAAAAGAAGAAGGACTCTGTGACATTCTTTATCGAAGCGATGGATTGTGATCACTGTATCAAGAAGATCGAGAAAAATATCGCTTTCGAGAAAGGAGTGACCGACTTGAAATGTGATCTGAGCACCCGTACGGCCATTGTGACTTACAAGACGGATAAGACTTCGAAGACCCGCTTGGCCGCGGCTTCAAAAGATCGGTATGGAAGCGGTTCCGGTAGATAATGGCGCCGGTTGTCCGGTACCTCCGGCGAAAAAAGTGAGCATACTCACGCTCATTAACATGGAAATTCATAAGAACATCTTATCTTTGCAGATGTTCCGTGAGGGCGGGCCGGAGTGTCCGCCCTGTTTATGAAATAATTTTTCTACGGAATGCAGCGTTTGTTTAATTATTTACATCCTAATATTGTACAGTCTCCAGAAGGGAGACGTTCAAGGCACGACTGAATGAATGAGCTACAACTGATAGAGGGTTGTCGGAAGGGGGAGAGACGAGCTCAAAAAGAGCTTTATGATGCATATTCCCGAAAAATGATGGGAGTTTGCCTTCGTTATGTGAACGACAGGGAAACGGCTCGTGATTTGTTGCAGGATGGCTTCGTGAAAATCTTTACCAGTATGGATTCCTATACAGGGAGTGGTTCATTTGAGGGGTGGATGCGGAAGATCTTTGTTAATTGTGCGTTGGAATATCTGCGAAAGTCGGATGTGTTGCGTGAAGCGACCGATCTTGACAATACGGCGGAACTGATTCAACCCGATAGTTCGGCTATCTCGGACATGTCGGCGGCTGAGTTGATGAATCTAGTGAAGGAGTTGCCGGTTGGCTTCCGTACCGTATTCAATATGTTCGCGATAGAGGGATATTCTCATAAGGAGATCAGTGAGATGTTGAACATAACAGAGAGTACTTCCCGTTCACAATATACCGTGCCAAGCAGTTATTACAACGTAGAATTAACGCATTGTATTGAGATAAGATGAGTAAAAAGGAAAGAGATATATGGGATGATGCGATCCGGTCGAAGCTAGAGGATTTCGAGATGGATACGCTACCCGGCGACTGGGAGGCTATAGCCGATCGATTGCCCGGAAAGGCTCCGGTTCCTTTGCGTCGTACGCTTCGCTACTGGGTTGCCGCCGCCGTGATCTCCTTATTGGTCGTATCGGGTGGTATCTATTTATATGACAGGGAGATGGAAGATCTACCTATAGCCCAAGAAATACAGTCTTCACAAGAGTCGACATCCGTGGATACCCCGGTTGTTCCGATAGAGAAAACGATGGAGCAAGCGCCCGTATTAGCGACTATTTCTGCTGCGGTCGTGAAGGCAAAAGCGGCATCTGGAGCGGTTAAAGTGGGAGCTAAGGCTAGGATGGCAGCGTTCCGGCAAAATGTAGAGAATGCAGAGGATCGGCCTATTTCTGAGTCGGAGGTAATGTCTGCTGATAGATCGGCGAATGAGAAAAATACCGTTGAACCGGAGGTTGAAAGGAATAATGATGAGATAGTTGTTCTCAAGAATGATGTACTTGTCGCGGATGCTACTCCTGTTACTAAAAAGAAGCCAGAGAAGACCGCGTCTCGGAAATGGGGGTTCGGTATGGGAGGTGGAGGTCTTTCCATGGGCGCTGATAATCTGGTCCCTCAGTATGTGACGAATAGCAGTGTGCTTAAGAGTGAGAATCTGATGAGCTTAAATTCGTTCGATGCGGAGAAGAAAGATCCTGCTAAGACGGATATTCATCATAAGACGCTATTGGGGTGGGTATCTCAATTAGTCGTTATTTGAATAATCGTTTTTCTTTGCAGACTGGATTAACTTATTCTTACTTAAGATCGGAGTGGAGTACGAATAATACGTACCATATAGAGAATGATCAGCGATTGCATTTTATAGGAATTCCATTATCATTGACTTATAAGATCGCGGAATGGAATCGTTTTATGTTTTACGCCTCAGCCGGAGGTATGGCGGAAATGAATGTCGCTGGCAAACGTAGAATGAAATTATTCTCGGATGAGGTAGAGATCGCAAAGCAAAGTGAACATATTCGAATGAAAGAATGGCTATGGTCTGTAAATGCCCGTGCCGGCGTAAGTTATCCGATTATCCGTTTCGTAAGCGCTTTCGCAGAGGTGGGAGCCAGCTATTATTTTGATAATGGTAGCGAGATCGAAACCATCCATTCGGAGAAGCCGTTTAACATGAGCCTTCAGTTCGGATTTCGTTTTGGTTTTTAATACTCGATAGATTAACAGTGTAAATACA
>ENA-OQDF01000608-OQDF01000608.1-human-gut-metagenome-genome-assembly--contig:-NODE-608-length-14905-cov-3.007443_pt1 | contig 14905 bp, 17 predicted proteins | sample MGYA00242769_ERZ504597 | MGnify/ENA primary metagenome ERZ504597 (study PRJEB26092, sample SAMD00036305) | human gut metagenome | host: Homo sapiens | study: EMG produced TPA metagenomics assembly of...
ACCAACTCCTGCAAAACCAGCGCAGTCATTGGCTCTGCAGGTCCTACAACCAGCGGACGTATGGATGCCTATGCACCCACAATGATGTCTGTGGGAGCAAGAGGAATGATCGGTAAAGGTGCCCGCCTTCCGGAAGTAGTAGACGCCATGAAGAAATATGATGGTGTATATTTCGGAGCTATCGGCGGTGCAGGTGCGCTTCTTGCAAAATGCATCAAAAAGGCCGAACTGATCGCCTATGAAGATCTGGGAGCAGAAGCACTTCGTAAATTGTATGTAGAGGATATGCCTCTTGTAGTCATCATTGACTCAGAAGGCAATAATCTGTACGAGATGGGAAAAGCAGAATATCTCAAAGAACATGGAGATAAGTAATTCTGCAGATACATAAAAAAATAACTTCCATATGCTGTAGACATACAGTATATGGAAGTTGCTTTATATAGCCAAATTATATATATATTGTATCCAATATATAAAAATCATATATACAATAATATGAATTATATCTTTTACATTTGACCTATAAACGTATAACATGATAATCAGGGTCAGGGACCCGCCAAACATGAGAAAGCAGCGATTTACGCAGTAAATCAGCGGATTTCGAATGTTTGAGAAAGACGGTAAAAGAATAAAGGCAGTTATCCGTACAGGAGATAACTGCAAATAAACTTGAACGGGGAAAATCATGAAAGATCATAATCAACACGAAATACAAATGTCGGAAGCCTTTTTAAACAGTGCATTCCTGGCACTGTCAGGAGGTTTTCAGGACGCTTATACATATAATGCAAGAAACGAAGTATTCTGTAATGCACAGACAGGAAACGTCGTTCTTATGAGCCAACATTTTATGGCAGGGGAAGTGACTGCAGGACTGGGATATTTCTTTCCTATCATATCCTTTGCATTAGGGGTGTGGGTTGCAGAGAAAATACAGGCAAATTATAAATATGCTCAGAAGCTCCACTGGCGGCAGGGTGTTCTGCTGGCAGAAATCCTGATCTTATTTACAGTAGGTTTCCTGCCAACCGAATACAATATGCTGGCAAATGCCATGGCATCTTTCGCCTGTGCAATGCAGGTACAGTCCTTCCGCAAGGTAAACGGATATTCCTATGCAAGTACTATGTGTATCGGTAATTTGCGCAGTGGTACAGCTGCGTTGTCAGTTTATTTTCGTGAAAAAAATCAAAACAGCTAAAACAGGCGATGTATTATTTTGGAATCATCCTTATGTTTGCCTTGGGTGCCGGCATTGGTGGAAATCTGTCCATACGCTATGGAATCAGAATGATCTGGGTTTCCTGTGGATTCCTTATGATCAGCTTTCTGTTGATGTTTATAGAAAAATATAAGCATTTCCATGAGGAACATGAAATTAAATAATGCAGCCATTTCCAGAAAGGTCATTGAGAAGAAGATAATATTCTTTTCAATGATCTTTTTTTTGTTTTGATATTGCTATTAAATTAACAACCCTGTTAAAGAAATTGCTTTTCATTTATATACATTTATGAATACTACACATCTATAGCAAATTATTATAAATTTATTTCAGAAAATTGCAAAAATGATATTGTGCAAAACAACCATATAATGTATAATATCAACAGCACATATGTTAAAAATAACTAAAGCTGCGTGGGAATCGATATATCGGTACTATATTAAAACCGATATATCAAAATTACTATTTAAGGAGGGAACCGAATGTTAGACCAGTCTTATTACAGAAAAGCGGATGAGATCATCGAGCACTACGGACGTACAGCAGCATCGCTGATTCCGATCATGCAGGATATTCAGGCGGAATATCGTTACCTGCCGGGAGAATTGCTGACTTATGTAGCGAAAGAGATTGGAGTAAAAGAAGCCAAGGCCTACAGTGTAGCCACATTCTATGAGAATTTTTCCTTTGAGCCGAAAGGGAAATATGTCATTAAAGTGTGTGACGGAACAGCCTGTCATGTGAGAAAATCCATGCCTGTAAAAGAGGCTCTGATGAAGGAACTTGGACTGAGCAATAAAAAACACACTACAGATGATATGCTTTTTACCGTAGAAACAGTATCCTGTCTGGGTGCATGCGGACTTGCTCCCACACTGACTGTCAATGATGAAGTACATCCGAAGATGACTCCTGAGAAAGCTGTAGAACTTTTGAATAAACTGAGAGGAGAGTGCGTATGAGTATTAAGAGTAAAGAAGACCTGTTAAATAAGCAGGCTGAAGTAAATGAGCAGATTAAATCTTATACCTGCCGCGTTCTTGTCTGTTCAGGTACCGGATGTATCGCATCCGGAGCACAGAAGATTTATGATGAGATGTCAATACTTTGTGAGAGAATTGACGGCGTAACAGTTGAAATGCAGAAGGATGTGCCTCATGTAGGCGTGATCAAGACAGGGTGCCAGGGATTATGTGAACTTGGACCTCTGATGAGAATTGAACCATATGATTATCAGTATGTTCACGTACAGCCGGAAGACTGTAAGGAAATTGTGGAAAGAACTATATTGGAAGGTAAACCTGTAGAGAGGCTGTTTTATCGTGATAATGATACAGTCTGTCCGCAGCCTGATGATATTCCTTTCTTAAATCAACAGACACGTATCGTTCTTGAAAACTGTGGAAAAATCGATGCGGAATCTATCGAAGAGTATATTGCTGTGGGAGGCTATCAGGCACTTGCAAAAGTGATGGGAAGCATGTCTCCGCAGGAAGTTATTGATGAAGTGACTAAATCCGGGCTTCGCGGTCGTGGCGGTGCAGGATTCCCGGCAGGCAAGAAATGGTCTCAGGTTGCACGTCAGGCAGAGAAAACCCGCTATGTTGTATGTAATGGTGATGAGGGTGATCCCGGTGCATTTATGGATGGTTCCGTCATGGAAGGTGATCCATATAAGATGATCGAAGGTATGACTATTGCAGCTTACGCAGTCGGTGCGGAGAATGGATATATTTATGTTCGTGCAGAGTATCCTCTTTCTGTAAAGAGACTTAGAATGGCGATTGAACAGGCAGAAAAATATGGCCTGTTAGGTGATAATATTTTAAATTCCGGTGTAAACTTCCATTTACATATCAACAGAGGTGCCGGAGCTTTCGTATGTGGTGAAGGTTCGGCACTTACTGCATCTATCGAGGGTAACAGAGGTATGCCTCGTGTAAAACCGCCCCGTACAGTAGAGAAAGGTCTGTGGGGTAAGCCTACAGTTCTTAATAACGTAGAAACTTATGCCAATGTACCGAAGATTATTCTTCAGGGAGCAGACTGGTTCCGCACCATCGGTACAGAGGGAAGCCCCGGAACTAAAACCTTCTCTCTGACCGGTTCTATTGAGAATACCGGTCTGATAGAGGTTCCTATGGGAACCACACTTCGCCACATTATCTATGATATCGGTGGTGGCTTAAAGAGTGGCGCCGCATTTAAAGGTGTCCAGATCGGCGGTCCGTCCGGCGGATGTCTGATCCTTGACCAGCTGGATGCACCTCTTGATTTTGATTCTGTCAAAAAATTAGATGCCATCATGGGATCCGGTGGTCTGGTAGTTATGGACGAGAATACCTGTATGGTTGAGGTTGCCAGATTCTTTATGAACTTCACCCAGCGTGAGAGTTGCGGTAAATGTGTACCGTGCCGTGAGGGTACCAAACGTATGCTGGAGATTCTGGAGAGAATCGTAGATGGCAAGGGTGAGATGTCCGATCTGGATGAGCTGGAAGAGCTTGCAAATATGGTTCAGAACATGGCTCTGTGCGGACTTGGCAAGAGTGCGCCTCTTCCTGTTATCAGTACTCTCAAACGCTTCCGCGATGAATATGAGGAACATATCCGCGATAAGAAATGTCGTGCAAAAGTATGTACTGCGCTTCGTCAGTTCCACATCAACCCTGAGTTCTGTATTGGCTGCGGTAAATGTGCAAAGAACTGTCCGGCAGGTGCGATCTCAGGTAAGATCAAACATCCATATCACATTGACAATGATCTCTGTATCAAGTGCGGTGCATGTAAGGACAACTGTAACTTTGATGCAGTATATGTGGAAGCATAGAAGGGAGGATACACTATGGGCCATATGATAATTGACGGTAGAAAGGTAGAATTTACCGATGAAAAAAATGTCCTGTCTGTCATCCGCAAGGCAGGGATTAATATTCCGACACTGTGCTACCACTCAGAGGTATCCACTTTTGGTGCCTGTCGTTTATGTACAGTTGAAGATGAGAGGGGAAAAACATTTGCCTCATGTTCTGAACAGCCAAGAGATGGAATGGTGATCTATACCAATTCCGGAAGGGTCAAGAAATACAGAAAACTAATTGTAGAATTATTGCTTGCAGCACATTGTCGTGACTGTACAACCTGTGTTAAAAGTGGTGAATGTGTCCTTCAGGAACTGGCACACAGGCTGGGCGTACAGACAATCCGTTTCAAAAATACCAGAGAATATCATGAGCTGGATACCAGTTCTCCTTCTCTGGTGCGTGATCCAAATAAATGTATTCTATGTGGTGACTGCGTACGTGCCTGCGAAGAACTTCAGGGAATCGGAGCTTTAGGCTTTGCATTCCGAGGAACAGAAGCTATGGTAATGCCCGCGTTTAACAAAAAAATTGCAGAGACAGAATGTGTGAACTGCGGTCAGTGTCGTGTATACTGCCCAACAGGTGCTATTGCGATCAAAACACATATGGACGAGGCATGGGAAGCACTTGCTGATCCGAATGTACGTGTAGTTGCTCAGATTGCTCCTGCAGTACGTGTCGCAGTAGGTGATCATTATGGACTGACCAAAGGCAAGAGTGTTATGGGTAAGATCGTCAATGCACTTCACAGAATGGGATTCGATGAAGTTTATGATACTTCATTCAGTGCTGACCTTACTATTATGGAAGAGAGTGCTGAGTTTCTTGACAGGATTAAGAAAGGCGAGAAACTTCCGCTTCTTACTTCCTGCTGCCTGCATGGGTGAAGTTTATTACAGATCAGTACAAGGACTATATTCCGAATCTTTCTACCTGCCGTTCTCCACAGGGAATGCTCTCAGCAGTGATCAAAGAGTACTTCCGCGATCCGGAACATGCCGGCGGCAAGAAAACAGTTATGATTTCTATTATGCCATGTACAGCCAAGAAAGCGGAAGCAGTTCGTCCGAACAGCTTCACAGACGGTGAACAGGATACGGATATCGTTATTACAACTACAGAGCTGCTCCGCATGATCGACAACTTTGGTCTTGACTTTGCAACTCTTGATCCGGAAGCCTGTGATATGCCATTTGGCTTCGGCTCCGGTGGCGGTGTTATCTTCGGCGTTACAGGAGGTGTTACAGAGGCAGTTCTCCGCCGTCTGACTCCGGATCACAGCAAAGAAACCATGCATGAGATTGCAGAATGCGGTGTTCGTGGAGATGAGGGAATCAAGGAATTTACAGTTCCTTATGAAGGAATGAACCTTAATATCTGTGTTGCCAGCGGTCTTGCAAATGCAAAAACCGTTATGGAACAGGTTAAGAATGGTGAGAAAGAATATCATCTGATCGAAATCATGCATGCCGCCGCGGATGTATCATGGGTGGCGGACAGCCGACAAGATCCGGCGACAGAACCAAAGCTCTGAGAGCTAAGGGCCTGTATAATGCAGATAATACAACTATCATTAAGAAATCCGATGAAAACCCGTTAGTTCTGGAACTTACAACGGACTTCTGAAAGGCAAAGAGCATCATCTGCTTCACAATGATTCCTATTAAGGAACATCTGTGATGCCTGACAGTAACAATATGTCATTACTGTTCACTCCGTTCACAGTAACGTAGCCAAAATTCATTCCAGATTGCCTGCGGCAATAGAATTTTGCTTGTATGTCTCGGGATTTTGGCATATTCATGCCAAAACACCTCGCGGGATAGTGGTGTGTGAACAGTAACAATATGTCCAAATGATAAATAGAATATTTTAAAGCTTCCTTGCATATTTTATAACAATACATGAAGGCTATGTGTAAATATGCAAGGGGGCTATTTTTATGGAAAATTTTCAGGTGTATCGTGATATCCAGGCCCGTACAGGGGGAGATATATACATAGGGTCGTAGGACCTGTCCGTACAGGAAAATCTACTTTTATCCGAAGATTCATGGAACTTGTTGCATTGCCGCAGATGTCAGATACAAAGCAGGCAGAGATCAGAGACCAGCTTCCTTTAAGCGGATCAGGCAAAATCATCACCACAGCAGAAACAAAATTTATTCCAAAAGAGGCAGTTCCCATCACTCTCGGAGAAGATCAGCAGGTAAAGATCCGCCTGATCGACAGTGTGGGTTTTCTGGTAAAGGGCGCATCCGGCAGACAGAGGACGGGAAAGAACGAATGGTAAAAACTCCCTGGTTTGAGCAGGCAATCCCATTTCGCGAGGCAGCGCGCATCGGAACACAGAAAGTAATTCAGGAGCATTCCACAATAGGTATTGTGGTTACAACTGACGGAAGTTTCGGTGAACTTCCCAGAGAAAATTTTCCGGAGGCAGAAGAGAAGACTATTCAGGAACTGAAAAAACAGCAGAAACCATTTATCGTGCTGGTAAATTCACAGATGCCATATAAAGATGCGGCTCTGAAAACAGCGGAAGAAATCCAACAGAAATATAAGGTAACTGCTCTGACAGTAAACTGTGACCAACTGAGAAAGGAAGATATTGCCAGGATTCTGGAGAAAGTTTTATATGAATTCCCAGTCAGTCAGATTCAGTTTTTTGTTCCGCGCTGGGTAGAAATGCTTCCCATGGAGCATGAGCTAAAACAGCAGATTCTTTCACAGATCAGGGATAAAATGAAAAGTATGCAGCATATACGTGATATCACAAAAGAATCTGTAAAATTATCCGGACCTTATGTACAGGATTCCCTTCTGGAAGATGTAGGCTTATCCGATGGAACAGTAAAGGTAAGAATACGCATAAAGGAAGAATATTATTACAGGATGCTCAGTCAGATGAGTGGAATTGAAATGGAGAGTGAATATGAACTGATCCATACAATGCAGGAACTGGTACATATGAAAGAGGAATATGTAAAGTGCAGGCTGCACTGGAAGCAGTACGTGGAACCGGTTATGGTGTGGTTGTCCCGAATCTGGATGAGATTGAGATCGCACAGCCTGAAGTGATCCGACAGGGAAATAAATATGGAGTAAAGATAAAATCAAAGAGTCCGTCTATCCATATGATAAAGGCAAATATAGAAACTGAAATTGCTCCCATAGTAGGAACAGAACAGCAGGCAAAGGATCTGATCCAGTATATTGACGAAGGCAGCCAGAGGGGGGAGAGTATCTGGGAGACTAATATTTTCGGTAAATCCATTGAGCAGCTGGTACAGGATGGCATCCGAAGCAAGATTGCAGCTATCAGCGAAGAAAGCCAGGTAAAGCTTCAGGATACCATGCAGAAAATTGTCAATGACAGTAAGGGCGGGCTGGTGTGTATCATCATATAGCTGCCGTATAATATGGTTCCTTTTAATTTTGCTTTTAGCCGAACTGTGAAACAGTTATTCAGTTACAGGCAACGGAGAGCTCAGGTTACTGCGTCAATTACCGGTTCGTCAGTTTTTTACTGTCAGTACTTTTTCCCCTTCAATAACAACCTTATTAGGGAGGCATACGATGGTGCCTCCTTTTTCATCGATTGCCTTCTGTTTCATACACAGATGATCAGGGCATTGTGCAGAGATCATCCGTGCCTGACCGTCTTTGATCTCGCAGACATTTGTATCATTGATTTTAACCGTCTGATTCTTTTCCAGAGAATAAGTTCCATATTCTTTTCCGTCTACAGTAATGCGGATGGAACCATGACTGCCCTTATTTATAAGAGACATTCCTCCCCACATCGCCAGTGCAAGAATAAGGATACCACCTATAAAAATAAATTCTTTTTTCTTCAAAATATTGTACTCCATCTTTCTATAATAGCAGTAAGGTTTGTGTTACTGTTCACACACCAACAAGCAAAAATTCCATTGCCGCAGGCAATCTGGAATGAATTTTGGCTATGTTACTGTGAACGGAATGAACAGTAACGTTTCGTTTTGTCTGCATCATAACATGAATAAAAAAGAATAGCAACCTCAGATGTTTGTGGTATGGTTATAATAATGAAAGAGAACGGAGGAAATCTTTTATGGGAAAATATATTATGGCACTGGATGCCGGGACGACCAGCAACCGCTGTATCCTGTTTAATGAAAAGGGAGAACGCTTAAGTGTTGCACAGAGAGAATTTACCCAGTATTTCCCGAAACCGGGCTGGGTAGAACATGATGCAGATGAGATATGGGCCAGTATGCTGGGTGTGGCAGTGGAGGCAATGACCAAGATCGGAGCAGATGCTTCAAAGATCGCTGCGATCGGAATCACAAACCAGAGAGAAACTGCAATCGTATGGGATAAAAATACCGGCGTACCTGTCTATCATGCGATCGTATGGCAGTGCCGCAGAACATCGGAATACTGCGATTCATTGAAAGCTAGAGGACTGACTGAGAAATTCAGGGAGAAAACAGGGCTTGTGATCGATGCCTATTTCTCTGCAACAAAAATAAAGTGGATTCTGGACAATGTAGAGGGAGCCAGAGAGAAAGCACAGAAAGGACAGCTTTTGTTTGGAACTGTGGAAACCTGGCTGATCTGGAAACTGACAAAGGGCAGAGTCCATGTTACAGATTATTCCAATGCATCCAGAACCATGCTTTTTAATATCAATACTTTACAGTGGGATCAGGAAATCCTGAATGAACTTGATATTCCAAAGTCCATGCTTCCCAAACCAATGCCATCCAGTTGTATTTACGGAAAAGCAGATCCTGCAGTCCTTGGCGGTGCTATCCCCATTGCAGGTGCAGCAGGTGATCAGCAGGCTGCTTTGTTTGGACAGACCTGCTTTAATGCCGGAGAAGCAAAAAATACTTATGGCACTGGATGCTTTCTTCTGATGAATACAGGAGAGAAACCTGTCTTTTCAAAAAACGGACTGGTCACGACAATTGCATGGGGACTGGACGGAAATGTAACCTACGCACTGGAAGGATCAATTTTTGTTGCAGGTGCAGCTATCCAGTGGCTGCGAGATGAATTAAAGGTAATTGATTCCTCTGAAGATTCCGAGTATATGGCAAATAAAGTATCAGATACACATGGATGTTATGTTGTGCCGGCTTTTACAGGGCTGGGAGCTCCACACTGGGACCAGTATGCGAGAGGTACGATTGTAGGAATTACCCGCGGTGTGAACAAATATCACATTATCCGCGCAACGCTGGAATCTATTGCCTATCAGGTAAATGACGTATTAAATGCCATGAAAGCAGATTCAGGCATTAATCTGGCGGCATTAAAAGTTGATGGCGGAGCCAGTGCCAACAATTTCCTGATGCAGACACAGGCAGATATTATCAATGCACCTGTCAACCGCCCATGCTGTGTGGAGACAACTGCAATGGGGCTGCTTATCTGGCTGGTCTGGCAGTAGGCTACTGGAGCAGCAAAGAAGAAGTACGCCACAACTGGTCCATTGACCAGAAATTCTACCCGTCTATCACTGAAGAAACAAGAGAGCAAAAGATCAAAGGATGGAATAAGGCTGTGAAATATTCTTACGGATGGGCAAAGGACGAATAAAGCCGTTTCAGGATATAACATGGATATTAATATCTGCTTACATTTTATCAGCAAAGCTAAATAAAATTCAGTGTATTGACAACCTTACAGAAATAGTGGTACGGTAATACAGTGATTTCGGCAAAGGCCGATAATTTTGGAGTTTTACAAATTACATAACGAATATTGAGGTGCGAAAAAATGCAGGAAATGAAACCAATCAAAGAAGGTAAAGTACGTGAGATTTATGACAACGGTGACAGCCTGATCATGGTTGCGACAGACCGCATCAGCTGCTTTGATGTTATCCTGAACAATCAGGTAACCAAGAAGGGAACTGTACTGACTCAGATGTCCAAGTTCTGGTTTGACATGACAGAAGACATTCTGCCGAACCACATGATTTCTGTAGATGTAAAAGATATGCCTGAATTTTTCCAGCAGGAGAAATTTGACGGAAACAGCATGATGTGCCGTAAGCTTGAGATGCTGCCTATTGAATGTATTGTTCGTGGATATATTACAGGAAGCGGCTGGGAGAGTTACAAAAAGACAGGTAAAGTCTGCGGCATTGAATTACCGGAAGGACTGAAAGAATCTGACAAGCTTCCTGAGCCGATCTATACTCCGTCCACAAAGGCTGAGATTGGCGATCATGACGAAAATATCTCCTATGAGCAGAGCATCGCTCACCTTGAAAAGTATTTCCCGGGCAGAGGAGAGGAATTAGCTGCAAAACTTCGTGACAATACAATTGCACTTTATAAGAAATGTGCGGAATATGCATTAAGCAAGGGAATCATTATCGCAGATACCAAATTCGAATTTGGTCTGGATAAAGACGGAAACATGGTGATCGGTGATGAGATGCTCACACCGGACAGCTCCCGTTTCTGGCCTGCTGAAGGATATGAACCGGGACATGGCCAGCCATCCTTTGACAAACAGTTTGCACGTGACTGGCTGAAAGCAAATCCGGACAATGACTGGACACTTCCGCAGGATATTGTAGATAAGACAATCGGAAAATATCTTCAGGCTTATGAAATGCTTACAGGTAAGAAATTATAATAATTCAGAGATATAGCAGATACTGCTGTTCGAAACATTGATAAAAGTTCGGACAGCAGTATTTTTTGATAAAATGCCACAAAAGTGTGGAAATCAGATAAATTTTTTGTTACACTAAAGTGAAGAAGGTAATGGAAGAGACAGGATTGTAGTCATGGTGTGTAGTTATATTTTTGTTTCTGAGATTATGAAAATGTGTAAGGAGAAAAAGGTTTATGAAAACATTGAAAAAGTTGCTTTTTATCATAATGCAGTTGCTGTTTTAGCTATGCCGGTATTTGGTGTACAGGCTGCGGAAAGTGATATTCCTGTTACAGAGCAGCCCGGGGTATCCCCGACGCCATCTCCGGTTCCCATAAGAGAACTGGTTACAAAGGGAAACAAGATTTACTATTATTACAAGGGAAAAATGGTTAAGAACAAATGGAAGAGATATAATGGCTATAAGTATTATTTTGGCGCAAATGGAAATGCTGTGCGGGGAGGACAGCGTATCAATAATGTAGTTTATGTTTTTGATGAGAAAGGACGTTTATTTGAGAATAAACAGAATAAAATTGTAAAATCCGGATCCAATATTTATCATATAAGGACAGAACACGGCCGTGCCAGCATTGGATATTTTATACATAAGAATAATCTGTATTATGCGGATCCAAAAGGAAGGCTGTATCAGAAGAAATCCAGACAGAACGGCCAGCTTTATTTTACCAATTCCGGTGCTGCAAGAAAAGATTATAATGCTCTGCTGAAAATGCGTGTGATGCAGATTGTATCGTCAATCACAAATTCAGGTATGAGTCAGAGCCAGAAGCTTTATGCATGTTGGAAATATGTTGTTTACGGAGGATTTTACTATGGTGGTCCGGATCCTAACATTTACCAGAGTGGCTGGGCGCGCAGTGAGGCATTGAGGATGTTTCGTACAGGATATGGCAACTGTTATGGATTTTCCTGTATTTTTGCTGCTCTTGCAAGAGAAATAGGATATACACCGTATATGATCTGTGGCCGGGTACCGGGAAGCAGAGATGGAGCGGCAGATGGATTTACACGTCATTGCTGGATAGAAATAAATGGCCTTTACTATGATCCGGAGGCTCAGTATGCAGGATGGATGACTGGAGTTTATGGATACGACTATTATCCGATCAGTCATCAGATTCAGAGAGTTGTAAATTTCTGTACATATTAATTTTGAAAATTATCTGAGAAAATTTCTGAAATGAGGTGTTTCTATGGCGAGCAGAATTGCGGTGATTGGAATTATAGTTGAAGAGCCTGATTCTGTGAAAGAGCTGAATCAGATTCTTCACGAATATGGTGAATATATCATAGGAAGAATGGGAATCCCATACAGACAGCGTGGTGTTAATATTATCAGCGTGGCGATGGATGCCCCCCAGGATATGATTAATGCAATGACAGGAAAAATCGGGCGGCTTGCAGGGATTTCTGCAAAAACAGTTTGCTCAAAAAAGGCAGAAAACATATAACAAGAGGGGGATTACATAGTGTTAGCAGATTTAAAAATGTTAGAGAGTATCCAAAATACGCAAAGTATTTCAAGGGAAGAATTAGGCTCGATTTTACAGACACAAGATTCCTTTCTGATACAGGAACTTCATAAAAAGGCACAGCAGACAGCGATACAGATCTATGGAAATAAAATATATATCCGCGGTCTGATTGAATTTACTAATTATTGTAAAAATAACTGCTATTACTGTGGAATCCGCAACGGCAATACAAAGGCCGACAGATATCGCCTTACAACAGAACAGATTCTATCCTGTTGTAAAACCGGATGGAACCTGGGATTTCGTACATTTGTATTACAGGGAGGAGAGGATCCTTATTACACAGATGTGAAAATCTGCCAGATCGTTCAGGAAATTAAATCAAAATATCCGGACTGTGCAGTAACCTTATCCATTGGTGAGAAGAGCGAAGAAAGTTATCAGGCATATTTTAATGCCGGAGCTGACAGATATCTGTTAAGGCACGAAACTGCAGATGAAGAACATTACAGAAAACTCCATCCACAACAGATGTCTTTAAACAACAGAAAAAACTGCCTGAAGTTCTGAAAAAAATCGGCTATCAGACCGGTTGCGGATTTATGGTAGGATCACCGGGACAAACGGTAGACACCCTTTATCAGGATCTTCTGTTTATTAAAGAATTGAAACCTGAATGGTTGGCATCGGACCTTTTATTCCCCATAAGGATACTCCGTTTGCAGATCAGCCTGCAGGGACACTGAATCTGACATTGAGATTATTATCAATCATCAGACTGATTCATCCACATGTTCTTCTGCCAGCGACAACTGCACTTGGAACAATTGATCCTAAAGGAAGAGAGAAGGGAATTCTGGCTGGCGGAACGTCGTAATGCCTAACCTTTCTCCGGTTAATGTCAGAGATAAATACAAACTTTATGATAACAAAATCTGCACCGGTGACGAAGCAGCAGAATGTAAGGCCTGTATGGCAGCAAGAATGAAGAGCATTGGTTATGAAGTAGTGACGGACAGAGGCGATTATAAGGTCTGAATGTAAAGCTGATTTTTCTGAAGATCCAGAATGTTTTACAAAAAGAGTCACTTCTGAATAACTTAAGCATCCGCAGTATGCGGAATATAAAACTGAATATAGAAAAATAAAAACTAATCGGAAAGCAGTTGATAAGAAAGCTCCTGACCGAAAAGAAAGGAAAAAAGCCTATGTATAATCCAAAATCATTAAAAGCAGAAGAATTCATTTCCGACGAGGAAATCCGGGAAACCCTTGCCTACGCTGACGCAAACAAGGAGAATGTGGAACTGATCGATCAGATTCTTGCGAAAGCAAAAGAATGTAAAGGTCTTACGCACAGAGAAGCGTCTGTTCTTCTTGCCTGTCCAATTCCTGAGAAAATTCAGGAGATGTATGATCTGGCAGCGGAAATCAAGAAAGAATTCTACGGAAACAGAATTGTTTTGTTTGCGCCTCTGTATCTGTCTAACTATTGTGTAAATGGCTGTGTGTACTGCCCGTATCATAAGAAAAACCAGCACATTGCCCGTAAGAAATTAACACAGGAAGAAATTGTAAAAGAAGTTACCGCATTGCAGGATATGGGACATAAGCGACTCGCTATTGAGGCTGGTGAAGATCCGCTCAATAACCCGATTGAATATATTCTGGAATGTATCAAAACGATCTATAGTATCAAACATAAAAATGGTGCGATCCGTCGTGTAAATGTAAATATCGCGGCTACAACAGTAGAAAATTACCGTAAATTAAAAGAAGCCGGAATCGGTACTTACATTCTTTTCCAGGAACTATATACATAAAGAAAGCTATGAAAACTTCATCCAACAGGGCCGAAACATAACTATGCATATCACACAGAGGCAATGGACCGCGCGATGGAAGGTGGCATTGACGATGTCGGCTTAGGTGTATTATTCGGACTGGAACTTTACAGATATGAATTTGCAGGACTTCTGATGCATGCAGAACATCTGGAAGCAGTTCATGGTGTAGGACCGCATACGATTAGTGTGCCACGTATCAAACATGCGGATGACATTGATCCGTCTGCATTTGACAACAGTATCAGCGACGAGATTTGCAAAATCTGTGCACTGATCCGAATCTCTGTTCCATATACAGGTATGATTATTTCAACAAGAGAGAGTCAGGCTGTTCGTGAGAAAGTTCTTCCTTTGGGTGTTTCTCAGATTAGTGGAGCTTCAAGAACCAGTGTCGGTGGATATGATAAGCCTGAAACGGAAGATGAGGTTACATCTGCTCAGTTTGATGTCAGCGATCAGCGCACGCTTGATGAGATCGTAAACTGGCTGATGAATATGGGAGACATCCCAAGCTTTTGTACTGCCTGTTACAGAGCCGGAAGAACCGGTGACCGTTTTATGTCATTGTGCAAAAGTAAACAGATTTCAAACTGCTGTCATCCAAATGCCTTGATGACTTTAATGGAATATTTACAGGATTATGCAAGTCCTGAAACTAAGAAGTCGGTCTGGAACTGATTCAGAAGGAACTCGAAAATATTCCAAGTGAAAAGTAAAGAGGCTTACAGAAGAACATCTGGCAGATATCGTAAATGGGCAGCGTGATTTCAGATTCTGACAGAAATCAGCTGCGAAACAG
>ENA-OQDF01000609-OQDF01000609.1-human-gut-metagenome-genome-assembly--contig:-NODE-609-length-14891-cov-1.687009_pt1 | contig 14891 bp, 21 predicted proteins | sample MGYA00242769_ERZ504597 | MGnify/ENA primary metagenome ERZ504597 (study PRJEB26092, sample SAMD00036305) | human gut metagenome | host: Homo sapiens | study: EMG produced TPA metagenomics assembly of...
TCTTTTCTCCGGGTAAACGGTTTCTTTGTAGTTATCAATAGCATAATCCAGAAAAATTTCAAGAGGTTTTTAGTAATACCTTTTAATTCTTTGTAAAATATTTTGCAATCTTTGTAATTCATAACTAAATGTCACCAGGATTTTCTGTGTAAGACAACATTTCTGCATGTTTGAGCGCCCTTTTTTCCGTTTTCCCAATCTATATGGGCCTGTCCCCCGCCTTATGAAAACCGCGGCAGCAAGCCGGCACAACTGCCGCCGGATTCCCGGAACGCGAGCTCGCCGTCCCCGAAGCCGGCTGGCAGCAGACCTTGCTGTTCTCCGCACGCCGGGGAGAAGCCATCACCGGTTTCATCCATCCGCGTCAGGCCATCGTCCAACTGCGCCCCGCCATGTAACTGCGCCCCGCCATGTAGCCCGTGTGCAGGTTCCCCTCGCCGCCCGTCACGAAGAAGGCTACGCGAGGGGGATGAAGTTCCCGCTTGTTTTCGTGAGAAGACCGTGTGGCTCCGCTGTTCGAAAGACCCAAAGGAGTAAGGTAGTCTGTACCGTTTTTCGGGAAACGCATCGAAGTTGATGCGGTGGATGGTTAAGGGGATGATGACGTATGACGTTACCAAGGCAGATTCCGGCCGTGCCCGCGTGGTGGTGCGCATCACGACGGCATTGACCCGGTCGACCACCGTATGAAGTTCCGCGACTATGTGGGGCATGTGGTTTCCTGGGATGGATACACGTTGGAGATGGTGCGTGACGCCGCCGCCAATGGTTCGCGCCCGGCCCAGAACGTGACCATCCATCAGGAACAGATTGCCACATTGAAACCCGTGCCGGAGCGGCGTAACACGCCACCCGCCGTAAACCCAAGGCCATAAAGAATTCGGAGGAGAACGAGAGTGTCATCTACGCAGTTCGACGGCGATATCGACTCCTTCGTCTCCTATCTGAAGTCCAACCGCGGCCTGTCAGCGAATACGCTCAAAGCGTATCGCGCGGATCTCGCGGCATGCCTGCACCTGTTCGAGCTGCGCGGCGTGACCGATCTGAACGAGATCACGCTGGATGATCTGCGCAGCTGGATGGCGGTGGAATCGCGCGATCACGCCCGCAGCAGCATGGCCCGCAAAACCGTGGCCGTGCGCGGGTTCTTCGCGTGGGCCTATGAGCATGGGCTGACCACCACCGACCCGGCCGCCACACTGATGACTCCCTCGATTCCCAGCACGCTGCCCGCGGTGCTCACCGAATCCCAGGCCGAGCAATTATTGGATGTCGCTGAACATGCCGTTGCAACAAACCAGTACAAGGACGATGGGGGAGCGGCAGCCGCGCCCGGCAGCGGCAAGGCAGCTGGCAAGACAGCTGATAAGTCGGCCGATACCGTAAACCGCAACGAGGCACCCGCCCGTGCAGACAAGCGCGACAACGCCCGAGTCACCGCCGAATCGCAGCGCAACGCCGCGATTCTCGAACTGCTGTATGCCACCGGCATCCGTGTCGCCGAACTGGTGTCGATGGATATCGCCGACATCGACTTCTCCAATCGCACCATCAAAGTCACCGGCAAAGGCAACAAGCAACGCGTGGTGCGTTCGGACTACCCGCCCAGCGTGCGCTGGAGACTTGGCTGGAACAGGGGCGGCCGGTACTGGCCCGTACGGCAACGGATGCAGTCAAGTCCCGTGCTGCCAACGCCCTGTTCCTCGGCGCACGAGGCGGCCGTATCGACCAACGCATAGCCCGTGACATCGTGCACAGAGCGGCCCGAGAGGCCGGAGTGCCGGATATCAGTCCCCACGCCTTGCGGCATTCCGCGGCCACGCACATGCTGGATGGCGGCGCCGATTTGAGGGAGGTGCAGGAGATGCTCGGGCATTCCTCCTTGAAAACTACACAACGCTATACGCACGTCTCCATCGAGCAGCTCAAGAACCGTTACGGACAGGCCTTCCGCGGGCATGACCACTATGTGGACATTGGTTAACAAACTCAGCAAAGACTGAACCTAGCCGGCAAGAACCCCTGAATTTTACATGGGTGTAACAAAAAAATACACTGCTTGTCTCCCAAGTGCGCAAAAATGACAGGTAACAGCAACGGGGTTGGGTGTCCGAAGCGGCGGGAAGCGTAAGTGTCCCGACGATGAGAAATCCGACCCGTTCGCATGAGGCGAGGCTGAGAGTCCTGCAACCTAATGAATAGGAGAAAACATATGAAGAAGAAAGCTCTTGCTTTCGCTGCCATGGCTTGCTCCGTGGCCATGCTGCTGAGCGCCTGCGGCGGCTCCAACAGCAACGCTGCCTCCGGTGACACCGCTGGCTCCAACATCATCACTGCGTACAACTCCGAACCGCAGAACCCGCTGATCCCGGGCAACACCAACGAAACCGGCGGCGGCAAGCCGGTCGACCTGCTGTTCTCCCGTCTGGTCTCCTTCGACAAGGACGGCAAGGCTTCCAACGAAGTGGCCGAGTCCATCACCCCGAACGATGACGCCACCCAGTACACCATCAAGATCAAGTCTGGCTGGAAGTTCACCGACGGCACTCCGGTGACCGCTGAGTCCTTCACCAAGGCCTGGTCCTACGTGGCCAACGCCAAGAACGCCCAGAAGTGCTCCTCCTTCTTCTCCGCCATCGCCGGCTATGACGATCTGCAGAAGGATGGCCTCAAGGGTGACGAGCAGCTCTCCGGCCTCAAGGTCGTGGACGACACCACCTTCACCGTCGACCTGAACCAGTCCGACTCCGTGTTCCCGATTAAGGTCGGCTACTCGGCCTTCGCCCCGCTGCCCGAGTCCTTCTACAAGGACCGAAGCCTTCGGCGAGGCTCCTGTGGGCAACGGCCCGTACAAGTTCTCCAAGTGGGACCACAACAAGGAAATCGCCCTCGTCAAGAACCCTGACTATAAGGGTAACGAGCAGCCCAAGAACGACGGCGTGACCTTCAAGGTCTACACCGACGACTCCGCCGCTTACCGTGACATTCAGGCCGGCAACCTCGACGTGATGGAATCCGTCCCGGCTGCCTTCACCAAGACCTTCAAGACCGACAAGAAGGTCCAGGCTTACTCCGAGGCCGGCTCCGTCATCCAGACCTTCACCATCCCGTCCTCCCTTGACCACTTCAAGAACGACGAGGAAGGCCAGCTGCGTCGTCAGGCCATCTCCATGGCCATCAACCGTGACCAGCTCATCGACAAGGTGCTCAACGGCAACGCCACCGCCGCCACCGAGTTCACCTCCCCGAAGACCCCGGGCTACTCCGACTCCCTCAAGGGTGCCGACAACCTGAAGTTCAACGCCTCCAAGGCCAAGGAACTGTGGGCCAAGCTGACGCCATCTCCAAGTACGACGGCCAGCTCACCTTCTCCTACAACGCCGATGGTGGTGCCAAGCCGCTCTACGATGCTATCGTGAACCAGCTCAAGAACAACTTGGGCATCGACGCGGCCACCAACCCGATCCCGACCTTCCAGGAATTCCGTGACGCGGTCACCAACCGTCAGATGAAGGGCGCCTTCCGTACCGGCTGGCAGCCTGACTACCCGTTCGCCGAGAACTACCTGTGGCAGCTGTACTCCACCGCTGCTGCTGATGGCAACGGCTCCAACGATGGTGACTACAAGAACCCGGCCTTCGATGACCTGTGCAAGCAGGCTGCTGCCGCTTCCAGCACTGATGACGCCAACAAGCTGTACCAGCAGGCTGAGGAAATCCTCCTCAACGACCTTCCGGCCATCCCGCTGTACTACTCCAACGCCTCCGGTGTGGCTTCCCTCAACGTGAAGTCCGGCTACGCCTTCGATTGGCAGAACCTCCCGACCTACACCGAGATGTCCAAGAAGTGAGTCTGACTCACTGAACGGATACCGTTAGGTAGTTCGGAAATAAAGGGCGAGGATCGCAAGATCCCCGCCCTTTTTGTTGTGTGAGGGGGTGCTTGCTCACGCCATCGGGAACCAAGTTAAAGTATCCACTATCCGACCGCAACCATGGACATATCCACCAACATTGCCCAATCTCAAACCTTGCGTTAACGCAATTTACATATCACAGTCCGGGCATGCGGTAAACTGTCGGAGTATTTATCGACCGGCGGGGGCGTACTATACCCTTTCTGGCCGGTCTAGGAAATAAGGAGCAACCGTATGGGTAAGTATCTTCTGCGACGCATTCTGCAGATGATTCCCGTGGTTCTCGGTACGACTCTTCTGGTATATGCCTTGTATTCGCCCTGCCGGGCGACCCTGTCAAGGCCATGTCGGAGACAGCCCGTCAATGAGGCCGTCGCAGCCCAGATCCGCGCAGAATACCATCTCGACCAGCCGTTCATCGTTCAGTACTTTATCTACCTGAAGAATGCACTGACCCTGAACTTCGGCGATACCTTCGCCGGCCAGCCCGTTCTCGACGAAATCACCCGCGCCTTCCCGGTCACCATCAGGCTCGGCTTGATGGCGTTCGTGTTCGAGGCGATTTTCGGTGTCGTCTTCGGCATTATCTCGGGCCTCAAGAAGGGCAAGTGGTACGACACCGTCATCCTGATCGTCTCTCTGCTGCTTATTTCCGTGCCGACCTTCGTCACCGGCTTCGTCATGCAATATGTCTTTGGTATTCAGTGGGCGATATTGCCGGTGACGGCAGGCGCCGACCCCGGCTTCCTTGATCTGCTCATGCCGGCCATGGTGCTCGGTTCGGTGTCGATGGCCTATATCATCCGACTGACCCGCTCCGAAATCTCCTCCAACATCGCCGAGGATTACGTGCGCACCGCACGCGCCAAGGGCATGTCGAACGGTCAGGTCATGCTGCGCCACGTGTTACGTAACTCCCTGATTCCAGTCGTCACTTACCTCGGCCAGGACATCGGCGCCTGATGGGTGGTGCCATGATCACCGAGGCAGATCTTCAACATCCACGGCATCGGCTTCCTCACCTACCAGTCCATTCTGAAGGGCGAGGCAAACCTGGTGGTGTCCATCGTCACGTTGCTCATGCTGATTTTCGTAGTGTGACACCTCGTTGTCACATGCTGTACGCGGCCCTCGATCCGCGTATCCGTTACGCGTGATAGGGAGGAGTGAGTCACATGGCAAACGAAACCACTGAAAACGAGCTCAACGAGACCGGCGAGCCAGGAACCGAATACTTCATGGAAACCCTGCCCGGTCAGGACCGTTACGTAGCTCCTCTCGACGAGACCCCGTTGCAGGACGTCGATTCCGTCGACGAATCCGCACCGGCCACCAGCATGTGGGCCGACGCATGGCGAACCCTGCGCCGCAATCCGCTGTTCATCATCTCCGGGCTGCTGATCCTCTTCATCATCGTGGTGGCCATCGCCCCCGGTCTGTTCACCAAGCAGGATCCGACGCCTGCGATCTGGGCAACTCCTTGAGCCCCGCCTCCGCCGGACACCCCTTCGGCTACGACCTGCAGGCTGCGACGTGTACACCCGCGTGGTCTACGGCACCCGTACCTCACTGTCCGTCGGCGTGCTCTCCACGCTACTAGTCGTGATTGTCGGTACCCTGATCGGTGCCGTCGCCGGCTTCTTCGGCGGTTGGGTCGACGCGGTGCTGAGCCGTATCACCGACATCTTCTTCGCCCTGCCTATGCTGCTCGGCGCCATCGTGGTGCTCCAGATGTTCAAGACCTCCAAGTCCATCTGGAAGATCGTGCTGGTGTTGACGCTCTTCGGCTGGGTCGGCGTATGCCGTATCGCCCGAAGCGCCGTGCTGGAATCGAAGAACCTCGAATTCAACACCGCCTCCACGGCCCTCGCTCCACGCCTGCCAGGAATCTGTTCCGCCATATCCTGCCGAACTCCTTGGCCCCGATCATCGTCATCGCCACCACTTCGCTGGCCTCCTACATCGTGGCCGAAGCAACCCTAAGCTTCCTTGGCGTCGGTCTGCCGACCACCACGGTGAGCTGGGGTGGCGATATCTCCAGCGCACAGACCAACCTGCAGACCGATCCGATGGTGCTGTTCTACCCGTCCGCCGCACTGGCCATCACCGTGCTTGCGTTCATCATGATGGGCGACGCCGTCAAGGACGCCCTCGACCCGAAGAGCGTACGGCTGAGTGAGGGGAGTGGAGAATCATTATGACTGACAACACCAACGCCAAGATGCTGGCTATGCAGAAAGAGCATGGTCCGCTGCTCGAGGTCAAGGATCTGGCCATCGACTTCACCACTGACACCGGCAAGCCGGTGCATGCGGTGCGCGACGCCAACTTCACCGTCTACCCCGCCAGTGGGTGGCCATCGTGGGCGAATCCGGCTCCGGCAAATCCACCTCCGCCATGGCTGTGCTGGGCCTGCTGCCCGGCACCGGTCACGTGGTCAACGGCTCCATCAAGCTTGACGGCGAGGAAATCGCCGGCGCCAAGCAGAGCGAGTTCGACAAGCTGCGCGGCACCAGGATGGGCCTCGTGCCGCAGGACCCGATGAGCAACCTCAACCCGGTGTGGCGCATCGGCACCCAGGTCAAGGAAGCACTGAAGGCCAACAACATGGACGTGGACCATGAGAAGCGCTCCGCCCTCGCCAAGGCCCTGGCCGGCGACGAGGTCGAAGTCAAGGGCAACGACGACGAGACCTTCCTCGGTGCCAAGGAACTGCCCGAGCTCATGACCGAGGCCAAGAAGGCTTTGACCGAAGCCGGCGTGTCCGGCGAGGCCTCGACAAGGCCGTCGCCCGCTTCACCAACGAATGGGTTCCGGGCTCCGAAACCCGTTGCGCGTGGCCGACGACCTCATCAAGGCCGGCGTGGCCGACGATCAGGCCTGGTACCTCGCCAAGAAGTACGTCATCGGCTCCACAATGGATGACCGTATCGCGGGTCTGCTGTCCGAGGCCGGTCTGCCCGACGCCGCTACCCGTGCCCGTCAGTTCCCGCACGAGTTCTCCGGTGGTATGCGCCAGCGTGCGCTCATCGCCATCGGTCTGGCCTGCCGCCCTGACCTGCTGATCGCCGACGAGCGACCTCCGCCCTCGACGTGACCGTGCAGAAGCGCATCCTCGACCACCTGCACATGCTCACCGACTCGTTGGGCACCGCCGTGCTGTTCATCACCCACGATCTGGGCCTTGCTGCCGAGCGCGCCCAGCACATTGTCGTGATGTACAAGGTCAGGTCGTCGAATCCGGACCGTCCCTGGAAGTGCTCCAGCACCCGCAGCACCCGTACACCAAGCGACTCGTGGCCGCCGCCCCGTCGCTGGCCTCCCAGCGCATCATCTCCGCCAAGGAGCGCGGTGAGAACGCGGACGCCTGCTCGATCACCACATCGCCGGCGAAAGCACGCTTGAGAAGAGCGAGCACATCATCACCGTCGACCACTTGACCAAGGAATTCAAGCTGCCCCGCAAGAAGGAGATGTTCAAGCCGTCGACGACGTGTCCTTCTCCGTCAAGCGCGGCACCACCCTGGCCATCGTGGGCGAATCCGGTTCCGGCAAGTCCACCGTGGCGAACATGGTTCTTCACCTCCTGAAGCCCACTTCCGGCAAGGTGTTCTACGAAGCCGCGACACCTCCACGTTCAAGGCCAAGGATCTGCTCGGTTTCCGCCGCCACGTTCAGCCGGTGTTCCAGAACCCCTACGGTTCGCTCGACCCGATGTACTCCATCTTCCGTTCCATCGAGGAGCCGCTGCGCATCCACAGATCGGCGATTCCAAGTGGCGAGCAACCGTGTCAAGGAACTGCTGGACATGGTCGAGATGCCGGCTTCCGTGATGGGCCGTTACCCGAACGAGCTTTCCGGCGGCCAGCGTCAGCGTATCGCCATCGCACGAGCCATGGCTCTGGATCCGGACGTCATCGTGTGCGATGAGGCCGTGTCCGCCCTCGATGTGCTGGTGCAGGATCAGGTGCTGCGCCTGCTCAACGACCTGCAGGCCGAAAAGGGCCTGAGCTACCTGTTCATCACCCACGATCTGGCCGTAGTCCGCCAGATCGCCGACGAGGTTGTGGTGATGCAGCACGGCAAGCTCGTGGAGCACGCCACCACCGACGAGGTCTTCGACCACCCGCAGAAGCAGTACACCCGAGACCTGCTCGACGCCATCCCCGGCGGCAAGCTCCAACTCGGTCTGGACTGATAGGACATTCTAAATTAGCTCCCTCTTATGAGGGAGCTAATTTTTATACCTCAATGTAATCGTGAGTGCGGTACTGGTAGAGAGGCCAAAATAGTATGGCTGCATGACCATCACCATCACCACATCGAACGTCAACGGCATTCGCGCGGCAAAGCGCAAGGGCATCGAGGACTGGGCCGGCAAACATGCTCCGGATGTCTGGTGTATGCAGGAAGTGCGCGCCCCGCAAGAGGATGTCGATTCGATTTTCGGCGAATTCGGTTTCGAGTATGCCACCGCCGGCAAGATCGCCTCACCCTCTGACCTGCATTCGCTGAACGAGGTCTGCCGTGTCAAGGGTCGTGCCGGAGTCGGGCTCCTCACCGATCTTGAGGTGACCGATAAGCGCTATGGACTTCCGAGCTTGGGCGAGGATGTGGATTCCGGCCGTTGGATTGAGACCGATGTCAAGACGCCACAGGGATACACGATCACCGTGGCCTGCGTGTACGTGCACGCCGGCAACACCGATGATTCGACCAAGATGGAACAGAAGTACCGTTTTCTGGACACGATGCTCACTCGCATGGGGCGAGTTGCGCGACGAGGCCGCGCACGGCGGCAAGCAGGCGGTATTGTGCGGCGATTTCAACATCGCGCACACGCCGCTCGACATCAAGAACGCCAAGGCCAACGAAAAGCACGCCGGCTTCCTGCCCGAGGAGCGCGCCTACGTGGACAAGTGGCTGGATGAATATGAGTTTGTGGATGTGATGCGTTCGCTCGCCGGTGATATTCAGGGTCCGTACACGTGGTGGAGCCAGCGCGGGCGCGCTTTCGACAACAATGTCGGCTGGCGCATCGACTACCAGTCGCCACGCCCGAGCTGGCGGAGACCGCGCGCGGTTTTGTGATCGACAAGGCCCCCACATACGAGTTGCGTTGGTCCGACCACGCGCCACTTACCATCACATACGACGTGTGACTCAGCTTTCTCTAAGCCTGAGTGCTAGTGTTAGCAAGGTTGCAACCGTTACATGAAACGAGGAATTATGGGACTGTTCGGATTCGGCAAGAAGAAGAGCAAGAAGGAAGCCGAGCCGGCCGTTGAGCCTGTCGATGAGGACAAGGTGGCCGCCGAGGCCGCAAACGCCGCAGCAAAGGCGGAAAGCGCTGAAACCGTATTGGCGGAACCATCCAGCGAATACCAGGGCCGCGGAGAAGAGCGAGGCCCGTGGGACGTCAATGATGAGGACGTGCCAGATTATGACGATTATCTGGATCTCGGCGCCTACTACCTGCCTTCCTCCAGGCATCCAGCTGCGCATCAAGCCAACCGCGCCACCCAGCAAGTGCTTGGTTCCACCATCACCTTCGGCTCCTCCAGCCTGGAGATCGAAGCCTTTGCCGCACCCAAGACCCTGGGACTGTGGGATGACGTTCGCGGTGACCTGCTTGAAGCCAACAAGGCCGCTTCTGAAGTGGACGGTGTGTTCGGCACCGAACTGAAGCTGCCGGTCAATGTCAAGGGCGGCAAAACCGTGAACACGCGCATCGTTGGTGTGGACGGCCCGCGCTGGATGCTGCGTGGCATCTTCTCCGGCAAGGCTGCTATCGATCCGGACAGCCCGGAGACCGAGGCGCTGAACAAGTTCTTCGCCGACATCGTCGTCGAGCGTGGCGAGGAGCCTTTGGCGCCGCGCGATCTGATCCCGATGCATCCGCCGGTCGCCCCCGCTGAGCGTAAGGCCGCCAAGGCCGCGGCCGAAGCCGGCGAGGAGAACGGCAAGGAACACTTCAAGGACATTCCGGACAACAAGCCGAAGGGTCCGCTGAGCCAGGACCAGCAGACCGAAGTGAAGACCACGCTGTCTCGCGGCCCGATGTTCTCCGAAGTTCGCTGATTTATAGGAAGAGACTTGGCAGACAACAAACGCACCGGCCTGTCCGCTCTAGCCGACGCCGGCAATGAAGGCGAGGATTTCTCCGTCATCGACGCCATCGGTGGCCCGCGTGGCGTCATCGAATCCATGCTGCCCGGCGTGGTGTTCGTCGTACTGTTCGTGGCCACGAGCAATCTGAATCTCACCATTGCGGTTTCGGCCGTGCTGGCGGTATTGCAGGTTATTGTGCGACTGATTCAGCGCCAGTCGGTAATGGGCGCGGTCTCTGGTCTGGTGGCGGTAGGCATCTGCCTGATTTGGGCATGGCAGACTCATGAGGCCCGCAATTACTACATCTTCGGATTCATTACCAATGCCGGCTATGCCGCGTTGCTTGCCGTGTCGCTGATTGCGCGCGTGCCCGGACTGGGTTTGGTCGTCGAATTCATTCGCAGCCTGCCCACCGAGCATTTCAAGGCATGGTTCCATGACTGGATGGACGACAAGGCCCTGAAACGCGCCTATATGATTGTCACCGGCCTTTGGGTCGGTCTGTTCCTGCTGCGGCTGGTGGTGCAGGTGCCGCTGTATCTGACCAACCATGTGGCTGCACTCGGCGTGACCCGCCTGCTCATGGGCATTCCGTTCTGGGCATTGGCGATTTGGGTGAGTTACCTCATTATCGCCACGCCGATGCACCGGCATAAGGTCGCGGCTAAGAAGACACAGACTGAAGTCGCTGTTGATGCCGAACTCGAACCGAGCGCAACCGGAAAGGACGATGATGCAAGCTGAAGTTCGTATCGAACGATACGCCGACCAAGGCCGCTGTGTGGCCCATATCGACGGTCGTGTGGTGTTCGTCCGCTTCGCCTTGCCCGACGACTCGTGCGAGTCGAACTTGACGAGCCCCACGACCGGGACGACCGGTTCTGGACCGGCGAAGTCGTCGAGGTTCTCGAGCCGTCCGAAGACCGAGCCACCCCGCATGGCCACTTGCCGGTCCCTTGGCGATGGGCGGGGGAGTGGGCGGCGCGGATCTCGTGCACGTCTCTTTGCCCGGCCAGCTCAAGTGGAAGCCATCACCGTCTCCGAACAGATGAGCCGACTCGGCCATATCGACGTGGCCGTTCCCATCGAGCGCATGCCCGGCGACAAGGAAGCCGGCGGCCTCAATTGGCGTACCCGCATCGAAATGATTGCCGACGACAACGGCATGCCATCCATGCGCCGGCGCGGCACACACAACCGCGTGGCCATCGACACCATGCCGCTTGCCACGCGTACGCTGCTGGACGTCGCCAAGCGCGAACACGTGTGGGAAGGCGGCTTTGAACCCGGCTCCCAGATTCGTCTTTCCGTGCCCGAACCGCGCGGCGAGATCGTCGATACCGCGGCAGCAGACGACAATTACGCCGTACTTGTGGACGGCGAACTGCGCGCCGGCTCCCAGCTGCTCACCGAACAGGTGACCATCAACGGCACGACCTCGACTATCAGTTGACGCCAACGGGTTCTGGCAAGTGCATCGCCAAGCGCCGATTGCCCTTGGTACGCACGTGATCAATCTGGTCAACGGGCAGCTGCAGTCAGCGGCGGACGCCGTAATCTGGGATTTGTATTCCGGTTCCGGCCTGTTCACCCTGCCGCTGGCCACAATGACCGGTGAACGCACCCGCATGCTCAGCGTTGAAGGCGCGCGTGTGGCCGTCAAGAACGCCCAGCGCAATCTGCGCGCCATGAACCTGAACGACGTGGACGCCGCGCGGGTGACGTCTCGCGCACGCTGGACCATGTGCCGGCGCATCTGGCCAAGCCGAATGTCGTAGTGCTTGATCCGCCGCGTGCCGGTGCTCGTGCCAAGGTCTGCCGCCAGATTGCCGCGGCCGGCGCATCCAGCGTGGTCTACATCGCCTGTGATCCCACCAGCCTCGCACGCGACACCGCGACACTCATCGGCGAAGGCTACGAGCTCAAAGACATCCGTGCCTTCGATATCTACCCGATGACCCACCATGTTGAGACGGTGGCCCTGTTTACCCGCTGACAGGTGAGCATATGACACGACGAATTCTCGGATTGCTGGCCTGCATGGCGGCTGTGTTGTCCCTGGCCGCCTGCACGCCGGCCGGTAGGGCGGTCGGCGATACCCAAGACAGCATGCCGGAAGTCGCCCACGATTCCACACATCCCACGGATGTCACAGTCGGCTTTGTGGGGTCGACTGACACCGCCGCAGACGAGTTCGTCATCAATGCGCTGTCTGATGACAAACTCAATGTCTACTATGCCTCGCTCGAAACATCCGCAAGCTCGGCAAACGCAACTGATGGTGTATCCGGTGAAACCGAATCTTCTGACGCCGGCACTACCAGCGAAAACGGTGCCGATAGTATGGATGCTCATACTGGCGTCGACAAGAATGCGGTCACCGCACAGCAGGGTGTTGCCGATTTCGTAGCTCGCGCGGTCAAAATCGTGGTTATCAGCGGCATCGACGTTACCGACGCCAACCGGGAGAGCTGGAACCAGACGTTGACCAATGCGCGTGAAGCCGGTATTCCAGTCGCTCTCATTGATCCAAAGCATGCGCCCGAAGATGAACTGCTGTACGCCGTCATCCTTCACCTCAACACCAACAGTGCCGATTCTGGCGACACTGCCGATACCAAGCCAATGACTATTACTGACGCCGTGCTCACCATCACGCGCGACGAACCCCACGAACGCGAGATCAAAGTCACCGTTTCCTGAGCCGAATCAGGCCCTTGAAGCTGAGAAAGCACCCTGAATCATCCTGAGCCTTAGCGGATTGCGAAACAAGACGCGGTAGGCTGGAGAATATGAGTGCAACAACAGCCGTGGAAATGCCTGAGATCGGAGCGACCGGTCTTACCCCCAAAGAAGTGGTGCAGCGTATCGAAAGTGGCCAATCGAATGCGGTGAAAACATCCACCTCGCGTTCGGTTCAAGATATCGTGCGAGCCAACGTATTCACGCTGTTCAACGGCATCATCTTCGCCGCGATGGTACTGGTGCTGATCACCGGTTCCTGGAGGGACGCGGTGTTCGGTTTCGTCATCATCATCAACACGGGCATCGGCATCGTCACCGAACTCAGGGCCAAGCGCACGCTGGACAGGCTTTCCATCCTTGTGGCCTCCGAATTCCTCGTGCATCGTGACGGCAGGGACGTGGAGGTGCCCCACAACGAGATCGTGCTCGACGACCTGCTGTGGATCCGTGCCGGCGAACAGGTGCCGGCCGACGGGCAGATCATCCAGACCTGGGGACTGGAGCTTGACGAGTCCATGCTCACCGGCGAATCGCGTACCGTGCGCCACAAGGTGGGGAGCAGGTGTATTCCGGCGCCACCGCGGTCTCCGGCATGGCATTGGTCAAGGTCAATGCGGTCGGCAGCCATTCCTACGCCGCCACGCTCACCGCGCAGGCCAAGGTATACAAGAAAACCGTGTCCGACCTGAACAAGGGCATCAACACGATTCTGAAATTCATGACCTTCCTCGTGGTACCGCTGTGCATTCTGCTGATTCTTTCGCAGATTCATACGGTCGGCGGTTGGGGCACGGCACTCTCCACTGGCGAATGGCGGCAAGCCGTGGTTTCCGCGGTCGCCGGCGTAGTAGGCATGATTCCCGAAGGCTTGGTGCTGCTGACTTCGCTGAACTTCGCGGTGGCCGCCATGCGTCTCGCCCGTCACAATACGCTGGTGCAGGAGCTTGAATCCGTGGAGACACTGGCTCGCGTGGACGCGCTGAACCTCGATAAAACCGGCACGATCACCGATGGCGGTATCGCCTTCAACCGGCTCGTGATGCTCGATTCCGCCAATGCGGCTGCGGAACAGGCAGCCACGCAGGCCCTCTACGACTGCTGCAACGAAGAGCAGCCCAACGGCACCGGCCAAGCCGTACTCGCCGGGCTCAAGGCCCAAGGATATGGGGCAGGTGCGGTTGAGTCTCGTGTCCCGTTCTCTTCGGCGCGCAAATGGAGTGCGGTGCGTAAATCCGGCGAGACCTGGTACATGGGAGCGCCGGAGGTGATTATTTCTGCGCTTGAGGGTGACTATTCGTCGGTGTTGCAGCAGGTTAACGAGTATGCCAATGACGGCAACCGTATGTTGCTGGTTGCGCGGTCTACAGCTCCCCTCTCCGAGGGGAGCTGTCGCCAAAAGCGACTGAGGGGAGCAGTTGAGGGAGCCAATGTCTCGGACGGCCGGCAACTGGATGTGCAGGCTGAGCCGGTGGCGTTGGTGTTGTGCTCTGAGAAGATTCGCGAGGACGCCGAGCGGACGCTCGCTTGGTTCCGTGAGCAGGGTGTGCGCTGTCGTGTGATTTCCGGTGACAATCCAGTGACCGTGGGTGCCATCGCCCGCAGAGTGAAACTGACAGGCGACCATGAGCCGGTGGCGATGGACGCGCGCGAACTGCCCGAGGACGTGAACGAACTGGCCCGCGTGCTCGAAAACGTCGATGTGCTCGGCCGCGTGCTGCCTGACCAGAAGAAGGCCATCGTGCAGGCGTTGCACACGCAGAACCACGTGGTTGCCATGACCGGCGACGGCGTCAACGACGCGCTCGCCATCAAGGAGGCGGACCTCGGCATCGCATGGGCAATGCGGCGCCCGCCACCAAGGCCGTGGCCCAGGTGGTGCTGGTGGATTCGAAGTTCTCGCACCTGCCGGACGTCGTGGCGCGGGGCCGTCAGGTCATGGCCAACATGGAACGCGTGGCCAGCCTGTTCCTCGTCAAAACCGTATATTCCGCGCTGATCTCGCTCGGCGTGGTGCTGACGCAGATCCCATTCCCATACCTGCCGCGCCATATCACGTATATCGGCGCTCTCACCATCGGCATGCCCGCGTTCATTCTGGCGCTCGCGCCGAACACGCGCCG
>ENA-OQDF01000610-OQDF01000610.1-human-gut-metagenome-genome-assembly--contig:-NODE-610-length-14879-cov-3.250000_pt1 | contig 14879 bp, 17 predicted proteins | sample MGYA00242769_ERZ504597 | MGnify/ENA primary metagenome ERZ504597 (study PRJEB26092, sample SAMD00036305) | human gut metagenome | host: Homo sapiens | study: EMG produced TPA metagenomics assembly of...
GAGTATCAGTATTAGAATTAAATGATTAGTAAAGACTTGTGAAGAGAATTTGGTGTATCTGCAGCAGCAGGTGTTGTAGTTGCAGCGGCAGGCGGAGAAGCAGCAGCAGCTGAAGAAAAGATGAGTTTGATGTAGAACTTGTATCTGCTGGTTCTTCTAAGGTTAAGTAATCAAGGCTGTTCGTGAGATCTCTGGTCTTGGCTTGAAGGAAGCAAAGGCTCTCGTAGAGTCCGCTCCTGCTCCTGTACAGGAAGGCGTTGCTAAGGACAAGGCTGAAGAAATGAAGGCTGCTCTCGAGGAAGCTGGTGCAGCAGTAACCTTGAAGTAACTTTATCGTTACTTTGTGGTCTGTTCCTAAACGGAACCTTACTTATTTGTTTCATATTGGAAACGCATCTAAGAAGGAAGCGAAAGCTTCCCTTCTTTTCTTTATAGTAAGAATGCATTACTACTATTAATGTCGTAGATTATTCTGATAACGCGTTGGTCGATGATGAACCAATAGAAGAGAGTGGGTTTGAAATGGAAAAGGGCTACTTTTCTGCTGCATGGGGTGATATTACGAAATCACCTGGTTGGTTTTCGAAAATTCTCAGATTAGGCCTTTTAAACTTGATTCCAATTTTTGGAGTAATTGTTACCTACGGCTATTTGTATGGCTGGGCGCGAGATATTGCGTGGAATGTCCATCGTCCAATGCCGGATCGTATTTTCGGAAACGAAGATGGGAATCTTTACAAAAGAGGCTTTTTCATTTTGGTGATTGGCTTTGTGTGCTCCCTGATACCTGGAGTCTTTAGTGTGATTACCAGTATCGTTACGGGCTTTTCTTTTGTGGGATTTGTATCTACTTCGGATGCTTCATTCGGTCTTGGCGCCTTGTTAATGGGTGTAATTTTCTCATTGGCAGGATTGGTGCTTACTTTTGCGGTGGTATTTTTCTACTGGGTGGGTGCTATGCGCTGTGCTCTCTACGGAACGCTTTCCTCAGGTTTTCAGATTGGCAAATATGGGCAATGATGCGCTATGACTTTATGGGTCTTCTGCGCATATTCGGCATGTCGCTTATTTGCGGTTGCGTTGTTGGAATAGCTGCCTTCATCATTTTTATGCTCGTGATGATTTTGGGAACGCTCTTTGGTGTGGCGTTTGTAAGAAATGAGGCTCAAGCGGTTGCGTTTGTACTGATATTCTTGCTCTTTATTCTTCTCGTTTGTGTTGCAACGTTCTTTATTTCAGTACTGATTGCCGCCCTTGTTGCTCGTGCTCTTGGGTACTGGACACGCCAGTTCCAGGTTAATCTATGGGGAGGTCAGGAAGACCCTATGCCTTTTGAGCTTGAGCAGGCAAGGCAGTCTCAACAGCAGCATCAAACCTATCAGGCGCAGTCTTATCAACAGGCTCAACCATACCAATCTGCCCAACCTCAACAACCCGGATCGTCTAATCAGAACCAGCAGTTTTATCAGACTTCTTCCTCAAATTATCAGCAACCGTATCAGTCTCAAGATTTTTATCAGGCTGGGCAACAGACACAAGTCAGTCTCAGGTAATGCCACAATCAGTACAACAACCAGTGCAGCAGTCGGTGCAGCCACAGAATCAGCAGCCAGTATATTCACCTGTAAATCAATCGGTTCAGATGCCTGAATCTACTCAATCTCCGGTGATGCCGCAGGCAGATTATTCTGTTCAGTCTGGTGTGACGTCACAGTCCGACCAGCCCGTTCAGTCTGAGGCGATGCCGCAGACCAGCCAGTCTGAAGTAGCATCGCAAGTTGACCAGCCTGGCATAATGCCACAGTTCGATCAGTCAGTTTCGCCACAGGTTGAAACTCAGGTACAAGCGCAGCATCAGTAGAACCTCCTGTTATTGAGGTAGAACCAGTAAAAATGCCTAGTGTGTCGGTTGAAAACATTGTCTCTGGGGATCAGACTCCAGAAGATATCCAACAAATATCCGAGCAGAAGCCCGAGGCAGAACAAATCACGGAATCGTTAGAGGAAAATAAGGAACCTAAACAGAAGAATACAGGAAACGCTGAAGCATCAAAATAGGTCTTGTTTTGTATGAAGGGTATTTGATAGATAAGGGGTGCTCGATAGTTGTTACTGCTTTTATCTAAAAATGTTATCCTTTCACATATTGGATAATCTTACGGTGCGCAAGAATCGTGACGCGCAGGGCAGAGAGAATTATCTGATTTAAACAGTCGTTTTGACGCAAGGGTGAAGGGATCGTACATGAAGACAGAACTTGTGAAGTGTTGGGTATTGAATACCCCATTATTCAGGGCGCAATGGCTCACATTACTGATGGAAAATTTGCTGCTGCAGTAAGTAATGCGGGCGGTTTGGGTGTTATTGCTTCTACGTTGCATGATGCACAATGGGTGAAAGAACAGGTAGAAATTGCCCGTTCGCTTACCGACAAACCATTTGCTGTCAATCTGATCATGGAAAGTGATTTGGTAGAAGAATGCGCTCGCATGTGCGTCGAACTCAAGTTCCTGTTTGCACAATTAGTGCCGGTAAGCCTGATGCTATTGTTCCTATTTTGGTCGAAGGTGGCGTAAAGGTAATTTGCCTTATTCCTCATGCTCGTGCTGCTAAAAAAATGCAGGATCTTGGTGCTACTGCAGTAGTTGCTGAGGGCATGGAAGGTGGCGGTCATATTGGTCGCATGTGCACCTATCCTATGGTTCGTCAAGTGGTCGAAGCTGTAGACATTCCCGTTATTGCAGCAGGTGGCATCGCTGACGGTAAGGGCTTCTTGGCAGCGTTAGCTCTTGGTGCAGTAGGTGTTCAGATGGGTACGGTATTTTTGGCTTCCGAAGAATGCCCTGTAAGTGATGTGTATAAGCAGATGATCGTTGATGCGGCTGACTGTGACACTGTTTTGACTGGCGAGTACGGTAAAAAGCAGGTTCGCTGTATAAAGAGCCCCTTTACCAAGGCATACTGGGATTTATATGATTCGGGAGCAAGCAGTGAAGAGCTCGATCAGTTCTGCCGTGGATCTGTTGCGGATGCAAGCAATGGCAATATTGAACATGGTGCATTTTCTGCGGGTATGATTGCTGGTTTAATTAAAGAAGTTCGTCCCGTAAAGCAAATCATTACTGACGTTATGAATCAGGCAGATGAAGCATACGCGGATTTAAAGCGCATCTACGGCTAATAAGGTTATTTTGATCAGGCCTTATAGTTTACGGATCCCGAATCTTTAATGAATACACGGAATCAAAACAAACAAAAGACAGCACGTGATGAGCGAAGGCTCGAACGTGATAACAAAACGGTGATGGTTATGGCAAAGCTTTTCTGTCATGACCATCATTGTGGTTACAGGGTGAAAATACGTTTATGCCCGAATGCAGTGAAGTGTGAATTATGCCCTTCAGCGTACAAAAAACTGTCCTCACCTTCATAAGGGAATTTGTGAGGCGTGTGACATCCAATGCTATAAACCTTCGATGCGGAAACAAATTCGAGCAATTATGGCCTATAGTGGCCCGCGGATGATAACGCATCATCCTCTTATGGCGTTTCGTCATATAGTAAGAAAGTTAGCGTTAAAGATAAAAAGTTCTCGTTGATGATTTCATTCGATGGCTTTTTGCTTGCAATCGCAAGGTATTGCATAAATCGAGGTTGGTTGTAATGAGCACAATTGATGACATTCTTGCTTTTAATAAGAAATTTGTCGAAGAGGAATCGTATAAACGCTATGAGACGGATAAATATCCTGATAAAAAGCTTGCGATTGTTAGTTGTATGGATACGCGTTTGACCGAATTGCTTCCTGCGGCACTTGGTTTGAAGAATGGCGATGCGAAAATAATCAAAAATGCAGGGGGCGTAATTTCTCATCCCTTTGGAAGCGTAATTAGAAGCTTGCTTGTTGCGATATATGAATTGGGCGTTACGTATTATGGTGATAGGGCACAGTAACTGCGGGGCGCAACACATGAATGCAAAAGAGATGATCAACCATATGCTTGCAGCAGGCATATCTCAAGATCATATTCAATGATGGATTACTGTGGAATTGATTTTGAGAAATGGTTAGCTGGTTTTGGCGATGGGGAAGAAAGCGTTCAGAAAACCGTTGAAACGATTGCGCATCATCCCCTTATCCCTCCTTCAGTAGAAGTACAGGGCTTTATTATTGATTCGAAAACAGGAGAATTAACCAAAATTGAGAAGAGTGTGTCTTAAGCACTATAAAGCAATGGTATAGTCACGAGTATTGCATGACTGTCTGTTTATAGAGGGGCTGGGAGATAATCAAATGGCAAAGAAAAGCAGGAAAGAAACGCGTGAGATAGAAGAGCAGCTAAGGAAGGAAGCCGAACAAGAAAGAAAAAAGACTCGAATCTTTCTTATTATTGGCGTTGTGATTGTGGTTGCTATCTTAGTTTACGCATTGTATGAGCGCGTATTTTCATAGGAACTATCGCTCCGACCTTTTTTAGGAAGTTGATTTTCTTCAATAAAGCTCCTTTCGGGAGCTTTATTTTTTGGGAAAGACTTTTACGAAATAGGTAAACAATATAGCTATTGACCAGGCTTTATAGTGCTAAAGGATGGACGTTGGCCTTGTCATCCCAAAACTTCCAAAAATTGAAAAAAGTTGTTGACAGGCATGGGGGATGAGAGTAAATTATCTCCTTGCGCGAGCGGCCCTGCCGCGAGCGACACAGAAGTTCGGAAGAACTTCTAAGGCTTAGATAAGAACCTTCACAACTGGATACTGTGAAACTAAGAAATTAGTAGGAATATAAGTCAGAAATGATCCCGTCAAGACAATCTATCCTAATCAAAAAGGCTCTGGATGACTTTGACACAAACCAGATACATCAAACTCTAACAAGTAAGCAATTACTTGTCTTTTAAACGGAGAGTTTGATCCTGGCTCAGGATGAACGCTGGCGGCGTGCTTAACACATGCAAGTCGAACGATTAACCCAAACTTCGGTTTGGTTATAAAGTGGCGAACGGGTGAGTAACACGTGACCAACCTGCCTTCTAGATCGGGATAACTCAAGGAAACTTGTGCTAATACCGGATACTCCGGAGCAATCGCATGGTAGCTTCGGGAAAGCTTTTGCGCTAGAAGATGGGGTCGCGGCCTATTAGGTAGTTGGTGGGGTAGAGGCCTACCAAGCCTGCGATAGGTAGCCGGGTTGAGAGACTGATCGGCCACATTGGGACTGAGATACGGCCCAGACTCCTACGGGAGGCAGCAGTGGGGAATTTTGCGCAATGGGGGCAACCCTGACGCAGCAACGCCGCGTGCGGGATGAAGGTCTTCGGATTGTAAACCGCTTTCAGTAGGGAATAAGTATGAAGGTACCTACAGAAGAAGCACCGGCTAAATACGTGCCAGCAGCCGCGGTAATACGTATGGTGCAAGCGTTATCCGGAATCATTGGGCGTAAAGCGCGCGTAGGCGGCTTGTTAAGCAGGAATTTAAATCTTAGGGCTCAACCTTAAGTCGGTTCCTGAACTGGCAGGCTCGAGTGCGGTAGAGGAAGGTGGAATTCCCAGTGTAGCGGTGAAATGCGCAGATATTGGGAAGAACACCGATGGCGAAGGCAGCCTTCTGGGCCGCCACTGACGCTGAGGCGCGAAAGCTAGGGGAGCGAACAGGATTAGATACCCTGGTAGTCCTAGCCGTAAACGATGGCACTAGGTGTGGGGAGGAATTCTCTCCGTGCCGCAGCTAACGCATTAAGTGCCCCGCCTGGGGAGTACGGCCGCAAGGCTAAAACTCAAAGGAATTGACGGGGGCCCGCACAAGCAGCGGAGCATGTGGCTTAATTCGAAGCAACGCGAAGAACCTTACCAGGGCTTGACATATAGGTGAGCCTGTAGAAATACAGGGGCCGAAAGGAGCCTATACAGGTGGTGCATGGCTGTCGTCAGCTCGTGTCGTGAGATGTTGGGTTAAGTCCCGCAACGAGCGCAACCCCTGTTGTATGTTGCCAGCATTAAGTTGGGGACTCATACAAGACTGCCGGCGTCAAGCCGGAGGAAGGTGGGGATGACGTCAAGTCATCATGCCCCTTATGCCCTGGGCTGCACACGTGCTACAATGGCTGGTACAACGAGCTGCGAAGTCGCGAGACCAAGCGAATCTCTTAAAACCAGTCCCAGTTCGGATTGCAGGCTGCAATTCGCCTGCATGAAGTCGGAGTTGCTAGTAATCGCGGATCAGCATGCCGCGGTGAATACGTTCCGGGCCTTGTACACACCGCCCGTCACACCACTCGAGTCGTCTGCACCCGAAGTCGCTGGCCTAACCCTTTTAGGGAAGGAGGCGCCGAAGGTGTGGAGGGTAAGAGGGGTGAAGTCGTAACAAGGTAGCCGTACCGGAAGGTGCGGCTGGATCACCTCCTTTCTAGGGAGACACAAATGTGTCAGATTACAGGTTGAGATTACTCCTTGTAACCTAGACGATTAATTAACTTATTTAACTTATAACTTTCTGGTTCATTTCTAATTCCTAATCACAGTATTCAGTTTCGAGGGTTCTTACCAGGTGTAAGCCTTATGAGCACCTTGAGAGTTGCATAGCGTATAAAAGTGATTTTAGTGAATCACCTCATTTCTTCTTATTAGATAAATGTGTGATTCGCATATAAACACGAATATAAGATCAAATTAGTATGATCAATTACCCAAGTACTTAATTCTTTATTAATCAACTTGTGAGATGAAGATATTAAGGGCACACGGTGGATGCTTGGCATAGAAAGTCGATGAAGGACGTGATAAGCTGCGATAAGCTGCGGTGAGCTGCACTTAGGCGTTATACCCGCAGATCTCCGAATGGGGCAACCCACACAAGGTAATGCTTGTGTATCTCTTAACTGAACACATAGGTTTTGAGAGGATAACCAGGGGAACTGAAACATCTAAGTACCCTGAGGAAAAGAAATCAACCGAGATTGCGCTAGTAGCGGCGAGCGAACGCGCAGCCTAGCCTAAACCCATGTATGTGTAAATAACAGGTATGTTGCTGCATGTGGTGTTGTGGGGTGTTGTATTCCTAGACCTGTTCTTCTAGGACGCAGTTACAAAATTTTGTTATAGCAGAAGTGGATGGAAAGCCACGCAAGATAAGGTTAAAGCCCTGTATGCGACATAGCAAAATCTGTGAACAACATACCCGAGTAATGCCGGACACGTGAAACCCGGTATGAATCTGGGGGGACCACCCTCCAAGGCTAAATACTCTTCTATGACCGATAGCGAACCAGTACCGTGAGGGAAAGGTGAAAAGTACCCCGAGAGGGGAGTGAAATAGTACCTGAAACCGTGTGCCTACAAGCAGTTGGAGCACATTTACTGTGTGACAGCGTGCCTTTTGTAGAATGAGCCAGCGAGTTACGGTGTGCGGCAAGGTTAAGGTTTGAACCGAGCCGTAGTGAAAGCGAGCCTTTAAGATGGCGATTCAGTCGTATGCCGTAGACGCGAAGCCGGGTGATCTATCCATGGGCAGGCTGAAGCAGAGGTAAGACTCTGTGGAGGGCCGAACCCACTTCGGTTGAAAACGGAGGGGATGACCTGTGGATAGGGGTGAAAGGCCAATCAAACTCGGAGATATCTCGTTCTCCCCGAAATAGCTTTAGGGCTAGCTCGAATCGTTTACTTGCGGTGGTAGAGCACTGGATTTGTGCGGGGGCTTCACCGCCTACCAACCAAAACCAAACTCCGAATGCCGTAAGTCTAGAGATCGGGAGTCAGAACATGTGGGCTAAGCCGTGTGTTCGAGAGGGAAACAGCCCAGACCGCCTGCTAAGGTCCCTAATTCGTGCTAAGTGGCAAAGGATGTGCGTTTGCCTAGACAACCAGGATGTTGGCTTAGAAGCAGCCATGCATTTAAAGAGTGCGTAACAGCTCACTGGTCAAGTGGACATGCGCCGACAATACACGGGGCTAAGTACGATACCGAAGCAGCGGACTGATTTATCAGTGGTAGGGGAGCTTTCTTATCTGGGTTGAAGCGAAGTGGTAACGCTTCGTGGACTGATAAGAAGTGAGAATGCTGGCATGAGTAACGAGAGAGGAGCGAGAAACTCCTCCGCCGTAAACCTAAGGGTTCCTGGGCAAGGCTAATCCTCCCAGGGTCAGTCGGGAGCTAAGGCGAGGCAGACATGCGTAGCCGATGCACAACAGGTTGATATTCCTGTACCACCACGTATTCGTTATGACGATGGGGTGACGGAGAAGGGTAGCCGGGCGGGGTTCTGGACGTCCCCGTGAAAGCGTGTAGGGTGATAAGTAGGCAAATCCGCTTGTCATATACCTGAGACGTTAGACGAAGCTCAAAGTGAAGTCGGTAAGCCCATGCTTCCAAGAAAAACCTCTAAGCAGAATGCGAGGTGCCCGTACCAAAACCGACACAGGTAGGTGGGTAGAGCATACCAAGGCGATCGGGAGAACCATGGTTAAGGAACTCGGCATAATGACTCCGTAACTTCGGGAGAAGGAGTGCCCTTGTTGGTGACTAAACTTGCTTTACGAGCTGATGAGGGTCGCAGCGAAACGGCCCAAGCGACTGTTTATCAAAAACACAGGACTCTGCTAAGTCGCAAGACGACGTATAGGGTCTGACGCCTGCCCGGTGCTGGAAGGTTACGTGGATGTGTTAGCATCTCGCGAAGCACTGAAACTAAGCCCCAGTAAACGGCGGCCGTAACTATAACGGTCCTAAGGTAGCGAAATTCCTTGTCGGGTAAGTTCCGACCTGCACGAATGGCGTAACGATTTGGGCGCTGTCTCGACCATGGACCCGGTGAAATTGTATTATTCGTGAAGATGCGAATTACCTGCGGAAGGACGGAAAGACCCCGTGAACCTTTACTGCAGCTTGGCATTGGCTGTTGGCACGTCGTGTAGAGGATAGGTGGGAGACTGTGAAGCAGAAACGCCAGTTTCTGTGGAGTCACCCTTGGAATACCACCCTCGGCTTGCTGGCAGCCTAACGTGTGACCGTTATCCGGCACACGGACCGTGCCAGGTGGGTAGTTTGACTGGGGCGGTCGCCTCCTAAATGGTAACGGAGGCGTGCGTAAGGTTCGCTCAGGATGGTTGGCAATCATCCGTAGAGCACAAGAGTATAAGCGAGCTTGACTGCGAGACCTACAAGTCGAGCAGAGACGAAAGTCGGTTCTAGTGATCCGGCGGCCCAGCGTGGAATGGCCGTCGCTCAACGGATAAAAGGTACTCCGGGATAACAGGCTGATCTTGCCCAAGAGTCCACATCGACGGCAAGGTTTGGCACCTCGATGTCGGCTCATCGCATCCTGGGGCTGTAGCAGGTCCCAAGGGTATGGCTGTTCGCCATTTAAAGCGGTACGCGAGCTGGGTTCAGAACGTCGTGAGACAGTTCGGTCCCTATCCTCCGTGGGCGTAAGAGAATTGAGAGGATCTGTCCCTAGTACGAGAGGACCGGGATGGACGGACCTCCGGTGTCGCAGTTGTTGACCAACAGCATGGCTGCCTAGCCGCGTCCGGATGTGATAACCGCTGAAAGCATCTAAGTGGGAAGCCGACCTCAAGATGAGTTCTCTTTTTGGTAAGGCCACTTCTAGACTAGGAGTTTGATAGGCCGCAGCTGTAAGGCGAGCAATCGTTTCAGGCGAGCGGTACTAATCGGCCGAGCTCTTCATCTTTTAATTGTTTACTAATTGATCAATCACTAACACATGCGCTATGTAACCCTCAAGGGTGCTTAGATACCTTTGACAAGCATATAACGAATAAGTTTTATGCAAGGTTATAAGATCAGCGCCTTGCATGAGCGGAACCATAGAGGGAAGGATCACCCGATCCCATTCCGAACTCGGTAGTTAAGCTTCCCATCGCCGAAAGTACTGCGGTGTAGTCCGTGGGAGGATAGGTCGTTCTGCTCATGCAGGGCGCTATCTGTTTTTATACGTATTTTTCTGCGCTAATACTTTTCTAAGATAATTTTCACACCAAAACAATCAAGCATTATCGCTGAGCTCTTTGTTATCAATGTTATTTTGCAAATTTTCCGTTTACCTTCGAAGCGTGGAGCATTACGGATACGATCTTTTCTTTTTGGGATATTTTGAATTGTTGCGCGGTATAATTCTTTCGATTTTCTTATGGGCGTGCGCTACCTATCAGGCGAAAATCATTGTAAGTAATTGATAGTCTGACGTTCTTTCCCTAATTCTGTTTTTGAAAAGGTTGCTATGACGTATAAAGACAAGCTTCAACAAGCAAATAAGGAAGCGAAAAGTGCCGTTGTTGCACTGTTTCTTACTGTGCTTGTTTGGATTATCTCGGGCTTCGGAGTAGCTCAGTTTAATATCACAATCTTTAACACTCCTTTATGGATTATCACGGGGTGTTTTGGAACTTGGATTTTTGCGATTATTGCCGCAGTCATTATGAGTAAATATGTATTCAAGGATATTGAATTAGATGACGACTCTGATGATTCTGGTCTTACTGATGAGGCTTTAAATCCCGTAAAGCCCAGCACTTCGTTACAAGGCTCTGTAGAGGTTTCAGCTTCCTCTCACGTCGAGAGAGAGGAGCGTGCTAACTAATGAATGGAAATCCCGCTACCCTTATCCCTGTTGCGCTGTTTTTGCTTCTAGGCTTAGGAATTACTTTTTTTGTTCGTTATCAGTCTCGAAAGCGCAGAGAAACAGGTTTTGTTTCTGAGTACTTTATTGGTAGTCGAAGCTTGGGAGCTTTTGTTCTGGCAATGACTACGATTGCCACCTATGGTTCGGTAAGTTCATTTGTGGGCGGTCCTGGCCAGGCTTGGAATGTGGGCTTTGGTTGGGTATATATGGCAACTATCCAAGTTACTGCGCTGTTTTTGCTCTATGGCATTATGGGTAAAAAATGGCTTTAGTTTCTCGTAAGCTTGGCGCAATTACCGTCATTGATGTAATTCGTGCGCGGTATCAATCTAACGCATTAGCCAATATCTCAGCTATTGTTATCGTGCTGTTTTTGGTGCAACAATGGTTGCGCAATTTGTTGGTGGCGCAAAACTATTCGAGGCGGTAACAGGATATTCTTACGAAGTTGGCCTCGCTATTTTTGGAATTGCGGCAATTCTTTTTACAGCATTAGGTGGATTTAGAGGCGTTGCTTTTGTTGATACCCTTTGCGGTATTGCAATGATTGTGGGTATTTTTGTTCTAGCGGGCGGCATTTTAAATGCTGGCGGTGGATATACCAACATCATGGAAAACCTTCAAACGCACAATCCCCAGTTGCTAGATCCTTTAGGTGGCGGCGATATGCTATTGGACTATATTTCACCCAGTGGTTGTTGGTTGGTGTATTTACCTTCTGTCTTCCACAGTCAGTGGTTCGTTGCATGGGGTACAAAGACTCTAAATCCTTACGCCAGGCAATGATTATTGGCACCATTATTATTGGTGCAATGATGATTGGAGTGACTGCGTTAGGCGTTTTGGCGAAAGGTATACTTCCGGCTGATCTTTCGGCTTATGGCAACAGCGTTGATAATATAATTCCGCTTGCTATTGTGCAGTCGTTGCCTCCTTGGTTGGCAGGTGTTGCAATTATTGGTCCAGTTGCTGCTTCTATTTCGACTGTTGCGTCACTATTGATCTTCTCGTCTTCTTCGATCATTAAAGATATGTACTTGCATTATCGTGAAGAGAAAAATGACGTTCCAAGTGGTAAGCAGGTGGCTCGATATAGTCAGGTCTTCACTTTTGTTGTAGGAGTTATTGTATTCGTATTGTCTGTTGTTCCACCTGATGTGATTTGGAAAATAAACATGTTTGCATTTGGTGGTCTTGAAACTGCGTTTTGTTGGGTATTGGTTATGGGACTCTTCTGGAAGAAGGCTAACAAAATCGGTGCACTATGTTCGATGGTGGGCGGAACGCTTGCTTATTGTGGAACCATGGCAGCGGGAATAACCTTCTTTGGACTTCACCAAATAGTCATCGGTATAACAGTTTCACTGCTTTGTATGGTGGTTGGGTCACTCGTTGTTTCTTCTAAAGCTACGAGTGATAAAGAAAAAGAAATACGTTTGGTATTCTTCGGCGAATAGTGCGAGCTTTAAAAAGGACGTGCTCTAAATATATCTAGCTTAAGGAAGAAATTAATAGCAGATCTACTGTTTGTAGCGAACCCTATTCATCTTCATATGATTGAGTAATTTCTTTAGAGTAAGTTTTTAGAAACTCAATAAACGTTTTGGTCGCCTGCGATGGTTCGATATCGCTATTTAAGTTGGCATAGAGATATCGATAACGGTGCACATCTTCGCAAACCTTTACTGCAATATTGAAATGGTGATGCCCAAGCCAGGTAAAAGTAGTGCCTATAGTGCATCCGATTCCTGATTCAACAAGACTTAGTGCTTCGCTGTAAAGCTGGGTTTCAGCAACAATATTTGGTTCAAATCCCGCTTCATGACACATATCAGTAACGGTAGTTCGTAAATCGCTTGGATTGGTAAGGATAAACTCTTCGTTACTTAGCATACTCAGCTTGAAATGAGGTTTGTTTGCTAAGGGATGATTGGAAGGAAGAATAGCAACGTATTGTTCCTTACCTAAAAGTATCGTGTTTTCTTCGTTGAGCTTGAGCTGCGAGCCAAAAAGTTTTATGTCGATAACTTGCTGCGAAAATGTGCTGGAATCGGGATATCCCATGCGTACCAGAATATCGGGATGTTGGTCATAAAAAGTACGGAGTAATTCACCTGCATGGCCAACAGGAATTTCTACCGCACAATTCACTATACGTTCTCGGGCGTGAGCATTATCGCAGGCTGTTTTTGTGCTTCTTCTAAGATACCTAGAGCTTCTTGAACGCGCTTAGCGTAATAACGACCGCTGTCGTTGAGTTCAAGTCGTTTGCCCATTCGATTAAATAACTGGAATCCTAATTCTTGTTCGAGATCACGCAGGTTGGCGCTTAGCGATGGTTGTGAAATATGGATCATCTTTGCAGCTTGTGTCATATTCTCGCATTGTACAATTGCGAGAAAGTATTCAAGTTGGCGTAATTCCATGTTTCCTCAATTCAAAGCAGTTTATTCACTGACTCCATGGATTGGAGAAGTGAAATCACATTATTCAATCTAAACTCAAGTTAAGATACGAAGCTCGAGATTCTGAAAATCTTTTTTGTTTTCAGCCTAAATGCTTAGATCAAGCGTAGTACAACCATAGCAAAGTTTTATTTCAACTTATGAATTGATGTTATGTAAAAAGCGAATTAGACAAGTAAGGCGTCTTGATTTTGAGGATAGGGATTCAAGACGCCTTGTTTAGAGAGGATTAGGAGAGTGTTTTTGTTAATTAGTTATTCTCAAAGTGGTCCATTGTGCCAGTGTTTGCTTCGATAACTCTTATTTCTTTTGGAAGTTCCGTACGTGCACGTGGGCCATCCCAGATATGCTGATCAATAAAATCGAGCAGCATATTAACTACCTCATCGGTTTTCATACATGGATCACCATGAACAGCGTCAGGAAATAGTTTGAATTGAGCACGCGTTTCGCCGCAGGTTTCGTTGATCATGTTAGTCATTGCTACTGACTGCGTGTAAGGAACAATAGGATCTTTAATGCCGTGAAGATAAAACGTTGGAGGAAAATCGTTTGTCACAAAATTAATGGGACTACCAAATGCTGCCGCTTCGCGATTCCTGCTATTTTTGAAGCCCATTATAAGGTTATGTGGAAAGCGCATGCCTTCGCCAAGACCTTCTGCGGTATCGGTTCCGCCTGTAGCGTTGACAATGTCGTCTTCGGAGAGTGTATTACAAAGGTCGATTTGATACATGTCGCTCGGCGAATAGAGGTTCACTAAGCATTGGATTGAATCATCATACTCAGCATTGCCCAGCTTAGATCCTTTCATAATAGGACGTCCTCCCAGTGCAGCAACCATATTTAAGATATGACCGCCTGCAGAGTTACCCCATGCGGCAATCTTGTCAGTCTTTAGATGATATTCTTGTGCATGAGCACGCAAAAATCGAATTGCAGCGCGAACATCGTAAAGTGGGTCGGGCCAAACTGCTTCTGGTGCGATACGGTATTCGATAGCAGCCATTGCGTATCCTTGAGACATAACCTTAAATGCGCCAGGCATAGTGTTTTCGCGTTTATCGCCACCAACCCAGCCACCACCGTGAACAAACACGATAAGCGGGAATGGGCCATCACCTTCGTCGGGTAACCATATATCGAGTTTTTGTCGTGGATCATGATCGGCATATGGAATGTCGAGCCAGTAGCGTTTGAACTGTGACGGGTCAATTTTATTGAAAAAACTTGCCATAATATCCCCTTTTTCTTTTTGAACTCCCTTGTTCATGTTACTAAAACGACTGTAAGAAATATTGAACGCAAGGGGAAATATCTAGGACCAATAAAGCACAGAGTGAAACCTATATAAGCAGGTAAGACAAGGGTAAATTCTTCCTTATTGGTTTTGTCCAGGGGTATATCTGTTCTTACTATTTCAAACCAATTTTGGGGTGGTTTAGTTATCGCTTTTAGGGAGTTTAAACATGTTCAAAATTATTGAACAAAGTATTTCAAATTAACGATTTAGATACGAACTTAGTGCTGTTGATGGCTTGAGTTCAAAGGGGTACGTATCTTTATCAGGGCAGTGAAAGGATTAAAGAAATTTTGTTTGCAAGTGACGTACGTAAGCAAATCTTATATATCCACAATGCTCAGTATTGATGACACGTAACAAACAGTCGTTGTATTTGAAATAAAGAACAGAAAGGGGAGGGGAAATGAAAAGGCATGTAATTAATTCAGTACCTGCCCAGTTCAAAAGTATTAATTATTTATCATCCTCATTGGA
>ENA-OQDF01000611-OQDF01000611.1-human-gut-metagenome-genome-assembly--contig:-NODE-611-length-14875-cov-14.044074_pt1 | contig 14875 bp, 10 predicted proteins | sample MGYA00242769_ERZ504597 | MGnify/ENA primary metagenome ERZ504597 (study PRJEB26092, sample SAMD00036305) | human gut metagenome | host: Homo sapiens | study: EMG produced TPA metagenomics assembly of...
CGCTACCTTAGGACCGTTATAGTTACGGCCGCCGTTTACTGGGGCTTAAATTCAAAGCTTCGCTTGCGCTAACCTCTCCTCTTAACCTTCCAGCACCGGGCAGGCGTCAGCCCATATACCTCACCTTACGGTTTTGCATAGACCTGTGTTTTTGCTAAACAGTTGCTTGAGCCTATTCTCTGCGGCCAACTCTCGTTGGCACCCCTTCTCCCGAAGTTACGGGGTCATTTTGCCGAGTTCCTTAACAATGCTTCTTCCGCCGGCCTTAGGATTCTCTCCTCATCCACCTGTGTCGGTTTACGGTACGGGTATCTTAAAAACAATAGCGGCTTTTCTTGATTCATGGCTCACACACTTCCCTACTTTAGTTCGGTCCGCATCACGCCTCTGGATTGCCACACGGTTTTTCCTATGTGACTCCTCCTTCGCTTGCACGCGGCTTTCCGTTCCGCGCCTGTGCTCTCCACAAATGTCCCCACAGTTCTGTTTTAAGATAGTGCAGGAATCTCAACCTGCTGTCCATCGGATACGCATTTCTGCCTCTCCTTAGGCCCCGACTTACCCAGGCAGATCAGCTTTACCCTGGAAACCTTGGATATTCGGCCGAGAGGATTCCCACCTCTCTCTCGCTACTCATTCCGGCATTCTCTCTTCCTGGCACTCCACAGCTCCTTACGGTACTGCTTCATCGCGCCAGCAATGCTCCTCTACCATACCATACGGTATCCTGTGCTTCGGTGTCGTGTTTCAGCCCCGGACATTTTCGGCGCAGGACCTCTCGACTAGTGAGCTATTACGCACTCTTTGAATGTGTGGCTGCTTCTGAGCCAACATCCTAGTTGTCTTCGAAATCCCACATCCTTTTCCACTTAACACGTACTTTGGGACCTTAGCAGCAGGTCTGGGCTCTTTCCCTTTTGACTGCCCAACTTATCTCGTGCAGTCTGACTCCCGATGAGCATCTTTACGGCATTCGGAGTTTGATATCCCTTGGTAAGCTTTGACGCCCCCTTAGAAATTCAGTGCTCTACCTCCGTAAGACTCCATCGAGGCTAGCCCTAAAGCTATTTCGAGGAGAACCAGCTATCTCCGGGTTCGATTGGAATTTCTCCCCTACCCACACCTCATCGCCACCCTTTTCAACGGATGTGCGTTCGGCCCTCCACTACCTCTTACGGCAGCTTCAGCCTGGACATGGTAGATCACCCGGTTTCGGGTCTACTCTTACTGACTTCACGCCCTCTTAAGACTTGGTTTCCCTTCGGCTCCGTACCTATAGTACTTAACCTTGCCAGTAAACGTAACTCGCCGGACCGTTCTACAAAAAGTACGCGGTTGTGCACATAAGGCACTTCCACAGCTTGTAAACACAGGGTTTCAGGTTCTCTTTCACTCCCCTCCCGGGTCCTTTTCACCTTTCCTTCACAGTACTATGCGCTATCGGTCACTGAGGAGTATTTAGCCTTGGAGGGTGGTCCCTCCTGCTTCCCACAAGGTTTCCCGTGTCTCGTGGTACTCTGGATCCTGCCAGCCTCTCATCAATTTCGCCTACGGGATTTTCACCCTCTCTGATCAGATTTCCCAAAACTGTTCGGCTATTGATTCGAGTACCTTATGCAGTCCACAACCCCGCGGTGCACGCACCACGGTTTGGGCTCTTTCCATTTCGCTCGCCGCTACTTTGGAAATCGAGGTTTCTTTCTTCTCCTCGGGGTACTTAGATGTTTCAGTTCCCCCGGTTCCCTTCCATACGTTATGGATTGGCGTATGGATACTTGAGGTTTGCTCAAGTGGGTTTCCCCATTCGGATATCTCCGGATCAATGGATATTTGCTCCTCCCCGAAGCTTTTCGCAGCTTATCACGTCCTTCATCGGCTCTCAGTGCCAAGGCATCCACCTGCGCTCTTAATGCTTGACCTGTATTCTTGGTCCGCTGCCATCATAGCGTTGATGACAGGCTTTTGTGTTCTCTGCTTTAAAAGCAATTGATTCAATAATCTTTCGATTATCTCTCTGGTTTGATAACATCACATGCTCTCACACATGATGCCTCGGATGTCTTTTCCTATCTCTAACGTTTTAACGTTTTCAATATAGATTGTATATGCGGTTTTCAAGGTACATCTTGCTGACTGATTGTTTCATCAGTCATTAGAACTTAAAAGTTTTTTGATGTTTTCTGTGAAACACTTTTCTCTTTTAAACTCTAATCACTGGTAAAACCAGCTCTCATCAGCACTTCCCTGCTGTTATGGGTTACTGCGCTTCTGTGGGCAGCTGTTTTATTTCATAGACATTTACCCTTGTCTTTTTATTAGGGAGCTGGCAGCCACCTGCTCTCCCACACCGTCTCCAGTGCAGTACCATCGGCCGCTTAGGTCTTAACCATCGTGTTCGGGATGGGAACGGGTGTGTCCCCTAAGCGCATCGCCACCAGCAGTAGTTATCCAGTTTTTGAAACTGTAAGTCTGCGGCATCTTTCGTTTTCTGTTTCTTATGTCTCTGTCTCTTCTGCCGTTCCTTAATAACTAAACAGTGAAACCCATTCTTTACTTGTTCTTCCTTAGAAAGGAGGTGATCCAGCCGCACCTTCCGATACGGCTACCTTGTTACGACTTCACCCCAGTTATCAGTCCCGCCTTCGGCAGCTCCCTCCGTAAACGGTTGGGTCACTGACTTCGGGCGTTACCAACTCCCATGGTGTGACGGGCGGTGTGTACAAGACCCGGGAACGTATTCACCGCGACATTCTGATTCGCGATTACTAGCGATTCCAGCTTCGTGCAGTCGAGTTGCAGACTGCAGTCCGAACTGAGACGTTATTTTTGGGATTTGCTCCACCTCGCGGCTTTGCCTCCCTTTGTTTACGCCATTGTAGCACGTGTGTAGCCCAGATCATAAGGGGCATGATGATTTGACGTCATCCCCACCTTCCTCCAGGTTATCCCTGGCAGTCTCCACAGAGTGCCCAGCTTTACCTGCTGGCTACTGAGGATAAGGGTTGCGCTCGTTGCGGGACTTAACCCAACATCTCACGACACGAGCTGACGACAACCATGCACCACCTGTCTCCAATGCTCCGAAGAGAAGGCCCCGTTACGGCCGGTCATCGGGATGTCAAGACCTGGTAAGGTTCTTCGCGTTGCTTCGAATTAAACCACATGCTCCACCGCTTGTGCGGGTCCCCGTCAATTCCTTTGAGTTTCATTCTTGCGAACGTACTCCCCAGGTGGAATGCTTAATGCGTTTGCGGCGGCACCGAAGAGCTTTGCTCCCCAACACCTAGCATTCATCGTTTACGGCGTGGACTACCAGGTATCTAATCCTGTTTGCTCCCCACGCTTTCGAGCCTCAACGTCAGTTACCGTCCAGTAAGCCGCCTTCGCCACTGGTGTTCTTCCTAATATCTACGCATTTCACCGCTACACTAGGAATTCCGCTTACCTCTCCGGCACTCGAGCCAGACAGTTTCCAATGCAGTCCCAGGGTTAAGCCCTGGGTTTTCACATCAGACTTGCCTTGCCGTCTACGCTCCCTTTACACCCAGTAAATCCGGATAACGCTTGCCCCCTACGTATTACCGCGGCTGCTGGCACGTAGTTAGCCGGGGCTTCTTAGTCAGGTACCGTCATTATCTTCCCTGCTGATAGAGCTTTACATACCGAAATACTTCTTCGCTCACGCGGCGTCGCTGCATCAGGGTTTCCCCCATTGTGCAATATTCCCCACTGCTGCCTCCCGTAGGAGTTTGGGCCGTGTCTCAGTCCCAATGTGGCCGGTCACCCTCTCAGGTCGGCTACTGATCGTCGCCTTGGTAGGCCGTTACCCCACCAACTAACTAATCAGACGCGGGTCCATCTCATACCACCGGAGTTTTTACCCCTGCACCATGCGGTGCTGTGGTCTTATGCGGTATTAGCAGTCATTTCTAACTGTTATCCCCCTGTATGAGGCAGGTTACCCACGCGTTACTCACCCGTCCGCCGCTCAGTCAAATAGGAAATCATCCGAAGAATCTTTCCTAAGTGCTTCGCTCGACTTGCATGTGTTAAGCACGCCGCCAGCGTTCATCCTGAGCCAGGATCAAACTCTCGTTAAAAGTGTTTGTATCCAGTTCAGAATCAACATACTAGCTAATTCTTCCCTTTTTACTGTTGTTTGGTTTTTAACCGTTCGCTCGACTGCCTCAAGCTCAAAACTTCGTTTTTCGCTTTCGTGGCTTCGCCAATACTCACAAGCATCACTTTCTGAAAGCAAGCTTTCAAAACTGCTGCTTTGTTCGTGCAGTCTTCGCTTTTCGAAAATCTTCTCTTAAAGAAATTTTCAAGGGTTATTGTTGTCTATTGTTCAATTATCAAGGTTCTTTTTGCTGTTCTTTTCAAGCGACAGCTTTTATATTTTATCAAAAGCTTTTCTCTTTGTCAAGAACTTTTTATTTTTTTTGCTGCTCGTGAGTTGCTCAATGGCTTCTCTCTGACAGCTCATTTATGTTATCACATCCGAACTTCTCTGTCAACCACTTTTTAATGATTCTTATAAGTTGTTATTAATTTCTCTTATGAATCATTCTATTGAACTACCTCTCGATCAGGGACTGTCCGTTTCCACGCCTTCCTCTTTATCAGAAGTTGTTCTATGATTTTCAGTGCCGTTCTCAGCGACGAAGATTATCCTATCATAGCGGCTTCTAATTGTCAATGTTTTTTATATATTTCATGCAATTCTGAATATTCTGAAAATTTTGGTTGTTTATCTGACTTTATTTTTATTTAACTGTTCTGGGTCTGCATAAATAAAAGCTGCTCATTTTCAGAACAGCCTTTATCATATACGGGTACTTCTTTAATTAAAAACATCTCATTAATAACAGATATTTTCTTCTATGCTTTCTGACTCTTTAATAGAATTTATAAACTCCAGCCAGTTGCAAGAAGCTGCGTCTTTACCATATTACTGTAAATTCCATTTTTCTTTTCCAGTTCGGCCGGACTTCCACTCTCTGCAACAACACCATCTTTCAGTACAACAATCTTATCTGCATCCGCTACTGTTCTCATCCTGTGGGCAATAATCATAACTGTCTTATCTTTAATCAGACGTGACAGCGATTCCTGGATCATCGTTTCGTTATCTGCATCCAATGATGCCGTGGCTTCATCCAGCAATATGATCGGTGCATTTTTCAGAAATGCTCTTGCAATAGAAATCCTCTGCCGCTCACCGCCTGAAAGTTCCGAACCATTCTCTCCGATCATTGTATTCCATCCGTCAGAAAGTTTTTCCGCAAATTCATCGCAATGTGCAAGTTTCGCTGCTGCAATCACTTCTTCATCTGTAGCATCCATCTTTCCGATTCTGATATTTTCCATAATTGTATTATTGAATAATGTAACATCCTGAAATACGATCGAATAAAGTGACATCAATGTCTCCGGGTCAACTTTTGAAATATCCATTCCACCTACTGTGATCTTTCCATGATCTACGTCCCAGAATCTTGACGCCAGACGTGAGACGGTTGTCTTTCCTCCACCGGACGGTCCGATCAGTGCAGTTACTTCCCCCTGCTTTGCCACAAATGAAACATCTTTCAATACAGTTTCTCCTGAATCATAAGAGAAACCAACGTTGGAAAATTCAATATCATATCCTTTACGATCCATTTTTTCTGAACCTTCCTGCACCTCATGCGACAGGATTTCATCCAGTCTTGCACTCTGTACTTCAGAAGATATGATTGCCGCAAGATTTTGAAGAGATACCTGCATTGGATCATAAATCCTGGATACAACCAGCAGAAACATAAAGAATGTAAGCACACTGATCTCCCCTTTTGCCAGCAGAGTTCCCCCAACCAGTGCAACCGTGGCAATTCCGAGCTTTAAGATCATCTGAGCACTTCCCACAAAAACTGCTGTTCCAAGTTCTGTAACAACAGCATGCTTCTCTACGGCTTTTATCTTCACATCCAGACCTCTCATATAATCATCCTCTGCATTATATGCATGAAGATCTCTTGCACTTTCCAGGCACTCCTGAATCCCGTCCGCACATGCCATTTTTAATTCCATCTGCTTCTGATTCAGACTTTTCTGAACTTTTCCCGAACAACCTACAATAAGAAATGAAACCGGAAGCACCAAAGAGCTGCCAATGCCATTCTCCAGTTGAAAAAGAACATTCCCACTGCAAACGATTGCTGTAGAAATGCATGCTCCCACCAGTTCCGGAATAAAATGAGAAGACGCAGTTTCCATCTGTGCACAATCCGCCATGATCGTACTCGTCAAATCTGACAGATCTTTTTTGCCAAAGAACGACAACGGAATCTTTCTCAGCTTTTCTGCAAGCGTGATTCTCCGCACACCACTTTCTACATAAGTTGATAAAAATGTTGCATTATATTGTATATAAGTTGTAATTGCGATCAGGGCAAGTGTCACGATAATGCCGGCAATATAAAATCCACCTTTTCCCTGAAGTGTTCCTTCCATATAATCTTTCACTATAAAATACAGCAGCGAAACCGGAATCATCAAAACCAGATCTGATACCGTAACTGACACAAAGGCTTTGAGCATATCCGATGCACCTTGCGGAGAAAGAGCATATTTATGCATCAGTTTTTCTTTTATTTTCATACTTATGCACCTACCTTCCAACAAACCGATTGATTGTACTCTTTCCACATATGTGCATAGAGTCCGTCTGCTTTTTCAAGTTCCTTATGCGTACCACTCTGGCAGATTTCTCCGTCTCTGAGTACAAAGATCCGGTCTGCATCAATGACCGATGAAGTCTGTGGGCGATCATGATCACAGTTTTCCCTGAGAAGTCTGCTGAATGCAGCCTGCACCTTTGCCTCATTATCCGGATCTGCAAATGCTGTTGCTTCATCCAGGATCAGAATCGGAGCATTTTTGATCATCGCTCTTGCGATTGAAATCCGCTGAGCTTCTCCGCCTGACAGATACGTACCTTTTGAGCCGATCACTGTGTCAATCCCGTCCGGAAGTTTCGCTATGATATCCTCACATTGAGCATTCTTTAATGCCTTCACCACCTCTTCACGGGTGGCATTTTTCTTTCCCATGCGTACATTTTCGTAAATAGACATTTCAGAAGCCGGCTGTCCTGAAATACAAATGATACCATATCCATCAGAGCTTTCTGGTGGATTTCCTTTACATTTGCTCCGCCAATCCTGATCTCACCCTGAGACGCATCTGCAAACCTTGCAACCAGTCTCGCCAGCGTTGTCTTTCCTCCACCGGATGGTCCGACAAAAGCGATATGCTCTCCCGGACGGATCTGAAGACTGATATCGTGCAGGGCATCTTTTTCTGCCCCGTCATACCGGAAAGATACATGTTCAAACTCGATAGAAACATCTTCGGGACTCTTTTCCTCTGCTGCCTGCGGCAATGGTTTTCTTTCTATAATATTGTCAATTCTTGCAAGTGCATCTTCCACAACCATTGTATTCTCACCTGCATACATCATCTTTGTCAATGTAACGGTAATGATCGGGGTGATAATAATATAGAATAACAGGTTTAATAAAAACTCAGGATCTGCAGTTCCGCTTTTCACTCCGCCCAGCAGATAAACCGCTGCGATCAGAATTGCGAAAACTGAATTAATTGCAACCGTATATCCCATCATTGGAAGTCTTAAATCTTTTGTATAGGAAATCGTCCATTTTTCATATTTTTTGATTGAATCCCTGAATCTTTTAAAAGAAAAGACCGACTGTCCAAATGTTTTTACAACCGGAATCCCTCTGACATATTCCACTGCCTCGCCGGACATTTCTTCCAGTGCATTCTGATATTCTTCCATTTTTTTCTTCATGTTCTCTCCCATCATGGCACCCATGACCAGGAAAGCTACAACAACCGGGATAAGACATAAAAGCCCCAGTTTCCAGTCAAAAACCAGCAGAAGTGCCGCCAGGCCGACCGGGGTTGCCGTTGCTACATATTTATCCGGCAACTGATGTGCAAGATAAGTTTCTGTCGCTGCACTGGACTCATTTACAATCTTTCGGATCTTTCCACTTCCCTCATCATCCATAAATCCAATCGGCAGAGATAAGATATGTCGCATCAGTCTTGACCTCATATTTGCCTGCACTCGGAATGCTGCCAAATGAGAACAGATCAATGCCCCGATATAGATCAGCATAGACAGGATTGCAAAACCGACTGCACTCCAGCCATAGGTAGACAGATTCTGTGCCGCATCATAATCCGGTGCAACCCGTAACACCTCTTTTATCAGCCGCCAGATAAAATAGAACGGAACAAGTGCCACAAAGGCACTGACAGCCGCAAGAACCCAGGACGCAACTGCCAGGTATTGAAAACTTCCGGCATACTCCATCAGCCGGCTGACCGGTGTCTGCTTTTTTTCTTTTTGTTTAGCCATTGCTAACCCTCCTTGACATTTTTATTATTAATTAGCCCTTTAGAACTTTTGTAAGTTCCAACTAACCAGCATCAAAAGGAAAACGCGATGAAATTTTCCTTTTCATTCATCGCGTTATCAGTCATTGATTGAACAGCATTCTCCGTAGATAATATTCCATCCGGCACTGTGATACTTTTCAAGCATTTCTATATATTCCCATGCTTCCTCTTCTGACATATCATGCCGGATCACTTCAAAAAAGCTCTCAAAAAGTGCTTTATTCATTATGTGCATGAAATTCTTTGTCAGTGGCTTTCCATCCTTAAATCTCAGACCGATCGCCTCCATGAACTTATAAGTATAATCTGTCTCAAGTTCTACAAGATGTTCCACAAAATCCTGAAATCTTGTACCATAAGAGCTTTTCACCAGGATCTGAAATTCTTCCAGATGAGCGTACATATACTTCACAAGCTGCTTCATTCCGTCTTCCGCATAATCATCCAGACTCACTGCCTGCCGATCCGATTCTATCGCATGAAATTTTTCCTGAACTCCGATAAATATCCCTGTAAACTCTTTTGCCACCGGTTCTACGATTGCTGAAAAAAGTCCTTCTTTTCCACCATATCGGGAATAGATCGTTCCGGTCGTCGTTCCCGCCTCCGCAGCAATCGTCCGCAGTGATGCATCTACATAGCCTTTTTCAAGGAACTCTTTCTTTGCACATAATTCTACTTTTTCTGAAATACCTTCTACCTGCTTAGCCACTGACTCCTCCTAGCTTATAACAGTGTCATGTAACACTGTTATAAGTTTAAATCTTAATCTTTTTTCTGTCAATAGTTACCAATGTATCTCTTGCATTACTGATAGATTTTATCACTATCCCTCATTACATCTCAAGACTATCTGATCTTTATGCACATTCTCCGGCATTTTCAAACTGGGAATTATAAAGATCTGCATAAAATCCACCCTTTGCAAGAAGTTCTTCATGATTTCCCTGCTCCACGATATCTCCGTCTTTCATAACAAGAATCAGATCCGCATCACGGATCGTAGACAGACGGTGTGCGATCACAAAGCTCGTTCTTCCCTTCATCAGATTATCCATCGCTTTCTGAATCAGTACTTCTGTTCTTGTATCGACAGAGCTTGTCGCCTCATCCAGGATCAGGATCTTTGGATCTGCAAGGATTGCACGTGCAATCGTCAGAAGCTGCTTCTGTCCCTGGGAAACGTTGCTTGCTTCTTCGTTCAGTTCCATATCATATCCACCTGGAAGTGTCTTTACAAATCGATGCACATGTGCTGCCTTTGCAGCCTGGATCACTTCTTCATCTGTAGCATCCAGTTTACCATAACGGATATTTTCACGGATGGAGCCATGGAACAGCCATGTATCCTGAAGCACCATTCCGAACATTTCTCTTAATTCACTGCGGTTGAAATCCCGGATATCGTGTCCATCTATTTTTATCGAACCATCATTTACATCATAAAATCTCATTAGCAGCTTGATCATTGTCGTCTTTCCTGCTCCGGTCGGACCAACGATCGCAATCTTCTGTCCTTCTTTTACTTTCGCAGAAAAATCATTGATGATGATCTTATCCGGGTTATATCCGAAATGAACATGGTCAAACTCTACATTTCCTTTCAGATTTTCTACGGACACAGGATGTTCCACTGTCTGATCTTCTTCTTTTTCTTCAAGAAATTCAAAAACCCTCTCGGATGCTGCTGCCGTAGACTGCAACATATTTGCTACCTGTGCCATCTGCTGGATCGGCTGGGTGAAATTACGGACATACTGAATAAATGACTGAATATCTCCGACCTCGATCACATTTTTGATCGTCAGGAATCCTCCAAGGACTGCCACACCTACATAACCAAGATTGCCGATAAACTGCATGACCGGCATCATCATTCCTGAGAAAAACTGAGATTTCCACGCAGAATCATAAAGCTTTCCGTTGGTCTCATTAAATTCTCTGATCACCGCTTCTTCTTTATTAAATGCCTTGATGATATTATGTCCGCTGTAGATTTCCTCTACCTGTCCGTTGACATTTCCAAGATATTCCTGCTGTCCTACGAAATATTTCTGTGAATGTTTCATTACAAATGACAACAGCAGCATGGACAATGGAAGAATCAGCAGTGCTACCAGTGTCATCAGCGGACTGATGGAAAGCATCATCACCAGCACACCGATGATGGTTGTGACCGATGTGATCAACTGAGTTGCACTCTGGTTCAGACTCTGTCCGAGAGTATCCACATCATTTGTCACTCTTGAAAGAACTTCTCCGACCGGTTTCGTATCGAAATAATTCATCGGCATCCGGTTGATCTTCTGTGAGATTTCTTTTCTTAATTTATAAGTTGTCTTCTGCGATACACCTGTCATCAGGAATCCCTGGATCAGGCTGCACGCTGCACTGATCAGATACAGACTCAATGCTGTCGCCAGAATCGTTCCGATTTTTCCAAAATCCATGCCTGATCCGCCTGAAACCTTACTGACAAGACCATTGAAGATTTCTGTTGTCGCCTTTCCGAGAATCTTTGGTCCGGCAATATTAAAAATCGTTCCGCAAATTGCAAAGACTGCTACGAAAAAATCTGTATTTTAAATGAAGCCATATAGCGGATCAGCTTTTTCATTGTTCCTTTGAAATCTTTTGCCTTTTCGGTCGGTGCAACACCTCGCCCCATTCTACCTCTTCTAGCCATGGATCTTCTCCTCCTTTCCATCTGTCTGAACGGCAGATTCCAGTTCTGCCCTGGAAAGCTGGGACTCTGCGATTTCCCGATATACTTCACAATTTTTCAGCAGTTCTGCATGTGTACCTTTTCCGACAATCTTTCCATCATCCAGGACAAGGATCTGCTCTGCATGCAGAATGGTACTGATTCTCTGTGCTACGATCAAAACTGTACTTTCCCTCGTCTTCTCTGCAAGGGCATGACGCAATGTCACATCCGTCTTATAGTCAAGAGCCGAAAAACTGTCATCAAAAATAAATACCTGTGGATGCTTTGCAATCGCTCTTGCAATCGAAGTCTCTGCTTCTGACCACCGGATACATTGGAACCGCCCTGAGCGATCGGACTTTCATAGCCTTCCGGTTTAGTCTCGATAAATTCTGTAGCCTGTGCGATCTCTGCCGCTTCTTTCATTTCCCCTTCTGTTCCATCCTGATTTCCGAACATGATATTAGAAGCAATATTTCCTGAGAACAGGACTCCTTTCTGCGGAACATATCCCAGCTTTTCTCTGAGATCATGCTGCTTTATGTCACGGATATCAATTCCATCCAGCGTGATCTTTCCTTCTGTCACATCATAAAACCGTGGGATCAAATTGACCAGTGTTGATTTTCCACTTCCTGTACTTCCAATAATCGCCGTGGTCTGTCCCGGCCGGGCTGTAAATGTGATATCCTGCAGCACATCTTCGTCTGCTCCCGGATATTTAAATGATACATGATCAAAGGAAAGAACTCCTTCTCCCTGCTCCGGCAGTACTTCCGGCCGTTCCGGATCACAGATGATCGTCTCACTCTTCAGCACTTCTTCCACACGGTTCAGCCGCTACAGCCGCACGCGGAAGCATGATCGAGATCATGCAAAGCATCAGGAATCCCATGATGATCTGCATGGTATACTGAATAAATGCCATCATATCTCCCACCTGCATCTGACCATCGCTGATTCCATGTGCTCCGGTCCATACAATCAGAACAGAGACTCCGTTCATGACCAGCATCATTGCCGGCATCATAAATGTCATCGCACGATTGACAAAAAGATTCGTCTTTGTCAGTTCTACATTTGCGTCATCAAATCGTTTCTCTTCATGCTTTTCTGTACTAAATGCACGGATAACCGACAGTCCTGTCAGAATTTCTCTGGTCACAAGGTTCAGCTTATCCACAAGCTTCTGAAGCATCTTAATTTCGGCATTGCCACAACAAAGAGTAATAATACCATGCATGCAATGATGATCACCGCAAGTCCGATGATCCAGGACATCGACACATTTGTCTTCATTACCTGGAATACTCCTCCGATCGCCAGGATTGGTGCATAAAGTACCATTCTCAAAAGCATAACAATCAACATCTGGATCTGCTGGATATCATTCGTACTCCTCGTAATCAGTGAGGCTGTTGAAAACTGGTTGAACTCATGATTGGAAAAGCCCACAACCTTATGGAATACTCTGCCTCTTAAGTCACGTCCTGCTGACGCACCTACTCTTGAAGCCAGGAATCCGACCAGTACACTTGCTGCCATTCCGAGGAATGCCAGTGCAATCATCATTCCCCCGGTCTTTGCAAGATATCCTGTCTGAATCTTTTCCATGTCCATGCCCAGATCCTGATAGACCGATTTGCAATAGCTGACCGCTGCCTGATCCAGAATCGTATCCGGAAGATCATCCATCTGTTCTCCCATCTTTTCCACCATGCAGTTCTCTGTTCTCCCGGAAGCATCTTCATAATATCAAAGATGGTTGTATCCTCTGAAACTGTCCCAATCCGGAAGACTCGACTTAACTGAGACTCAACTTCTTTCGTCATATCACTGCCGGACTCAAAACCAGTCGTCATCATCATCGGGAGCTTCAGAATATCCTGAAGTTCCTTCATCTGTTCCTCATCCCCGGATACGGATTCTTTCAGGACATACGCATCTTTTTCATAAGATTCCGTATCTTCCTCATAAGCATCCATTACTTTCTGCCCGTCTTCTTCTGATACAAAAAGTAATAATTTATCCATCTCTTCCCGGGCGATCTGCTCCGGTATCTCATCTTCAATACCACCCTGCTGGATTCCAACATTGACAATGTTGGAAGTATATGCAGGTAAAGACAGATCACAGTAAGCCTGAACGAAGAGAATTAACATGATTGCTATCATCGCTTTCCAGTACGATGCAGCGTATTTGAATAAATTCTTCATTTTATCTGTTCCTTTCCTTTTCTACATTTTCACAAATCTGAAATAAAATTCTTCTCAGAAGCATTTTTTCCTCTGGACTGATCCCTGTAAAAGCAATTTCATCCATCTTTTCTGCAATTGCTTTACATGCTCAATACATGCCTGCCTTTCTCTGTCAGATCCAGCCGCATCATTCTCTGATCTTTTCATCAACATTCCTCACGATATATCCCGACTTCTCCATCTTCTGGATCATCGATGTGATCGAAGGTGCACTTACATTCAGCTTCTGTGCCAGTTCTTTCTGTGATATTCTTCCATCTCTGTGAAGCTGAAATAAAATCATTGACTGACTTTATTCAGATCATATTCAGCATACATAGTCTGTGCCAGCTTTCCGATCTTATGGGCTGTCATCCCAAGAATCCCAAGTGTCGGCATCTCCTGTCCTTTACACGACATAAATACTCTCCTTCATTAGTTAGTTAATTAACTAATGGAAAATATAGTATAATTCCACTTGTAAGTCAACCTTTAAACTTCTTATTTCACATTTTTTTAATACTTTTTGCACAATTTTTAGTTAATTACTTAAGCAAATCCAAAAACTAAGCCGCTACATAGAAAATTTCCCATGTAACGGCTTTTTGTCCCTTTATTCTACTTTCAATATTCTTTCTTCTCCAGTATTTTTATGCTGCATTGATACGAAACAGTCAGACCGATAACGAGTATCATCATTCCTGCTCCTAGCAGTTGTCCTGCACTCAGTGAAACAATTTTTTGAAATATCCCTGTAGGATTCACGCCCAGTCTTCCGCACATCTTTCCTGTCAACACTCCTGCTCCCCCAAGAACCAATACAATTACCGCTATAATAAGTCTTCCTTTTTCACCGTCAAATTTTAATCGTACCGGTATGTTCAATGCAATAAGAACGACTCCTGCCATCATCCCCCAGGACATTATCATTACCAATTTTTTCAGATCCGTTCCGTAATTTCCTATCATTGAAACTACGGTTGTTATTGTCAGACCAAGTAACCAGACTGCTGCATCCAGAGAAATGCTGAAAATATATTTTTCTCTGACATAATCCTTTTCGTGACCGGCAACGAAAGATACTGAACCCATGATCCATTTCATCATATGCAAGCATATTTGCAACATAAATTGCCATCGTGACAGTAATATATATTCCAAAACACGCTGCACTTTCTTCCCGGTCTATCACTGAATTATTCAAGGCTCCAACCATTAAGGCTGCTCCTCCGATCATCACATAAATAATCCCTTTTCCCTGACTTTTAAAAGTCCCCAATCTTTTAATAACAATCCCTTTTCTGTTCTCATACCGTTTCCCCCTGAATCATCATAACGATCACTTCATCCAGCTGCCATTTCAACTGCAACACCCGGATGATTTTCCATATAATATCTCTTTTCTTTTGTCAGACAGGCATATCCATAACTTCTTTTTCTTTTAATAAGTAAGATTTGT